>Ga0164297_10000329_pt1 | contig 60408 bp, 46 predicted proteins | sample GEODES058metaG_FD_113539 | JGI IMG/M metagenome (GOLD analysis project Ga0164297, IMG submission 113539) | Dystrophic lake water microbial communities from Trout Bog Lake, Wisconsin, USA - GEODES058 metaG | ecosystem: Environmental > Aquatic > Freshwater > Lake | place: USA: Trout Bog Lake... | reverse complement strand
TGCCGAAAAAAATTACCTGGTAGCTGTAAAGCAGGATAGTACCGCCGCCGGTGGCTATGTGCACCAGGGATATTTTGTTTTGGTTGATAAACAAAAGCGTGTAAGAGGTGCCTATGATGGAACTGACCCCAAACAAGTTGACCAGCTTATTGCCGACATCAAGACCTTACAGGCAGAACCAGATCAGAAATGATGGCGATAAGATATCCTAAATCAATAGTCGCCGCTTTAGGGCTTTCGATAGTTATTGCGCTGTTTTTTTCCTGTGAAAACAATAACAGCCTGGAGTTTAAACGCTATTATTCCGAAGGAGCCGCAATCTACCAAACCCATTGCCTTAATTGCCATGCCGCCGATGGCTCAGGACTTTTAGCATTGATACCGGCACTCAACGACTCAACCTTTTTAAAAAACAATAAAGCATCACTGGCTTGTGCCATTCGTTATGGTCTGAAGAGACCAATAAAGATCAACGGCAAAGCCTATGACGAAAATATGCCCGCAGCCAACCTCGCTCCCATGGAAATAGCCCAGGTGATCACCTATATGAACAACTCGTTCGGCAATCAATTGGGCATGGTTACAATGGATGAAGTAGAAACTGATTTGAAAAGCTGTAAGTAAATACGTATTAACCATTACAATCAGTGATCTTCCCGATCCGAATCATTCCAACCCATTCAACCTAATCACCCCAATCCAACCCAATCAACTAATTCTAACTTAATCAACCCAAACCCTTATCTTTGCCCTGCAAATCGTTCTATCGCTCCGCTTTAAAACCGGGGAGGAAAGTCCGGGCAACACAGAGCATCCTGCTTCCTAACGGGAAGGCGCCGTTCAGCCGGCGACGGAAAGTGCCACAGAAAATAAACCGCCCCGATTTTATCAGGGTAAGGGTGAAAACGCGAGGTAAGAGCTCACGGCTTTCCCGGGCGACCGGGATCGCGGTAAACCCCAGGAGTTGAAAGACCAAATAGGTCCTGGATACGGAAGCTGCTCGCTTCATGTGCCATTAAATCGGTACAACCAGGATGGGTAGGTTGCTTGAACCTGCCAGCAATGGCAGGGCCAGATCAATGATAGAAATATACAGAACCCGGCTTATAGCTTTGCTGCTGAATTTTAGCCCAACCTTAACGGTTGGGCTTTATTTTTGGCTAAAGTGTTTATTTTTCTATACAATTCAGCTACCTTAGCACGTTATCTAACCAGTTTTAAGCAAAAACATGGCAAAAATTTTGATCATTGATGATGAGCGTTCCATCAGAAATACCCTGCGCGAAATACTGGAATATGAGAATTACGAGGTTGATGATGTTGACAATGGCGTAGATGGAATCGGGCTGATCGGCGAAAATGATTATGACCTGGTGCTTTGCGATATTAAGATGAACCGCATGGACGGCATGGAAGTGCTGACCGAAGGTTTAGCCATAAAGCCCGATCTGCCATTTATCATGATATCGGGCCATGGTACTGTTGAAACTGCGGTTGAAGCCAGTAAAAAAGGCGCTTTTGATTTTATTTCAAAACCACCCGACCTTAACCGCCTGCTCATCACAGTGCGCAATGCGCTCGATCGCGGAAGTTTGGTAACGGAGACCAAAGTTTTAAAACGTAAAGTTTCAAAAGTACGCGAGATACTGGGCGAATCGCAGGCGATCAGAAAGATAAAAGAAACGATAGACCGGGTTGCACCAACCGAGGCACGTGTATTGATAACCGGCGCAAACGGCAGCGGCAAGGAACTGGTGGCCCGCTGGTTGCACGAAAAATCAAACCGGGTAAATGCACCATTGATCGAAGTAAACTGCGCCGCGATTCCATCAGAACTAATTGAAAGTGAATTGTTTGGACACGAGAAAGGATCTTTTACTTCAGCTGTAAAACAGCGCATTGGTAAATTTGAATCGGCACACGGCGGAACCCTTTTTCTGGATGAGATCGGCGACATGAGTCAATCTGCCCAGGCCAAGGTTTTGCGCGCATTGCAGGAAAATAAAATTACCCGTGTGGGTGGTGAGAAAGAAATTGAAGTTGATGTTAGGGTTATTGCAGCCACTAACAAGGATTTGCTGAAAGAGATTGAGGCAGGTAATTTCAGGATGGACCTTTACCACCGGCTGAGTGTTATTTTGATCCACGTACCGCCGCTGTCTGAACGCAAAGATGATATTTCCCTGCTCACTACCAATTTTCTCGACGAGATATGCAATGATTACAGCATGCCTGTAAAAAAGATATCGGATAGCGCATTGGAAGCATTAAAACAATTACCCTGGACCGGCAATATCCGCGAACTTCGCAATATGGTTGAACGTCTGATCATTCTGAGCGATAAAACAATTACGGAGAATGATGTACGTTCATTTGCCAATCCATCAGGGCCGGTAAGCGCTGATAATGCTTCGGGCAGAAATACCGAGCTTGACTTTGACAGATTTTCCAACTTCCAGGAATATAAAGACTATGCCGAAAGAGTTTATATCAAATTTAAACTGGAAAAGAATAACTGGAATGTATCAAAAACCGCAGATGATATTGATATTCAGCGTAGTCATTTATACAGTAAGATAGAAAAATACGGCTTAAAACGGGGGGAATAATTAAAACCTCGAACGTAAATTGAGGCGTTTGCAGTGAATCACCTATTTAATTCTGCATTAAGTTTTAAAGTAAAAGTAACCAATAATACCTATTTGCCGTTTCAGTTCAATTATATATCTTAGGTAATTCCCAATTGGCTAAATAACATCACTTTTTTAACGTTTATGAGCGATCATCACCAAACTCCTCCTCCTCCTGTCCAAATGCTTCAATTGATCAGCGGCTTTTGGGTTTCAAATTGTATTTATAATGCTGCCAGGTTGAATATTGCTGACCTGCTGGCTGATGGACCAAAATCAATTGATCATTTGGCGAAAAAATCTCATAGCAACGGGCCAGCATTATTCAGGCTACTTCGCGCATTAGCTGGAACAGGAATATTTGCTGAGAACGAAAATGGTGAATTTGCCAATACTCCCTTAAGTGAAACTTTGAGGGAAGGTGTAAAAGGCTCGATGAAGGCTTTTGTTAAGGCCCAGCTTGGCGACCATTTTAAAGCCTGGGGTAACTTGCACCACAGCTTAAAAACCGGTGGTATCGCGTTTGATGATGCAGTAGGTACTTCGGTTTGGAAATACTATGAAACGCATCCTGCAGATGGCTTAAACTTTATGCAAGCCATGTCCGACCTTAGTGCTGAAGCTATTGCTGCAGTTATACCTGCGTATGATTTTAGTCAGTTTAAACATATTGTAGATATTGGCGGCGGAAACGGCGCACTGCTCATTGCCGTATTAAATGCTGTTCCTCATGCCCGCGGAATTGTTTTTGATGAAGAATATGTTGTAAAGAAAACACAAACCATTTTAATAGAAAACGGACTGGCAGGAAGAGCTAATGTAGAAGCAGGTAATTTTTTCAACCATGTACCAGCTGACGCAGATGCCTATCTGATGAAACAGATATTACACGATTGGAACGATCTGCAGGCTATCACTATTTTAACCAATATCAGCAAGGTTTTGAAAAAAAGCAGCAAGCTGTTGATCATTGAAGCAGTTATACCTGTAGGTAATGATCCGCATCCCGGCAAATATTTGGATATCAACATGATGGCGATGACAGGCGGCAAGGAACGTACCGAGAAAGAATTTACAGAGCTGCTATCCTATTCGGGACTCAAACTGTCGAGAGTTATTCATACTCATTCGCCGCTGTTTGCAATACTGGAAGTTGTGAAAGGGTAATAAAAATTTGAAATTATATTTCTAATTTTTATTTTGCGTTTAAATAAACCTAAACCATGAACGCAAATATAAACCAAACCACAGAAGCGCTTTTTTGCAATGCATGCGCTGTAAAAGTAAATTCCGAAGATCAATTTTGTAACAACTGCGGTTACCCGTTAAAAGGTACCGAAGAAGAGCAAAAGACTTTCCTAATGGATAAAAACTACAAGGAAGTCAATCTGGATGAAGCCAATCGAATGATAAGAAAAACAAGCAATACTTTATATTACATTGCTGGTTTCACATTGCTGGTTGGTCTGATCCAATATGGAACTACAAAACAATTCGATTACAGAAATTCGTTACTTATCGTCAATTTCATTTTAGCCTTGATCTATGCCGGACTTGGATTTTGGTGCAGGATAAAACCATTTGCAGCAATCCTTTCAGCGGCATCGCTTTATGTACTCATTATCATTTTAAATGCAATATCCAACCCATTGACTATTATATCTGGAATAGTCTTTAAGATCGTAGTGATTACACTTTTCATAAGAGGTATTAAATCTGCAATGGAAGCTGAAAAACTAAAAAGAGAGCTGAATATTGGATAACGAAAAAAGTTTAGCAGGACAGCAGGAGCCTTTGCCTATTTACTGTGATAACTGCAGCAATCAAACAGATTACAACAAGCGTTATTGCCGTCATTGTGGAGCCGCGATAAATACTATCGCTGAAAAATCAAATGAAGAAAAGTGGATCTCGATCAAACAGGCAGGATTGTTTTTTTTGCTTCATGCTGTAGCATGTTGCATTTTTAGCTTTGTTGACATTTTCAATACCATCAGCTGGAAAATAGCTTTTGACTGTTTTCTTGCGATAGTATCTATTGCTTTTTTTGCTTTGAATTGGTCAGAGCTCAAAAACCTGTTAAACTGGTCTTGCTTTTCAATCAGCAAATTATCCGCTTTTTGCATCATCGCTATCGTTGGTTCAATAGGTGTTAGTTTAATAGTCAGATGGATCAATCTGGAGCTTTATTCCAGAACCTTTTCATATTATAACTTTTATCTGCCGCATAAGCATAGCATTAGTTTGGCTATTTTTTTCACAGCAGTGATGCCAGCGCTTTTTGAAGAGTTGGGCTATCGTGGATTTTTACTGGGAAAATTATTACAGGTCACCGATACAAAACAATCGATATTTATATCATCCTTTGTATTCGCAATAATGCACAGATCCTTCATTTCATTGTTTTGGCTGATTCCATTTGCACTTTTAATTGCGCGGATCCGGATAAAGGAAAAAACTTTGTGGTATGGAATCTGTATACATTTTTGTTTTAATTTTACAGCAACGTTGCTGGATATATTGCAGTATCAGCATCATTAAAATACTACAGGTCAAGCGCTCCTTGCCTTTCTTAATCTCGGCTTAAAACGCTACTTTTGCGCCATCAATGGAGCACATACGTAATTTTTGTATCATAGCGCATATCGATCACGGTAAAAGTACTTTAGCCGACCGATTGCTGGAATATACCAATACCATTTCCAAGCGCGATGCGCAGGCACAGCTATTGGACGACATGGACCTGGAACGTGAGCGTGGTATAACTATCAAGAGCCACGCGATACAGATGGACTATGAACTGGATGGTAAGAAATACGTACTTAACCTGATTGACACACCTGGCCACGTAGATTTTTCATACGAAGTTTCGCGATCGATAGCTGCCTGCGAAGGTGCCTTACTGATTGTTGATGCTGCCCAGGGTATTCAGGCACAAACTATCTCCAATTTATACCTTGCATTAGAAAACGACCTGGAAATAATCCCGGTATTGAATAAAATGGACCTTCCCGGCGCTATGCCTGAAGAAGTGAAGGACCAGATCGTTGACCTCATCGGTTGTAAACGCGAAGAGATCATTGCTGCTTCCGGCAAAACTGGTTTAGGTGTTTATGATATACTCCGCGCCATCATTGAGCGCGTCCCTGCCCCTGTCGGCGATCCGAAAGCACCTTTGCAGGCTTTGATCTTCGACTCAGTTTTTAACTCTTTCCGCGGAATCATTGCCTATTTTAAAGTTGTTAACGGCGAAATACGCAAAGGCGAAAAAGTAAAATTCGTTGCAACAGAAAAGCAGTACCTTGCCGATGAAGTAGGCACGCTGAAACTGAACCAATTACCTAAAGACGTTATTAAAACTGGTGACGTAGGCTATATCATCTCCGGTATTAAAGAAGCCCGTGAAGTTAAGGTAGGTGATACCATCACCCATATTGATCGTCCATGTGCCGAAGGTATACAGGGTTTTGAGGAAGTAAAACCAATGGTATTTGCCGGTATTTACCCGGTTGATACGGAGGATTATGAAGAACTGCGCGAATCAATGGCAAAACTGCAGTTGAACGACGCATCTTTGGTATTTGAACCCGAATCATCAGCAGCACTGGGCTTTGGTTTCCGTTGCGGCTTCCTTGGTATGCTGCATATGGAGATCATTCAGGAAAGGCTGGAACGCGAGTTTGACATGACGGTAATAACCACCGTACCAAACGTATCTTACAAAGCGTTCACCACCCGCGGTGAAGAAATGCAGGTGAATAACCCTTCAGATCTTCCCGATCCAAGCAAAATCGATTTTGTAGAGGAACCCTATATCAAAGCATCCATTATCACCAAATCTGAATTTGTTGGCCCGGTAATGTCACTCTGTATACAGAAAAGAGGAATCATCACCCACCAGTCGTATTTAACAGCCGACCGTGTTGAACTGACCTTTGAATTGCCCATGGGCGAGATCGTTTTCGACTTTTATGATAAGCTGAAGACGATATCCAAGGGCTATGCCTCGTTTGATTATCACCAGATAGGTTACAGGCAATCGGATTTGGTACGCTTAGATATCCGCCTTAATGGCGAACCGGTGGATGCGCTTTCTTCATTGATACACCGCAGCAATGCTTATGATTTCGGCAAAAAGATTTGTGAGAAGCTGAAAGAGTTATTGCCCCGCCAGCAATTCGAGATCATCATTCAGGCATCCATCGGTGCCAAGATCATTGCACGGGAAACTGTGAAAGCTTTGCGTAAGGACGTTACTGCCAAGTGTTATGGTGGTGATATTTCGCGCAAGCGTAAATTACTTGAAAAGCAGAAAAAAGGTAAAAAACGTATGCGCCAGGTAGGTAATGTGGAGATACCGCAGTCGGCCTTTATGGCGGTGCTGAAATTAGATTGATCATTGCAGATATCAAAAATATAAGCTGATACCAGCAAAACTCATATAAACTTAGTTTGAATTTGTATTGGGCCTCCCCAATCACAAATCACCAATCACAAATCACTAAAATGCAATTACTCGACGGTAAATACGTATCAGAAAAACTCAAGGGAGAGATCGCCATTGAGGCCGCCAAAATTTTAGAAAGAACTGGCCGTAAGCCACATTTGGTGGCCGTATTGGTTGGGCATGATGGCGGAAGCGAAACCTACGTGGCCAGCAAAATGCGAAATTGCGAAGCCGTTGGCTTTAAATCGTCATTGGTGCGCTATGAGTCGACCGTTACGGAAGAAGAGCTATTGGCTAAAGTAATTGAATTGAACGCTGATACTGATATTGATGGCATCATTGTACAATTACCATTACCAAAACATATCGATCCGGACAAAGTGACGGAGTGTATCGATTACCGAAAAGATGTTGATGGGTTCCACCCAATTAACCTGGGACGGATGCAGCGTAATTTACCTTCGTTCATCCCCGCTACCCCCTACGGCATTACTTTGATGCTGAAAGAATACAATATTGAAACATCAGGCAAACACTGCGTAGTAGTTGGACGCAGTAATATTGTAGGATCGCCGATGAGCATCCTGATGGCACGAAATACTTACCCGGGCAACTGTACCGTAACGCTTTGTCACAGCAGAACACCCAATATCAAAAGCTTTACATTAGATGCGGATATCCTGATCGTAGCTATCGGTAAGAAGAATTTCATCACTGCTGATATGGTAAAACCCGGCGCCGTAGTTATTGACGTAGGTATGAACCGCGAAGTTTCTACCGTAACAAAATCAGGCTTCAAACTTTATGGTGATGTGGATTTTGAAAATGTAGCCCCAATATCTTCATTTATAACACCCGTTCCCGGAGGTGTAGGCTTAATGACGATCATCGGATTATTGAAAAATACGCTGGCTTCGGCAAATAAAGAGGTATACGTCTGAACCAGTCCCGTACGTACGGGAGTAGGATTAAAGGATTTCAGGATTCTTTTGTGCGTTGTCATGCTGAGCTTGTCGAAGCAAGTGCGCAGAGGCCAACCCTCGTCGTCCTTCTATAAACTCAGGGTGACACTTCAAATTTTTATATTTAATTTCTGAATTACGCTTTGGTGGATATAGCAATTATTCCGTCAAGAACACGTCCAAGTCATTTTAGTTACGACAAATACCCGGCAGGTATAAGGTTATCCTCATTTTCATCAAACCAGGCCATAGACAAAATACGCCAGTTGCCTTTCACCTGTACAAACTGTATATAATTTACTCCCCGTGGTAAACGACCGGAGGTTTCTTCACCCAGGTTATATTCATAAATACTCACCCTGCGGGCTAATTTGCCAAAAAACTCAGTTTTTCCATGAATTTCATGAATAATGTATTGGCTTAGATTCCCCTCCGCAATTTCAGACTCAAGCGCAGTAACAAAAGAGGAAGCACTGAAACCTGCAGGCTGCTTAAAACTTCCATTGACCAACACACCCTCACCATAAAACAGGATCTGCACTGCACTCAGTTCTGGTGGATGCTCGTTCCTGATGGTAATAGCACGATAATAGTCCCTTACCAGATCATCGATCTCAATAGTTTCGTTTTTCATTTGAATGATTGTTTAAACTGCTCCCAAAAGGAAGTGACCCCGATGTAAACTTCCATGCCTCTGATCTCAACCGGATAGCTGCTTACATAATCGTTTTGTCCTGCACTCCCCTTTCCGGTTTTCAAATCAAATGAATAACGATGCAGAGGACAAATAAGTTTGCCATCATTACACCAGCCTTGCGTTAAATCGCCCCCGGCATGTGGGCATTTGGCTCCCAGGGCAAAAAGCTCGCCGCCCTGCCCAACCAGACAAATGCTTTTACCACCAACTTTAACCTTTTTGATAAAAGTCTCTCCATTGAACACCAGATCCGGAACCAGGTACCACACCACAATTTAAAAATCGATCTTCAGGTTCATTACTGCCGGGTTTTTAATGATCTCTTCCATGTTAGTTTGCAGAATCACCCGTTTTTTGTCGGCAGACAATACTGCCCGAGAATTATATAATTTCTTTACCGGTTTAGCAAAATTGAGTACAACCTTATAGGGCATTTCAATCAGCATAGCCTTAGCCATAGCAAAAGTAGATTGTGTTTTTTTCAAAAACGCATTAAACTTGGCCTTATCAATAATGCGATAGAATTTGTGAGGCGTAACTTCATAGGCATAATAATCCTGACCACCCAATAATTGCTGTGCATCAAATCCATTAAAGTTTTTATCCGCTTTAGATACTGACCTGATATTACTTTGTGCCTCAATTTTTGAAATATTCTGCAAATAATATTGCAGATCGGCTGCATTTTTTGCTTCATGTGATATGCTGATTTTCATCACATTTTTTGGCAAATTCATTTGAACCGACAAATTGCTGCTTTTGGCCAGGTTTACCTGGTCTAAGGTCATACGCTGTTGTATACTATCGGGCAGGGCACTATAGAAATTGAGCGTTGTATCCCGGGCAGCATTGAACTGGGGCGTAGCTTTGATAGAATCAGACATCAGATTCATCAAAACCGAAACTGCCTGTCCCATATCAAACGAATAGGCAACCTTACATGATCCATCTGCCTTAAAATCGTAATGTTCTACAACATCAACACAAGAGGAGAAGGTAAGGATAGCCAGCGTGAAAAATAAATAGTAGCATTTTCTCATAGGCTCATTTTTGAGTAATACTAATCAATTTGAGGGAATTTTCAAAGATATTTTTTGAAGTCGGAAAGTCCGTAGTAGTCCGGACTTCTGCGGACTTTCGGACTTCAAGACTAAAAAAGTATCTTTGCCCCCTGAAATTATGGCAAACCAGGTACCGGAAGATGGCACATTGCTTCCTTTGATGGAAGAATTTTACACAATACAGGGCGAGGGATTTAATACGGGGAAAGCAGCCTATTTTATTCGCTTAGGTGGCTGCGACGTAGGCTGTCATTGGTGCGATGTAAAAGAAAGCTGGGATGCGGAGCTGCATCCACTTACACATGCAGATCAGATCGTTGAGAACGCTTTAAAACACCCTTCACGGGCAGTGGTAGTTACCGGCGGCGAGCCATTATTATATAATCTTGATTATCTAACCTCAAAACTACACGAAAAGGGCATCAAAACCTTTATCGAAACTTCGGGGGCATACCCGCTTTCCGGGCAATGGGACTGGATATGCTTGTCGCCTAAAAAATTCAAACGCCCCCATATTGGGATCGCTCAATATGCCCATGAGCTTAAAGTGATCGTATTTAATCAATCAGATTTTGCCTGGGCCGAAGAACATGCCAAACTGGTACTTCCTGGCTGTAAGCTGTATTTGCAGCCGGAATGGTCAAAAGCGAAAGAGATGACACCGCTGATCGTGGACTATGTTATGAAGAATCCACAATGGGAAATATCCTTACAAACCCATAAATACCTCAATATTCCATAAAAAATAGACGTAACTTAGGAGAGCAAATCACGTATTAGAAGGTAATGAAAGCGCTCTCCCTTTCGCTGCTACTGCTATTGTCGGTATTGATAGCCTGTGCTCAGGAACGTCAGTATTCAACTAAAAACACAGAGGCGATCAAATTCTTTGCCCTGGCCAACCAAAGCCTGGATGACAATTTATACGCGGAAGCCATTGACCGGCTTCAAAAAGCACTGGACGAAGATTCAAAGTTTATAGAAGCACGAATTGTATTGGCCGATGTTTTGCGTAGGCGATGGCGATGGAATGAAGCCGCAGTACAGTACCGTGAAGCGATAAAGCTTGATCCTGAATTTAACAGAACAGTTTATTATAAGTTAGGCGATTGCGATATTCATACTGCTCAATATGCCGAAGCAAAACAAAGTATTGAAAAATACCTCAGCTATCAGGGAATTTCAGCACAAACTGAATATATCGCCAAAAAACTACTGAGCGATGCTGTTTATAGCCTGGATGCTATCCAGCACCCTATTCCATTCAATCCGATAAATCTGGGACCTGAAATAAATACTGCCGACGACGAGTATATGCCTGCTATAACCGCCGACGAAAACACCCTTATTTTCACACGAAAGGTTAATAACAACGAAGACTTTTATCAAAGCACTAAGATCAATGGCAAATGGCAAACTGCAGCTTACTTAAGTGATAAGATCAATACGCCGCAATACAATGAAGGATCGCAGTCGATATCGCTAAATGGAAAGGTATTGTTCTTTACCGGCTGTAACCGCCCTGACGGTTTGGGGCGTTGCGATATTTATATATCGATAAAAAAAGGCGAAGAATGGGGCAAACCATTCGATATAGCTCCGCCAGTGAATACTTCCGGATGGGAATCCCAGCCTTCGATCAGCGCCGATGGCCGCACGCTTTATTTTGTAAGTAACCGTAAAGGGGGCTTTGGCGGCTACGATATCTGGAAATCAAACCTTACAGAAAAAGGCTGGTCTGAGCCAGAGAATCTGGGGCCCAATATCAATACTGCCTTTGACGAACAATCGCCCTTTATTCATGCCGATGATAGCACCTTGTACTTTTGTTCAAATGGCTGGCCCGGTTTAGGTGGCATGGACCTCTTTGTCAGCAGGCTCGGTAAAGATGGCAAATGGCAAAAGCCAACAAACCTGGGCTACCCTATTAATTCAAATGGTGACGAAAACGGGTTAGCACTTACGGCTAATGGCAACTATGCTTTTTTTGCTTCCAACAAACTCAACGGTTATGGTGGTTTTGATATTTACACCTTCGAGCTACCACCTTCATTACGCCCGCACCAGGCTACCTATGTAAAAGGAACCGTGCTGGATGCAGTCACAAAAAAACCACTGGAAGCTTCTGTTGAAATTCTGGATCTTGAAAAAAACAACCCTGTTTACCAGGACTATAGTTCAGAAAGTGAGGGCGATTTTCTGGCAACTATCACAACCGGAAAAGATTACGGCTTAAATATAGCCAAAGATGGATACTTGTTTTATTCGGGTAATTTTTCGCTTAAAGGGCATGTTACTAAGGATCCGTTCAATATTACCGTAAATCTTCAGCCCATTGAGGTTGGCAGTAAAGTAATTCTTCAAAACATATTTTTCGCAACGAACAAATTTGACCTGCAGGACGAATCACGTGCTGAGTTACAGAAATTAATAGATTTTCTCGGCCTGAATCCTGGAGTAAAAATTGAAGTATCCGGGCACACCGACGACAAAGGCAGCCTGCAGGCGAACCAGATATTATCCGAGAACCGGGCTAAAGCGGTATACCAGTACCTCATAGCAAATGGTATCAATGCCGGCAGAATTAGCTACAAGGGATACGGTCAAACCCAGCCAATTGCTACTAATGAAACAGACGATGGCAGAAGTCAGAACAGACGAACAGAGTTTAAAATTGTTGCTAAATAGTCTGAAAACCCCTATAATTCTTAAAGAATGTATTGGTAAAAATACTAAAGCCTCGAATCTGATCAATTCGAGGCTTTAGAACTGTATTTTTTTAGCTGATTTCCCGGCTTATGCGGACTTTCCGACTAAAAAATCAATTACCCATTTCCGACATAAACTTGATACGCATCAGTTGAACTTCTTCACGGGTATAATCATCTGTGCCAAGTTCCACAAGCGCATCATCAATTGAGTCTATCTCCGCTGATTTGAAGTAATCATAAACCTCCTCCTGCTTATCTTCATCAATGACTTCATCAATAAAGTAATTGAGGTTCAGTTTAGTTCCGGAGTTGACGATCGATTCTACTTCACGCAATATTTCCTCGTAGGTAAGACCTTTGGAAGCAGCTATATCTTCAAGGTTTAAATGACGATCGATGTTTTGAATGATATAAACTTTAAGTGCCGATTTATTTGCCGCACTTTTGATCACCATATCTATAGGGCGATCAATTTCATTATCTTCAACGTATTTTTTGATCAGGTCAACAAAAGGCGCTCCAAATTTAGCAGCTTTGCCCGCACCTACACCTGATATTTGCTTTAATTCCTCCGTATTGATCGGATAATGCGTACACATTTCCTCAAGCGATGGATCCTGAAATATTACAAATGGCGGCAAGCCTTTTTGTTTAGCGATCTTTTTACGCAGATCCTTCAACATTTGTAGTAATGCTGAGTCTAAAGCGCCACCACCCTGCTTAGGACCTTCTTCCGATTCGTCCTCGTCTGTGGTGCCCATCGGCCTGTTCAGTACAAAGCGTATACTATGCGGATTATCCAGAAAGTTTATACCTGCTTTTGTTAACCGAAGCAAACCGTATTGGTCAATATCTTTTGACAGATAATTATTCAGTAATGCCTGACGCATTAATGACTTCCAAAGGTTTTCTCCATCTTCCTTGCCTGATCCAAATTCAGGGATCAAATGATGCTCATAATTATGTACCTGAGGATTATCTACCCCCATCAATACATTTATAATGTGTTCATCATCAAACTTTTCCCCTAATTTCCGAATGAGGCTAAGCGCTTTGTGCAACTGTTCTTCCCCATCAAAATGCTCTTTGTGGGCACAGCAGTTATCGCACATATTATTGCAACCAACTTCGTTAAAGTTTTCGCCAAAGTAGTGTAAAAGTTGCTTCCTGCGGCAAACAGCAGATTCGGCATAATCAATTACTTCTTTCAGTATCTGGGTGCCTATTTCACGTTCAGATACCGGTTTATCTTTCATAAACTTCTGAAGCTTATCGATATCTTTCTCTGAATAAAAAGCCAGACATACACCCTCACCACCATCACGGCCAGATCGCCCGGTTTCCTGGTAATAGCCTTCCATGCTTTTTGGCATGTCATGGTGTATCACATAACGCACATCGGGCTTATCAATGCCCATACCAAATGCTATGGTTGCCACAATTACATCCACATCTTCCATCAGGAACTTATCCTGTGTGTCGGCTCTTACCTTGGAATCGAGACCGGCATGGTAAGGCAGCGCTTTAACGCCATTCAGGTTTAATGCTTCTGCAACTTCTTCTACCTTTTTACGGCTCAAACAATAAACAATACCTGATTTTCCCTGATTCTGCTTAACAAATTTTACGATCTCTTTGATCACATTCCGTTTTGCCTTTACCTCGTAAAATAAATTTGAACGGTTGAAGGATGATTTGAAAACCGTAGCATTATTCATCTGCAGGTTTTTCTGAATATCCTGCTGTACTTTTGGTGTAGCTGTTGCAGTTAAAGCGATGATTGGAATATCATCACCAATATTGCTGATAACCTGCCTTATTTTGCGGTATTCGGGCCTGAAATCATGCCCCCACTCCGATATACAATGCGCCTCATCAACTGCCACAAACGACACCTGATTGAGCCGCAAAAAATCAATATTTTCTTGTTTGGTCAACGATTCGGGAGCAACATAAAGCAATTTGGTTTTTCCGTCCAGCACGTCTTCTTTTACCCGTGCTATATCTGCTTTAGTTAAGGAGGAATTTAAAAAGTGGGCTATACTATCAGAGCCACCGAATGCCCGCAATTGGTCGACCTGGTTTTTCATCAGTGCGATAAGCGGTGATATAACGATCGCAGTACCGTCACTCATTAACGCAGGCAATTGGTAACACATAGATTTTCCCCCGCCTGTAGGCATTATCACAAACGTATCGTTACCTGCGAGGATGTTAGTGATGATCGCTTCTTGTTCCCCTTTAAAGTTATCAAAACCAAAAAAATTCTGGAGATTATCAAAAAGCGACCGTTTTGTTTCAATCATTATAGGTAATTATAATATTATACTTAAAAGTTCAAAATAACAAAATTTTCTAAATAAACGACGCCTTTTCTTTTAAATTTTATATAAATATGATTTTTAAATGAAAACAATTTGTTTATTTGAGCGATTTATAACTTTGATCAGATTTTAGCCGTTTAACGTGTTTTTAATTAACGATTAATTTACAAAAAATTGTTCAATTTTACCACAGTTTTGTGCTACAAAATTTCTTAAATCTCAGATGAATAAAAACTATTATGCTATCATTATGGCTGGCGGTATCGGAAGCCGCTTCTGGCCGATTAGCAGATCATCATACCCCAAGCAATTCCTTGATATTCTTGGCACCGGCAAAACATTGATCCAAAATACCTACGATCGTTTTTTGAAAGTTTGTCCCGAAGAAAACATCTACGTAGTAACTAACGAGAACTACGCAGAGCTGGTAAAACAACAAATACCGGGTATAGCGGATAACCAGATTCTTACCGAACCTGTGATGCGCAATACTGCGCCTTGCATTGCCTACGGTTGCTATAAAATTAATAGTTTAAACCCTGATGCTTCCATCGTGGTAGCGCCCTCAGATCACCTGATTCTGGATGAAGCTGCTTTTATTGTTGCGATTGAAAAATCATTGAAAATTGCAACAGAAAAAGACTGCCTGATAACGCTCGGGATCAAGCCTTCAAGACCCGATACCGGCTACGGTTATATACAGTTTACGGACAATACCATCGGAGACGACTTTCATAAAGTAAAAACCTTTACAGAAAAACCGAATCTCGAATTAGCTAAAACTTTTATACAAAGCGGCGATTTTCTATGGAACGCCGGTATATTTGTATGGTCGGCCAAGGCAATCATTCAGGCGTTTGGCTGGTATCAACCCGAGATCAGCGAGATATTTGCCGAGGCCCGTTCTGTATACAATACTCCGGAAGAAAAAGAACATGTCAATACTGCTTATATGCAGTGTACTAACATTTCTATCGATTACGGTATTATGGAAAAGGCTACCAACGTGTATGTACTTCCTTCCGAATTTGGCTGGTCGGACCTGGGTACCTGGGCCTCCATCTATCAATTGGCCGACAAAGATTATGTGGGTAATGCTGTGATCCCATCTGAAAAAGTGATCATGTACGATTCGTCCAACTGTATGGTCAATGTACCTGCTGATAAACTGGTTGTTTTACAGGGACTGCACGATTTTATTGTGGTTGAATCCAATAATACCCTTTTGATCTGCCCGCGCGACCAGGAGCAAAACGTTAAGCAGGTTGTTGCGGATGTGAAGCAGAAGTTTGGGGTGAAGTATATTTAAGTCGGAAAGTCAGCGCAAATCGGGAAGTCCTAAAGATTATGAGGGCATTGGGTTGATTAAAATGACTAAGTCCTTTGTATTTGCCTTGCACCTGTCCCATTGACTATAAATAACTGATACAGGCACGACACTCCTTCAACAGAAAAATTAAAAATTTAATTGATTTGTTCGTTGTCTCAAAGCTTCATACAAAATCACCCCCGTCGATACCGAAACATTCAGCGATTCTATTTCTCCAAACATTGGTATTTTCGCCAGGTGATCAGCTATGCGGATGATCTCGTTGCGGATGCCATCTTCTTCTGAGCCCATGATGATAGCCGTAGGTGCTGTATAATCGGGTGTGTAAATGTATTCCTTGGTTTTCTCAGTACAGGCTACCAGCTGTAATCCCGACTCCTGCAAAAACTTGATGGTTTGCATAAAATTATCGTGGCGGCAAACCGGAATTTTATAAAGCGCACCAGCCGATGTTTTAACCGCATCACCATTGATCTGTGCCGATCCTTTTGCAGGAATCACGAGGGCATGTACCCCGGCACATTCGGCTGTACGGGCTATAGCACCCATATTTCGAACATCAGTTATGCCATCAAGCACTAAAATTAAGGGCGTTTCTCCACGCTCAAATATTTCGGGGATTATATTTTCTATTTTTTGATAGATGATAGGCGAAATAATAGCGATGACCCCCTGATGGTTTTTGGTTGTAATGCGGTTGAGCTTCTCGATAGGCACCTGCTGGGCAACAATACCATAGTGGTGTATCAATTCTTTTAACTCGTTCAATAAACCGCCACCCAGTCCTCTCTGAATGAATAGCGACTCGATTTCCTTACCGGATCTTATCGCTTCTATCACTGCACGTATACCAAATATTGCCTGGTTATTTTCGCGGGGCGGGCGGGAATTAAATGACATCAATTTTGAAGTAAATTTCGCCAAAAATAGCCATATTAATTGATTTTCAGCACTTAAGTCGATAGGTTTATAGATGCAAGTCTGAAAATAGTGAACATTTGAAATCTTTATCAACACATCTCTGATTCAATGACTTATATTTGTTCTTAACACCTTATCCACACCGGGTGTTAATAGTAAAGGCTGATTTTTACGTCATTTTCAGGGTTGATGCAAGCATAAATGATTGTCATGTTAAGTAATCGTTAGTTTTTCCGAACATTTTTTGTATATTTTTGTTTGCTATGATTCTGGAGAACGATAACACCAATAATAAGACCAATACCAACGAGCGCAGAAGCAGATTCTCGGCACCCAGCCCCTACAGCGGCATGGGAAAGCTCCCACCCCAGGCGGTCGATCTGGAGGAAGCTGTTCTTGGCGCATTGATGTTAGAGAAGGATGCCTTGTCGTCTGTTATTGATATTCTTAAACCAGAGGTTTTTTATAAAGACAATCATCAGAAAATTTTCGCTGCCATACGTCATCTGTTTGAACGCACTTCTCCGGTAGATATATTGACGGTGACTGCCCAATTGCGGCAGCAGGGCGAACTGGAAATGATAGGCGGCGCTTATTACATTACCGAGCTTACCAACCGCGTTGCATCAGCAGCCAATATAGAATACCATTCGCGTATCATTATCCAAAAGTTTATTCAGCGGGAACTGATAAGGATCTCTACTGAGGTGATCAACAATGCCTACGAGGATACTACCGATGTGCTCGACCTGCTTGACCGTGCTGAAAAAAACCTTTTTGATATAGCGCAAAACAACCTCCGCCGCGACTCGCGCAAGATGGACGACCTGATGCATGAAACGCTAAAGGAGATCGAGGCGCTGAAAGACAAAAAAGATGGCCTTACTGGTGTGGCCTCCGGCTTTACCGACCTTGACCGGATGACCTCCGGCTGGCAAAAATCCGACCTGGTGATCATTGCTGCCCGCCCTGCAATGGGTAAAACCGCATTTGTATTGAGTTGTGCCCGTAATGCCGCCGTTGATTTCAACCGGCCGGTAGTGGTATTCTCACTCGAAATGTCGTCGGTACAGTTGGTTAATCGTTTGATATCGGGCGAAACACAGATCGAACAGGAAAAAATACGTAAGGGGCAATTGGAAGAATGGGAATGGCAGCAGATCCACTCTAAAATAGGCAGGCTGGAACAAGCTCCCTTGATCATTGATGATACCCCGGCTTTAAACATATTCGAATTCAGGGCCAAATGCCGCCGTTTAAAATCTCAGCACGATATACAGTTGATCATTATCGACTACCTGCAATTGATGCAGGGCAAAAGTGCCGATAGTAAAGGTGGCGGTAATCGTGAACAGGAGATCGGTAGTATCTCACGTGCACTCAAATCAGTTGCAAAGGAATTGAACGTGCCGGTTATAGCACTATCGCAATTAAGTCGCGCTGTAGAAAACCGACCCGGCGCATCCAAACGCCCAATGCTTTCCGACTTACGTGAATCCGGTTCAATTGAGCAGGATGCCGACATGGTATTATTCCTCTATCGTCCGGAATACTATGGTTTAACGGAAGACGAAAACGGAATGCCAACACAAGGTGTTGGTGAGGTGATCATTGCCAAGCACCGTAACGGTGAAACCGGTACCGTACGACTGAAATTTGTTGGTAAATACGTGAAGTTTACCGATCTGGATCAGGGCATGGATAACTTTGCCCCCCAAAACAATGCCTTTGCCGGCCTGAATCCATCGCAGGATTTTGAGAAACCAAGCAACTTTATCATCAGGCCGTCAAGGATGGATGATATTGATGATGAACCGTTTTAATTGCAGAAGTCGGAATGCCGATTTCGGAGTTGCTTGAAGTCGGAATTCGAAATAGCAATTTCGGAGTAGAATTTTTTCAAAAAGTTATCCTTCCCTAAAAGTACTATCGACTATGGACTATGGACTAAAAACTAATCATCCTCGCCCATCAATTCCTGGTATACAGCTCTTAATTCAGCCAATGCATGGTTATCGCGTTTTGACTGGGCTATCTTCATTCCCTGCTCATAGGTATTTATAGCATCATCTTTTCTTTGAAGAGCTTCGTATAATTTACCGAGATGATAATAAGTGCCAACATAACCGGCATGCTCATTGACCAGTTTTTCGTAATACTCCAGCGCCTTGGCGGTCTCGTTCAGGCGAAGATATTCGGTAGCAAGGGCATACAATAAAAATTCTTCGTCAGGCTCATTTTTCAAAAAATCGAGCAACTTCTCTAATCGGCTTTCGGGCATTTTTAACTCTATCTTTTTTACTAACTTTGCGGTACCTGATTGTCATTAAACAGCATGCCGGGTAAAATGCCCGCATGGATATCTTTACCAATAAATAAACAGCTGAATGAAAATACTGGTATGTATCAGCAATGTTCCGGATACGACGACAAAAATAACTTTTACTGATAACAACACGCAATTTAATACAAACGGCGTACAGTTTATTTTAAACCCCTACGACGAGATCGCATTGGCGCGGGCCATCGAATTAACTGAAGGCGGTAAAGGCACGGTAACCGTGATTAATGTGGGTGAAGTTAGCACTGAGCCTACCATACGTAAAGCCCTGGCTATTGGTGCAGACGATGCCGTTAGGATCAACGCCAAACCGCAGGATGCCTGGTATGTAGCAAAACAAATTGCAGCTTATATTGAGCAAAACCCATATGACCTGATCCTAACAGGCCGCGAATCAATTGATTATAACGGCTCGAAAGTTGCAGGCATGCTTGCCGAATTATTAGATGTACCCTCGGCTTCCATCATAAAAAAGCTGGATGTTACTGATGCCACAGCTGTTGTAGAACGTGAAATAGAAGGCGGCAAAGAAATTTTATCGATCCCCTTACCTTTTGTGGCAGGTACCGCCGAAGGAGTTGCTGAACCTAAAATACCCAATATGCGCGGAATTATGTCAGCACGTACCAAACCGTTATTGGTGATTGAGCCTGTTGAAGTTACTGGCAACTTAATATTGTCTGGGTTTGAAAACCCGGCTGCACGGGGTCAGGTAAAATTGATAGCGGCCGACGACAGTGCCAGTCTAATTGCGCTATTACATACTGAAGCGCGGGTGATCTGATTATTTTATTCATAGAATTATATAAACATGGCTGTTTTAATATATACAGAAAATGCCGGTGGCAAATTCAAAAAATCAACTTTTGAAGCTATATCTTATGCCAGAGCAATTGCGGATAAAACAAGCACTTCGCTGACTGCAATTTCTATAGGCGACGTTGCCGAAAGCGAATTAGCACTGGCTGGCAAATATGGAGCGGATAAAGTGTTGCATGTTTCCAATGCACAATTGAAAAACTTTGTCAATCAGGCATATGCGTCGGTAATTGCTGAAGCTGCAAAAAAAGAAAATGCGGATATTGTTGTACTATCCAATTCGTTCTCGGGCCGCGGACTTGCACCGCGTATTGCTGTGAAACTTGATGCTGGTTTAGCCGACGGCGTTATAACATTGCCGGAAATTTCGGGCGATGAATTCAAAGTAAAAAAAACAGCATTTTCTGGGAAAGCCTTTGCAATTGTAGCGCTTACTTCAATCAAAAAAGTTGTTTCACTGAGTCCGAACGCCTATCAGGTAGTTGAAAATCCGGCTGAAGGCAAGATAGAAGAATTTAGTCCTGAGTTAAAAGCCACCGACTTTAAGGCACTCGTCAAAGAAGTGATCCAGTCGACAGATAAAGTATCACTTCCGGATGCCGAGATCGTAGTATCAGGCGGCAGGGGTTTAAAAGGACCTGAGAACTGGGGTATGCTGGAAGAACTGGCAAGCCTGCTGGGTGCCGCCACTGCTTGTTCGAAACCTGTTTCAGATGCTGGCTGGCGCTCCCACAGCGAACATGTTGGCCAAACGGGCATCACTGTCAGTCCAAATTTGTATATTGCGGTCGGAATTTCGGGGGCCATCCAGCATCTTGCAGGTGTAAGCTCATCAAAAGTAATTGTGGTAATCAACAAAGATCCGGAAGCGCCATTTTTCAAGGTGGCCGACTATGGAATAGTTGGTGACGCCTTTGAAGTTGTTCCGAAATTAATTGCAGCAGTAAAAGAATATAAAGCTTCGGCATAAAGGTTTGCATTGATGGCCAATAACATGAAAAAAATAAAGCTGGATATTGTGGGACTTTCCTACAGTCAAACACAATCCGGTGCATATGCTTTAGTTTTGGGGGAAGTAAGTGGCAGGCGCCGTTTACCGATCATCATCGGGAGTTTCGAGGCTCAGGCAATTGCCATCGAGATCGAAAAAATGACCCCTAGCAGGCCCCTTACCCACGATCTTTTCAAAAACTTTGCGCAATCATTTGGCATTTCGATACAAGAGATCATTATCTATAACCTGGTGGATGGTATCTTTTATGCTAAATTGATCTGCAACGACGGCAAGAAGACCATAGAGATCGATGCCAGAACTTCTGATGCAATTGCTATGGCCGTAAGATTTGATTGTGCCATTTACACCTATGAATTTATTCTATCCAGCGCAGGCATTGTAATTGAGGGTAACGATTTTGTTTACCTCGAAAATATGGCCGATGCTACTGAAGAGAAAAGCGCTGCTGCAACCCCGGCCGGATATGCTTCACTAAGCAACGACGAATTAAAAACCAAGCTTCAGGAAGCACTTTCAGACGAAGCCTACGAAAAAGCCGCCAAAATTCGCGACGAGTTGAACAGAAGAAAGGCTTCTTAATTTGACGATTTGAAAATTTGAAAATGAAGATGACTGATAAAATCTTCAAATATTCAAATTACCAAATCTTCAAATTACTAATTTTTCCTATTTTAACCTCGGTTTAAATCCCATCCCGCTATGAATATTAAGTTGCGCTTAATAGTGATGAACTTTATGCAATATTTTGTGTGGGGGTCGTGGCTTTTGACAATTGGGGCCTATTGGTTTCAGAACAAACACTGGTCGGGATCGGAGTTTGGTGCCATCTTTTCAACAATGGGTATATCGGCGATCTTTATGCCGGCGCTAACAGGCATTATTGCAGATAAATGGGTGAATGCCGAAAAGCTTTACGGTATCATGCATATACTCGGCGGCCTATCATTACTGGCCCTACCCATGATCAATTCGCCATCGGCCTTCTTTTGGGTGATGTTGTTGAATATGTTTTTTTATATGCCAACAATTTCACTTTCAATTACGGTTGCATACTCAGCTTTAAAACGTAGTGATCTAGATGTTGTAAAAGAATATCCACCGATAAGAACCTGGGGGACAGTTGGGTTTATAGTAGCCCTGTGGGTTGTTAGTTTAACGCACAATGAAGTTTCACCAAATCAGTTTTATATAGCTTCCTCTATTGCAATAGTCCTGGGTATTTATGCTTTTAGCCTTCCAAAGTGTCCTCCATTAATGAAGACAAAAGATAAAAAATCTTTGATCGATATCCTGGGGTTAAAAGCCTTCTCATTATTTAAAACACCACGATTTGCTATTTTCTTCTCTTTTGCAATGTTATTGGGAGCAGCCTTGCAATTAACCAATGCTTACGGAGATACCTATCTACACGACTTTGAAAACGTTGCGTCCTATAAAAACCTGGTTACCGTAAAATATCCGGCCATAATTATGTCTATCTCACAGGTTTCAGAAACTTTGTTTATACTGGCGATACCATTTTTTTTGCGGAAATTCGGCATAAAATATGTGATGTTGTTTAGCATGCTGGCCTGGGTACTTCGATTTGGACTGTTTGCTTTCGGAAACCCATCCGACGGGCTATGGATGATTATACTGTCATGTATTGTTTACGGAATGGCTTTTGATTTCTTTAACATCTCTGGCTCATTATATGTAGAAACACAAACAACTCCCGAAATTCGTGCAAGTGCTCAGGGTTTATTTATGATGATGGTAAACGGCTTTGGCGCCTTATTTGGCAGTTTTGCAAGCGGAATCATTATTGATAAATTTTTCACGCTCGCCGATCACAGCAAAAACTGGCAGGGCATTTGGCTTACCTTTGCTGCCTATGCCCTGGTAATTGCTTGTATTTTTCCATTTGTGTTCCGATATAAACACAATCCAGCCTTTGAACCAGCTTTTAAACGTGCCTGAAATTAAACTGCAATAACTATGAGCAAGCATTATCGCAAAGAAAACAACTGTTTAAACTGCGGAAGTACCGTACAAGGTAAATTCTGCTCTAATTGCGGCCAGGAAAACCTCGAGATCCGCGAGAATTTCAGCCATCTGATGAATCATGCCATTAGTGATTACTTTCATTTTGATCATCAATTTTTTAATACCCTTAAACCATTACTTTTTAAACCTGGGTTTTTAACTAATGAGTATATGGCCGGTAAACGGGTTAAATACCTGCATCCGGTAAAGATGTATATTTTCATTAGTATCGTTTACTTCTTATTGGCCTTTCAGCATAAAGAAACTCAGGAACCGGTCAATATCAAATTCAATGCATCAAGCGAAAAACAAGCTAACAAGCAAACAAATAAGGACAATCCCGACTCAACCTACGAACAATACCAGGCTACACAGCTGAAATTGTCGCCAAACAAACGAGACGGCGCCATTGTACATTGGGGCAAAAAAAAAGCTTATGCCTATAGTAAAAAATACGGTAAAAACTCTTTGAGCGTATTTGAAGAACAGGTGGAACATAATATTCCAAAATCAATGTTTGTATTGATGCCGCTATTTGCCTTGGGTTTGCAGATCGCATTCCGGAAAAACAAAAAATTCTATGTTGAACACCTTATTTATTCCTTTCATTTTCACTGCTTTTTATTCCTGTTCTCCAGCGCAATCATAGTAATAGCGATATTGTTACCCGCAAACTGGACCGCTTTATCGTTTGCACTTCCTTACTTGAAATATTCTTCGTTTTGATCTATTTCTACAAGTCATTGCGCGCTGTATATCACAGAAGCGTATTCAGAACGATAACCAAGATGATCGGCATCTCACTAAGTTATTTTTTGATGGCTGTCATTTGCCTTTGGGGGGTTATACTGTTAACGTTTTCTTTTAGTTAATTTGAGCCAAAAGCATCCAGCGCTATAGTAGGTTTACCTGCATTGTCAAAGGCCCCCAAGGCATAATTCTGCCAGTTGTAAGCTTCAGGCTCCCAATAAAATACACCTAAACCTGAACCGTTAGGCAGCGAATTATTACGGCTGATGATATCTGAAAGAAACGCCCGGCTATCTGCAGGATTTGCTGCAGGCATTCCTACTTCACAAATCATCACCGGAGTTCCATACCGGGTTACCATATCACTCATATTGGAATAGCATTGTGCATCAAGCGTCAAATAATTGGCGGCTGATGGGTATAACGACATACCCACAATATCCCAATGAGCGCCATTTTTCTTTAATCCGTCAAAAAGCCATTCAAAGTGTGCATTATCAAAGCCATTGGATACATGAACGATAACTTTGGTACTGCTGCTTACCGATTTTACGGCCTGGTAGCCGGCTTCAACCAAAGCCGCAAAGTTCTTCATGTTGGTTGAGGCACGCCCATCTTCCCACAACATACCGTCATCAACTTCATTGCCTATTTGAACCCAATCGGGCGTAATGCCGTTGGTTTTAAGGGTATTGAGGGTGCTAACTGTATAATCATGTAACGTAGTGATCAAATCAGCAGTGGCCAGCGCTGCCCATGCTGCCGGTTTAGGTTGTTTTCCCGGGTCGGCCCAGCTATCAGCATAATGAAAATCGATCATTATTTTAAGGCCAGCATTTTTGGCTCTCAAAGCCTTTGCAACTACGTCTGCCGTATTGTTCCAACCATCTGCCGGGTTAACCCAAACCCTCAGCCTGATCGAATTAAAGCCAATGCTTTTAAGTAAGGCAAACAGATCCTGAGGATTGCCCGATTTATCATAAAACTTATAGCCGGAATTTTCCATCTGCGAAACCCAGCTGATATCGGCACCTTTCGCAAAAGTTGAACTAACCACAGGCGGCGTATAAGGTGGGTTTGGAGGTACCACATTTGATCCTCCTCCCTTTGAGCAGGAACCCAAAATAAATGGGATGGCAAAAAATACCCACAAAACGTTTTTCTTCATCACAATTGGAATTATAATCGGGCCCTACAGGGACAAACAAATATAAATGATGAAATCGAAATTTAAAATGTTAAATTAACATTTATTCGGATAGGTTATAAAAAATGTCATTCCCATAATTGAGAATGACATTATATGTTTTTTTAAAGTCGACCAGTTCTTGACGGGATCGTATTTGAAACAAAATTAAAGCTAACCGTTTGGTCACCGATCGTCAATTTAAACTCACCGGGTTCAGTCACAGTTTTACTTTGGTCGTTCACAAACGCCAGGTCTTTTGCGGTTATTTTAAACGTAACTGTTTTTGATTCACCAGGTTTAAGGTCAATTTTATCATAAGCCCTCAGGCGTTTAAAATCGGGTGAGATACTTGCATAGGATTGGCTTGAGTACAATAGCACCGACTCTTTACCTTGCAATTGGCCTGTGTTTTTCACGTCAACGGTAACTGTTAGGGTCTCCCCTTCCTTTAATTCAGGTTTGCTTATTTTAAGGTTGCTATAACTAAAGCTGGTATAGCTTAATCCAGAGCCAAATTCGTACAATGGATTGTAGCCGTGCTTGTCATCAGGATTGCCATTCTCCAGGTTTTTGCGATAGTAGTTATTGAGTGAGTTGGCGTACCTGGGATAGGTAATTGATAATTTACCCGATGGGTTAATATCGCCGGTAAGTATACCTGCAAGCGCATCTCCTCCTTCATTACCCGAAAAGTAGATCATGATAGTGGCCGATGACAATTGCTCAGCATCTGTTACAATTCTTGGGCGACCTTCAGCTAAAACCAGAACAATTGGCTTTCCGGTAGCAGCCAGGGCCTTTGCCAGTTGAGTTTGGGCCTCTGGGAGATTCAGATCGTCAATATTGCCAACATTTTCGGTATAAGATAGTTCGCCCAGACATAACACAATAACATCTGCTTGTTTTGCAGCATTAACTGCATCGTCGATATTTTTTAATTGATCGAAAGTTGCACCGGGTTGATAACTCACATTATCATTGCCTAATTTTTGCTGAATTGCGGCCAGAATAGTGTTTTTTCCTTTCGCAAACTGGTCAGCAACATCACCCTGCCAGGTATAGCTCCAGCCACCATCTAATGAACGGATGGTATTGGCCGTTGGGCCGGTTACCAACACCTTCGCACCTTTTTTAAGCGGCAGAACACTATTGTTATTTTTCAACAGCGTAATAGCTTCCGAGGCGGCTTTGTAACTTACCGCACGGAATTCATCCGATCCATATTTAGGATAATCGTCGGGATTACCTACCGGGCGTTCAAACAGACCGGTCTCGAACTTTAATTTCAGGATACGATGTACCGCCTCATTTATGCGCCATTGCGGAACCTTCCCTTCTTTAGCCAGTTCAACCAGGTAGGTATAAAAGGTATAATCATACGGAACCATGCTCATATCAACGCCGGCATTTACCGCAATCATTACAGCGTCTTTTTGGGTAGCCGCAATATGGTGACGATCGTGCAGGTATTGGATATCGCGCCAGTCGGTTACGGCAACACCGTCAAAATGCAATTCGCCACGTAAAACGTCGGTCAACATATAATGACTGGCATGGATTGGCACACCGTTGATCTCACCAGAGTTGATCATAATGGTTTTAGCACCAGCTTTCACGGCCTCAGCAAAGGCAGGTAAAAAGTATTCGCGCATGTAACGATCAGGTATCCACGAAGGGGTACGGTCTTTGCCGCTTAATGGGAAGCTATAGCCCAGGTAATGCTTCATACAGGCAGCCACGTGGTATTTATCGCCAACATCGTTTCCCTGATAGCCTTTTATAAGCGATGCTCCCATAGTTTTACCGAGGTAAGGGTCTTCGCCCAAAGTTTCATAGATACGTGGCCATAATGGCGATTTGCCCAGATCCAGTACGGGTGAAAAATTCCAGGGGATATAACTTGCTCTTACCTCATAGGCCGTGATCTCACCTTGTTGATAGGCCAGATCGCGATTGAATGTAGCTGCCAGCGCTATTTCCTGCGGAAATAAAGTACTACCCTGTGTATAGTTCTCGCCATGGATGGCATCGATACCGTAGATCACAGGTATTTTTAGCCTGCTTTTTGCAGCTTCATCCTGTATAGAAGAAATGATCTCGTGCCAATGCTCGCGTGTATAGGCAGCACCCATCACATTGAGGATTGACCCAACGTGGTATTTTTGAACAGCTTCCTTTAGTTTTTCCGGATCGATCTCATGTTTACTATAACTAGCTTTTGACACTTCATCCAGCGTAACCTGCGTCATCTGCCCCACTTTTTCCTCAAGTGTCATTTTGGATATGAGCGCATCCACTTTTTTATCGAGCGCGCTCTGAGGTTTTTTCTTTGTTTGAGCGTTAATGGTCAAACTGCTCAGAAAAAACATTACGATAAGTGTAGTTGAAATTTTTCTCATGAAATTGGTTTTTAATCGAATAAGAATTTAAATATCAGTTATTTATAGTAAATAGTAAAACTTCAAATGGTACAGTTGTTGGTAAACGTGCTTCATCCGGCACAATCAAATTATAATAAAGCTCGCTTTAACAACAGTATTAATTGGCCTTTAAAGATAATGTCAGGAATTGAATTAGTATAATACTAAACAGGCAAAATATCATCCGATATTTTGCCTGTTTTAAAATCTTAAGGATATTAAATAGCGGCCTGAACCTGGCCACAGTGGTACTACACTACAGTTTTAGCAAACGATAGGCAATCGACAAACTAAACAAATTAAGTTTACTTGATGCACCTCCAAAAGAATGACTGGAAAGTCCGGCTTCATACCTTAGATCGAACGAAACGGCTTTAATATCAAGCCCGGCGCCAAACTGCCAGGCATAATTCTGACTCTTATAATCCAGGGATTTTATATCTAATAAAGCGTTATTAAAACTATTGTTTTTATCGAGCGCAAAAGACACTACCGGCCCGGTATAGAATCTGGCACCTAATCCGAATGCTCCCACTTTACCGCCAAACAACAAAGGAACATCTATGCTTTTAAAAGTAGCCTGTGCAGTATTTCCATTACTTACTATATTTTCCGTTTTGGTAGTATAGTACAATTCGGGTTGAAAATTAAAGCCGAGAGCGCCAACCCTTGCCCAAATGCCAACAAGGTAACCTGCCTGATTGTTGCTATTGAAAGTACTGCTTGTAGAAGTTGAAACGCTGGCCAGATTCAAACCTCCTTTGAGACCAAGTTGAAAATTAGGCAAAATTTGTGCCTTCGAAGTAAATGCCGCACATACGGCAAATGCCAAAATGAGTAAAGTTTTTTTCATCGAATAAAGTTTAAATGATTAACCGGTTAAACATGGAAATATCCGGTTGATACTCAGTTTACGGAGACCTAAAGCATCAACCGGATATTATTTTTGCCTGATTTAAAGTTCTGAAATAATTCCGGAAAAACAAATTATTACAACTATTAAAACGCAGCAAGTTTACCCTGGTAGTAATCGAAGATTTTGCTATCAATAAAGTAATCATATTTGGCACTGATCAGGTTCAGGGAAGCTGCATCAAGCTTGTCTTTCGCGATGATCAGATCAACTGAGGTAAGCACCCCCGAATCAAACCTGATCTTGTAGATACGGTAACTTTCTGTGTAGGCCTTTACCTGTTCGGTCAGTGCCTGATAACGTTTATAGGCAGCAGTCATGTCAAAGTATGCCTGTTCTACACTTTGCCTGAGTTTAATTTTCACATTGTCTTCAACATCCCGCGAATTAAGCAGCAGCAGTTTAGCCTTAGCTACACTATTGCGACGAACGCCATTAAAGAATATCGGAATATTTAATCCCAGGCCAACATACGAGGTGTAGTTATTTTTGAACTGATCACTATAAGGCACTTGTTCTGTTATGGTTGTTGTTGGATCAATAACTACCGACCGGGTAGCACCATTTGAATAAGCAGTTCCTAAGCCGCCATTTAAACTTAAAGCGGGGAATAACTCCCCTTTTACCGAAGCCAGGTATTTTTGAGCACTTTGCCTGCGCAATTCAGCCGCCTTAACCGCCGCAAATTGTTGCAAAGCTATCTGGTATGCTTTTTCAGGGTCGCTGCCATAACTACCGGTAAGATCCTGCGCATTCAAAGTCTGAAATTGCTTATTCGGTTCGAAAGGAATATTCATCAATTCATAAAGTGCAAGTTTTGACGCGTCAAGGTTATTTTGAGCATTTACTACGGCTACTTTGTTTCCGTCAAGCTCGCCCTTTTGATCGGTAAGGTCGGAGGCGGCTTTGTTAGCACCTTGTTGTTCGAGTACTTCCATCCTATTAACTGTCTCCTGTTGTGCCGCCAGTTGGTTTTTACTTGCAGCCAGCACTTCCTGGTTATCCAAAATAGCGAGGTAATTAGTGATCACATTAACTACAACCACGTCTTTTGCGGCTTGCAGGTCTAACTTTCCAGCCTGGTAAGCCAATGATGCCGATTTAACAGCATTGATCAATGAAAAGCCATTGAACAGCGTCATGCTTCCGGATAAACTGTAACTATCATTGGTAGCCGACTGATTGACATAGGCATTGGTGATCGGACTAATAGCCCGCCCCTGGTTAAAGGTACGCGAAGCATAAGCGCCAATATTAGGAAATAAGTTCTCTTTTGCCTGACGCAGGTCTATTCCAGCTGATTGTGCATCCCGATCGGTTTGGCGCACCGTCAGGTTATTTTTAATGGCAATATCGAGGCATTGTGGCAAAGTTAAAAGCGAGTCGGCTTTCTGGCCCAATACAGGCAGGCTGCCGGTTATTGCGATTAGGATGAGGCAATATTTAATAAGTTTTACCATTACTGTAGCGTAGTTCATTTTTAAATTTCCCTTGTTGCGTCGATACGACCGTCGAGCAGGTCAATGATCCGGGATCCATATTCGGCGTTCTTCTCCGAATGGGTAACCTGCAGAATGGTTACTCCTTCTTCTTTATTTAACTTTCGGAAAAGCTGCATGATCTCGTCTCCCTGTTTCGAATTCAGATTACCTGTTGGTTCATCTGCTAAAATCAATTTGGGCCGGGTGATCAGTGCCCGTGCTATACCTACCAGTTGCTGCTGCCCGCCAGAAAGCTGCGACGGGAACAGATCCTTTTTACCTACGATCTGGAACCTGTCCAGTATATCAGCTACCATCGCCTTGCGTTCCGAACTTTTAACATCCTGATAGATCAAAGGGGTCTCGATATTTTCATAAACCGTTAACTCATCTATCAAATGGTAAGCCTGGAAAACAAAGCCGATATACTTTTTGTACAAAGCGGCCCGCTGCTTTTCTTTCAACTGATGAACAGCCTCGCCGGCAAAATAGTGATAGCCTTCCGATGGCTGGTCAAGCATCCCAATCACATTCAACAAAGTTGACTTGCCCGAACCCGAAGGTCCCATAATGGAAATAAATTCCCCTTCGTCCACGTTCAAACTAATGTTATTCAGTACATAATTTTTGGTTCCGCCTGCCTGGTAGTATTTGGATATGTGTTGAAGCGATAACATTTTTACAAAGTGTGAATGTGTGATCTAATGTTCATTTTCCGTTTGGCATTGTATAGTGAATAGTGTACCAAAGTATTAATTTATTATTTATCAGACAGTTATACCAAATTCACTTTAACCCTGTGTTCGCATTTGTGACAGCAGGTGTCCGGTATTGATACAAGTTGAAATGAGTGAATTGGCGAATTATTGAATTGCCTGGGTTTACACGCTTAACAGAAACAGGCCTATTTTTAGGTTATTTTATTGATTATCAAATACTTAACCTAAAAAAGTGTCAACCATGATTCCATCAACAAACCATAAAAAATATTCACAACTCATTAATTATCAAATAATTACAAATTACTATTTACAAGTTAAACATTCAATAATTCACTCATTCAGACCGCAGGCTCTTCACCGGATTGACCAATGCGGCTTTTATTGCTTTATAGCCAACTGTTAGCCAGGCAATTGCTATGGAAGCAACAACCGCTATTACGAACACATCTGCACTTACTGAAATTCGGTAAACAAAGTTTTGCAGCCAACCGTTCATCAAATACCAACCTACCGGTACAGCGATCAGGAACGATAGCCCTATGAGTATCAAAAACTCTTTCGAAAACAAAAATAATATACTGCCGATAGAAGCACCCAATACTTTTCGAACACCAACTTCTTTGGTACGCTGTACTACCATAAATGATACCAGCCCGTACAATCCGAGGCAGGAAATAAAAATGGCAATCGCTGCAAATATTTTATATATCAGGGCAAGTTGATTTTCCTGCTTGTAAAATTTTGCGATATTCTGATCGAGGAAGTAACCATCATAGGCATATTCAGAATAGGTATTTTCCCACAACTTTTGAATAGAAGCAACAGCGCTGGTAAGGTTCCGGGTTTGGATCTTAACTGCAACATTCGACTCATATACCTTCTGTGGGTATATAACAATCGGTTTTACAGCCTCACGCAGCGAATTGGTCTTAAAATCGGCAACTACACCGGTGATGGGCGCCCAGGTGCCACCACCCAGACTGATTGTTTTACCTACCACATCTTCTGGCCTGTTTATCCCCAGCTTTCGCATCATGGTTTCATTGATCACCGCCTGGCGCATCGTGTCGCTGGGCTCATAACCTTTGCCGGCAACAAATCGAAGTCCGTACGTATTAAAATAATCAGCATCGGCTATTTTAAGATATGCGTCAAATCCCGGGTCTTTTTTCGAATGGTTGAAACTGAAATTTGTTGCGCTATTGTTATCAGAGGATGGCGCATCAGACGCGAAATTCACCGCTTTTACCGATGGTATTTGCAATACTGCATGTTTAAAGTCCTGCATTTTTCGCAGGCTGGTACTATCGGTATATCCCGGAATTACAAGTACCGCATTCTTATCAAACCCCAGGTCGGCATCGTTAACGAAATTCATTTGCCTGATGGCTATTACGGTACCAATAAACAACAGTTGAGCGATGGCAAATTGCGCCACTACCAATGTACGGCGCAGGGGTATTCCTCCTATGGCTGCTGCATTGATCTTATTTTTCAGCGCCAGAACTGGTTTAAAACCCGAAACTACAAGTGAAGGATAAAGTCCGGATAAAATAACCACCACTACAACAACCAGGCCCAGAAATAAAAACGTTCCCGTATTTAAAATTCCAATATTCTCTGGCACACTGGATATGTTTTTAAGGTATGGCAAGGCCAATTCGGCTATACCAAGGGCAAACACTAAGGCTATCAATACAATGATGGTAGTTTCACCCATTACCTGGATGATCAGTTGCGCCCGGCTGCTGCCCATAACTTTGCGGATGCCTACTTCTTTTGAACGACCTACCGATTGTGCAGTTGACAGGTTAATAAAATTGATAGATGCCATAATGATGATCAATGCAGCGATAAGCGATAAGGTACGCAGAGTGGCTTTGCTGGTCATGTGATCGCCCAGGGTCTCTCCGAAGCGGGTATCAAAGTGTAGCTCCGATATGGGCTGGGCTATCAACACCTTGGTATTGGCACCCTTATTATTAAATTGCTTATTTGAAAAACTCAATAACTGGCTATTGATGGTAGCTAAACTAACATTAGCCGGAAATGACATGAACATCTGGTGACTACTGCTAACCATATCCCAGCTGTAGATATAATTATAGTTTTTGCCATGTCTTTTCCAGGTGCTGTAGGACACTAAAACCCTCAATGGAAAATCAGAATTTGCAGGAGCATCGTCTATAACCCCCGAAACTTTCAGCGTTAAAACATTATCCATTTTCAGGGTTTTACCAACAGCATTTTTCCAGTCGCCAAAGTATTTTGTAGCGCTGCTTTTATTGATCACCACCATTTCGGGATCTTTTAAAACGGAAGGCTGCCCGGTCAGCCAGTTGAATTTCAGCAAGTCGAAAAACTGAGGTTCTATAAACATCACCCCTATATTTTCTATAAATTTCTTATCGTCGGCAGCATTACCGGTAATGGAGGGGATGGTGATCTGGCTTCCATAACTCGTGTTTAATGAAGCAAATTTGGCCCCGGGAAATTTCAATGGCAATACTTCGGTAGCCGGTGGTGGTAAACCCGGATTATAGTTGATATTGCCATCGCGACTGATTTGCGTATTTATACGGTAAGTATTATAATAGCCGGGCTGTGCGGTATCAAAGCTTAATTCATATTGCACAATTACAAATATGAGCAGGCAGGCCGCTATACCAACTGCCAACCCTGAAATATTGATTGCCGAATATCCCTTATGGCGAATAATATTGCGCCACGCGATCTTGAAATAGCTTTTTAACATGTGAATGTATGGTTTAAAATATTATGTTTCCTGTGTATAGTCTGTACCGCTGATTCGTTTGTCCCGATAGCTATCGGGAATGCTGATTTCGTTTATAATTAATCCAAACTACCTAATGACCAATGCCTAATGCCCAATGACTTTACTCCGATCGTAAACTGTCCACCGGATTTGAAAACGCGGCTTTAATTGTTTGCAACGCAATAAGTAAAGCTGTTAATAAAGTCAGTGACAGAATAGCTATTACAAATGGATAAAAGGAAATATTAATTTTGTAAGCGTAATTGCTCAGCCAGTTTTGCATCAAATACCAGGCTAAGGGACAAGCTATCAAACCGGCAAGTAAAACAACGATCAAAAAATCTTTTAAAAATAAGCCCGTTATGCCTGCAACCGATGAGCCCAACACTTTGCGTATCCCTATCTCTTTGGTGCGTTTTTGAATGCTTAACGAAATCAGCCCAAGCACCCCCAGCAACACGATAAAAACTGCTATAAACGTAGCGATTAGGGCGGCTTTTTTTAACTGAAGCTCACGCTCATAAACCCTATTCAGGTCTTCATCCATAAAATGGTATTCAAACGGTGCCCCTGGCATTAATTTAGCCCAGTTTTGTTGTAACGCCGCTATACTTCGCTGTATATTTCCGGGATTAAGCCTGATTGTAAAATACCGGTAGGTAGTAGCCCAGTTCACGTTAATAAAAATTTGGGGCATTATCTTTTCATGCATCGACCCAAAATGGAAGTCGGCAATAACCCCTTTTACCGTAAATGGTTTAGCATAATTATAGGCTGGTATAAATATTTTTTGGTTAATGGCATCTTCGGCTGTATGCCAACCCATGGCTCTGGCTTCGGTCTCATTTATTACAATTTTATCCGAATCTGCAGCAGCATACGAAGGCTTAAAAAATGCGCCTGCTTTCAATGGTATACCATAGGTTGCGGCATATTTTTCATCTGTAGAAAGCCCTTCAGCACTGACTGCCTGGGCAGGATTTGCACCCTGTCGGTAATTTAAAAAATTTCCGCCGTTAGATCCGTCGGGGATCTCGAAGGATAGGGCAATATCCTTAACCTGTGGCATTCGTGCCATTTGATCGCGTATACCCTCCATTTTAGCAACACCTTGAGGCGACCAATCTCTAGGCAATTGTGCATTTAGCAATAGGTTTTTATTATATCCCAGGTTACTATTGAAAAACAGGTTGATCTGCTGCGAAATAATAAACGCACAGATCAATACTGCTGTAGCTGTTGCAAACTGAAAGGCTACCAATGATTTGCGAAAAAAGACGCTTTCTTTAACCGTTGTTAATTTTCCTTTCAAAGTCTGGACGGAATTTAAACCCGATAATACCAATGCCGGGTAAATACCCGAGATCATACCGATAAGCAAAGCGAACAAAAGCGGTATCGCAGCAAAATACGCTGGATAATCAATCAAAGCCCGGATTCTCCATCCCAGAACTGTACTGAGATAAGGGCAGCTAATTTGATAGATAATCAAGGCTATGGCCGTTGCGAATACCACTATCAGTATTGATTCTGATAAAAACTGCCATATAAGCTGCGTTCGTAATCCCCCCAAAACCTTACGGATTCCCATTTCGCGCATACGTGCCGAGGATCGTCCGATACAGATATTAACAAAATTGATGATAGCCATAAGCAAGATAAAAAGCGCAACAAAAGACAAAGCACTGATCATCTTTTTTACCAGGCCGCCATTGGCTATAAGATTATATTCCTCCAATTTTACGAGGTATGGTGTAAGGCTGGTGCGGATAACATCATCCGTTTCAAATTTCTTTACGAGGCTAAGCATTGCCTTATTTACAACATTTGGGTTAGCACCTTGTTGCAGCTCTAGATAGTCTACGTTGTTGGTATTATCCCATCCACTAAGACTGCGTTTAAAAAACTTCGCTGCTTCGCCGTCAAAAAAGAAATCAGAACCACTATCAGCACCGTTTATATTACGACCGAGCAAATTACTAACCGAGTTAGCCGGAATTTCTGCCAATACGCCACTTACTTTAAAATCATGCCTGGCGCCTTGCATACTTTGAAAATTGAGCGTTTGGCCCACTACGTCATATTTTGCGAAGTATTTTTTGGCGGCCCGCTGGCTGATAACAACCGAAAAAGGGTTATTGAAAGCTGTTTGAGCATTTCCGGATAAAAGCTTAAACCCAAACATGGTCAACAAGGTACTATCGCCTATCTGAATGTTTTCGCGATAGTTTGTTTCGCCTTTTGATACGATAGTGGTAGCCAGGTCGGAATGGTAGTAATTTTTGATCAGGCCGGGATAATTTTCGGCCAAAACTTTAGGTAACTCGGCTATCCCTCCAATTTCATTACCCAAATTAGGGTCCTTCCATTTATTGAGAATAATGTATTGATTGTCCGCGTCTTTCAATTGATGGTTAACCTGAAATTCTCCCCATATATACGAAGCAATCAATAAGGTGAAAGCGATACCTATGGCCAACCCGAAGATATTTACAAATGAAAAAAAACTGTTTTTGAATAAATTTCGCCAGGCGGTTTTGAAGTAATTTCTGATCATGTTGTTGTATGTTTTAACTGCTTTTCATTGTCTGAACCGCTGATTCGTCTGTCCCGATAGCTATCGGGAATGCTGATTTCGCTGACAATTATTTCAAAATACCCAATGACTTAATGACCCAATGACTTAATGACCCAATCATTCCGACCGTAAACTCTTCACCGGGTTCATCAAAGCTGCTTTGATGGATTGGAAACTCACCGTTGCCAGTGCGATGAAAATGGCCAGCAAACCTGCGGCGGCAAAAACCCACCATTGTATGCTGGTATGGTACTGGTAGCCCTTTAACCATTTGTTCATCGCATAATAAGCTATCGGAAATGACACCGCACAGGCAATAACTACCAATACCAGGAAATCTTTTGAGAGCAAAGAGGTTACACTGGATATGCTGGCGCCCAGCACTTTTCTGATGCCTATTTCTTTCATCCGTCGTTCTGCGGTGTAGGCAGCTAATCCAAACAAACCCAGGCAGGATATAATAACTGTCAATGCAGCAAATAACCTGGAGAGTTTGCTTGCCAGCATTTCCGTTTTGAACATATTATTAAACTGATCGTCAACAAAACGGTAGCTGAAGGGATAACCGGGATTGTACTGCTTAAGTACGGTTTGCATATCGGCAAGCGACTTTTGCAAGTCTTGCCCGGGTTTTATACGGGCATATAAAACCGTACAGTCTTTTGGTGCCGAACTGAAGAACATTACCGGGTCGGGTTTGCCATACATGTTGCCATAAACGTAGTCGTTCACCACGCCAATAATTACGGCGTGGGTAGTATCGCCTTCACCATGCATAGTTTTACCTACAGCGCTCCCTTTGCCCATTAATCTTTCCATAGATTGCGTTACTACCATTCGTATTGGTTTGCTTCCGGTATCAGTAATGGTTAGATTTCGTCCTTCAAGAACTTTCAAACCCGAGGTAGCGAAAAAATCGGCCGTTACATAGCGTTGTGAAATGAGTACCTGAGAGCCTACAGGCTTACCTTCCCAGGTCAAACTACTGGTATTATTGCCACCGTAAATGATACCATGATCGGCCAGCGCCACGTTTTCGATATGGCCTGTGTTAAGCAGATCCTGACGTATTGGTGTATAATTTGTCGCCATTTTGCCCTGCAGATCAATTTCAACCAGCCGGTCTTTATTGAACCCTAACTGCCTGCTTTTAACATGCTGTATCTGCTGGAAGATTATGATGGTACTGATGATCAGAATGATGGATGCAGCAAATTGTACCACCACCAATCCCTTACGCACATAAACTGCTCCACTATCCTTTAACTTCAGGCCTTTTAATACCACTACCGGTTTAAATGAGGATAAATATATTGAAGGATAGCTTCCTGCAACAATACCGCAAATCAACGCAATTACTAAAACAGCCGCAATATGAAAAGGGTTACCAAGACCGGGACTGAGTTGCTTTTGTACCAAAGTGTTAAACGGAGCTAAAACAGCCAACAATATTATAACTGCGATAACAGCGGCCATCAGCGCCATAAATACAGCTTCGCCAATAAATTGAATAATCAATGAATTTTTTGCAGCGCCTAAAACTTTGCGCACTCCAACTTCGCGGGCCCGTTTCTCGCTGCGGGCTGTGGCCAGGTTCATAAAGTTGATGCAGGCTATAAACAGAATAATCCAGGCAATGATGGTAAACAAATGCACGTATTCAATTTGTCCGCCCCCGGTTAACTTTCCGTCTTTAAACTCGTTGCGCAAATGCCAGTCGTTCATTGCATACAAAAACACATGGCCCAGCGATTTCGGTTCGTGTTTTTGGATATAATTGTAAAGCTGCTTATTTACTGCAGCTACATCCACTCCGGGTTTCAGTTCTACATAAGTTGCAAGCGAGTTGTTACCCCATTGTTTGAGCCAGGGACTATTTTTCCAATAGATCTCAAAAGGCATCAGCCATTCAAATTGGAAGCTGGTGTTGGTTGGTATATCTTTCAATACACCGGTAACCACATAATCCTGTTTATTATCAACCTTTATCGTTTTGCCGATCACATTCTGTTCATCGCCAAAGAATTTTTTAGCTGTTTTTTGAGTGATTACCAGCGAGTGTATCTGGCTTAGCGCTGAGGCCGCATTGCCCTGAACAAAAGTTAGCGTAAACATGCTGAAAATTGAAGATTCAACATATCTGCCTGAGGCAAAAACAGATTTGTCACCTTGTGAAAACAATAGAGGCTGGTTTTCTTCCGAAGTGCGGCAAACATTGGCAATCCCTGGAAAATCTTCCCTGATCGCTGGTCCCATCGGTCCGGGTGTCGAGCTTTCTGTAAATACGTAGGTGTCGTATTTTTGATTCTCCCAGGCCTGGTAAAGCCTGTCTTTTTTAAGGTTGACGGAGTCGAAATTCACCTCATCTTCCACCCACAAAAAGATCAGGGAAGCACAGGCAATACCAATGGCCAAACCAAAAATATTTAAAAAGCTGAAAGCCTTATTTTTCTGTAAATTTCTAAACGCTGTGCGCACAAAACTCTTGAACATATGCTAGTATTTTTATGTGTTATTACTTAATGTTTGAACCGCTGATTCGTGTGTCCCGATAACTATCGAATTGCTGATTACTTTGATTAACTATTCCAATGCCAAATGACCTAATGACAAATGACTTAATGACCTAATGACTCAATGCCCCAATGCCCCAATAACCACCTCACTCCGATCGTAAACTTTTAACCGGGTTGGCAATTGCCGCTCTGATCGCCTGAGAACTTATCGTTAGTATAGCGATCAGTAGTGAACCAGCGCCTGCCAGTAAAATGATCCAAAAACTCATATCGATCCGGTATGGATAATTCTGCAACCATTTTGGCATGGCATACCAGGCTAAAGGACCGGCGATCAGGATCGAAACAAATACCAGTTTCAAAAAATTGATGGTTAGTATGGAGCTGATCTGCCCTACTGAAGCCCCTAATACTTTGCGGATACCGATCTCTTTAACACGTTGTTCGATGGCCAGCGTAGCGAGTCCAAAAAGACCGAGGCAGGAAATTACGATAGACATAAAAGACGATATCGTGATGATTTGCTTCCAGTTATTGGTTTCGTCGTATTGCTGAGCAAGTTCATCGGTCAGGAAATTATAATTGAACGGGTAGTCAGGAATGATCTTGCGATATTCAGCTCTGATGGTATTGATCGCTTTTTCTTTTTGGTTTTCGTCGATCTTGATCATCACGTTATTATACTGCGCCCTTGGGGTTTGATCAAGTACAATATTATCCTGATTGCTGTTAAGCAGCGAACTGTTATGAAAATCGGCAATAACACCAATAACGGTAAGGTGCCTTTTATCCTGCATAACGACATGGCCAACCGGGTTATCATTCCATCCGGCATTTTTTACAAAAGTTTGATTGACCAGGCATTCCGTAGTATCGCCGGCAGATGATTTAAAACTTTGCCCTTTGATCAGCCTGATACCCATTAATGAAGCAAAATCATTATCGATATCATAATAAGTACCCTGAAATTCTTTTTCCCCGACTTTATAAGAAGTGGCATACATTCCAGTAAACGACGTTTGCTGGCCCGATACCTGTTTTATACAAGGGTATTTTAGCAGGGCACTTTTAAAAACATCATAGTTAGGATTTTTATCCTGTGGCAATTGCAGGTCGATAATACTTTTGGGCTGATAGCCCAGATCGTAGCTAACCAGGTAATTGAATTGTTTTTGCATCACCAGCGTGCCAATGACCAGGAAAATAGCCACCACAAATTGCAATACCACCAAACTTTTGCCAAAGTAATTTTGCCCGCTGAATTTTAGTTTCCCGTAAAGAGTTTGCACCGGTTTAAAACCAGAAAGCACCAAAGCCGGATAAAATCCCGACAAAAGGGTATCAGCCAGGATGATGAGCAAAAACACTTCGATGGTTTGTAAATTGAACAGGTATGATAATTGCAAATCTTTACCTGACAGTTTATTGAATTCGGGCAGGCTGGCAATTACCAGGAATACGGCCAATAAACTGCCAATGAGGCTTAGCATAAATGATTCACCCAGAAACTGAAAAATAAGTTGTTTGCGTGAACCCCCAATTACTTTGCGGATACCAATTTCTTTACTCCGACGCATTGCTCGCGATAAAGAAAGGTTTATAAAATTGATACAGGCGATGAAAAGAATAAAAATGGCTATCCCGCCGAGTATATAAGAATAATTGGCCTTACTGGCGGGCTTCAAACCATTACCGGTACCGTAAACTTCGGACAGGTGAATATCATTAAACGGCTCGAGGTGGTAGGATTCGTTAAACTTAGGGTATTGCTTTTTAGCCATCAGGAACTCCTTGCTTTGGCCAACGCTTTTCATAAACACCTGCCCCATTTGCTGCTCAATATGTTTTGGGTCAGCATCGGGTCTCAGGTAGATGAACGAAGTGAGGAATGAATCAAACCAACCATCACTTGAATATGATTTTGGCATCGATGGTTCAATCGACAAAAGAAAATGAAAACTTATTGTGGAATTAGCGGGCGGGTTTTTTGCAACTGCCGATACAATGTATGGCTGAAACTTACCGTTTTGATTGATCTCCAATACTTTTCCCATCGGGTTGGCATCGCCAAAATATTTTCTGGCAACATCTTCCGTAATCACTACATTTTTGGCATCAGCTAAGGCAGTAGCGGGGTTTCCCTGCACTAAAGGAAATGAAAAGAGTCCGAAAAAACTTTTATCGGCATACAACATTGGCTCACTGATCAGATCACTTCCTTTTCGAACGAGGCTTTCGCCGCCGCCATTCACCCGGCACATAGCCGCTATACCCGGTATCTGCTCTTTAAAAGTTTGCCCCTGCACGGCACCTGTAAATGAATTATGCATTTCGCTGCCATCAGGACGATGTCCGTCGGTAACCAAACGATATAACTGTGGGCCATTTACATGGAAACGATCATAGCTAAGTTCATCCTTAATATAAAGCGTGATCAGCATCACACAGGCCAGGCCAATACTCAGGCCGAAAACATTGATCAGGGTATAAATCCTGTTCCGGCTCATGTTGGTAAGTGCAGTTTTGATGTAATTCCTGATCATATTGGTAAATTTTTGAATAAACCCTCCCTATCTAAGCTCCTCCCTTAAATAGGGAGGGCTTAGCGAGACACATTAACTAAACTATTATTAACTATTCCTGATGTAATTATGATCTCACTATCAGATCATTATATTTTCAACTACAGTTTGGCCATCCAAAAGGCGGATGATACGGTGGCTGTAACGTGCATCATGCTCAGAGTGCGTAACCATAATAATGGTTGTACCCTGCTCGTTCAGGTCGGTAAGCAGTTCCATCACTTCATTGCCGTTGCTGCTGTCGAGGTTACCGGTGGGCTCATCTGCTAAAATCAGTTTGGGTTTGTTTACAACCGCCCTTGCTATAGCAACACGCTGCTGCTGACCGCCTGATAATTGCTGCGGATAATGATTGCGGCGGTGCATGATCTGCATTTTATCCAGTACTTCTTCTACACGTTTTACACGTTCTGCAGTGGGTATCCCTGTATAGATCAATGGCAGCTCTACATTTTCGAATACGGTAAGCTCATCGATCAGGTTAAAACTCTGGAAAACGAAACCGATATTATGCTTACGCAGATCGGCACGTTTACGCTCGTTAAAATGCGCTACTTCTACACCGTTGAACACATAGCTGCCACCATCAGGGTCGTCGAGCATACCTAAAATATTCAGTAAGGTTGATTTACCGCAACCCGATGGCCCCATGATCGCCACGAATTCGCCTGTTTTTACCTCGATGGATAATTTATTCAATGCGATGGTCTCCACCTCTTCGGTGCGATAGTACTTTTCTAAGTCAGTGATCTTTATCATTTGTGTCTCCCCGATCCGCTTCAAAGCAAGGATCTGATTTTATATAATCTGTATAACCTTTTTTTAATTTTTTTCAATTGCTACCAGGCCTATTTTGTCAATATCAGCTCCTGGATATCTTTATAATTGTCATAACCTGAAGTGATTACTTTATCACCGGGCTTCAAGCCCCGTATCACCTCATAATAATCAGGATTTTGTCTGTTAAGTTGAATATCAACGCGGTAAGCCGTTTTACCATCTTCGCTTACCTTAAATATCCAGTTACCACCGGTTTCCTGAAAAAAGCCTCCTTTTGGCAATAATACTGCGGGCTGTTCGTCACTGAAAACCAACCTGATCTGCAAAGTCTGACCTTTACGCAAACCCGGAGGCGTATCACCAATAAACTTCAGATCAACCTGAAACTGACCATTGGTCACCTGTACATAAACTTTTTTAACAAGCATTTTGTAAGTCTTGTTATCGGTAGGATAATAGGCAGTCATGCCAGGTACAACGCGCGAAATATAATGGTCGTCTATCAGTGCCCGTACCTTCAATCCGTCAAAACCATCGATCTGCGCCAGGTGGTCGCCCCTGTTTTTTGTCTGACCAACTTCTGCATCAAGCGACGTTAACTGTCCATCAATCGTTGCTTTTACTGTTAGATCTGCTACTTCCTTGCGCATCAGGTTAAGCGCATTTTTCATTTGCACATATTGCTCCTTCGCCTGCTCGTCCTGTACTTTGGTCAACAAACTATCCTGACGCAATATCTCTTTAGTTAGCTTTTTCTTTCGTAGCTGAAAATTATAGGTATTCTCTGCAATCTGGTATTCCTGTAAGCCAATGGCTTTTTGAGCAAAGAGTTTTTTATCGAGATTATAGACCCTTTCAGCATCTTTAAAACTGCTTTCAACATCGGCCATGGCCTGTAACTTACCTACGGTATTTTGGGCAGCATTATTTTTTGATATCTGCATCTGCGTCTGCAGGTTATATAGTTGTGTTTCCGAATTAGCAAGATTTAGCTCAACGTCCGTATTGGATAATTTCACAATCGGGTCGCCTTTTTTTAGTTTGGCTCCGTCTTCAACAAATTTTTGTACCACGGTTCCACCTTGAACAGCATCTATATAAAAGGTGATCTGCGGCATAACAACGCCGTTAACAGGAATAAATTCCGAGAAGGGTCCTTTGCTAATTTCACTTATGGTGATACGTTCAACCGGTACATTATATTTACTTTTACCTGTAAGCCCGGTAAAGATCACGTAACCGATCAATAATGTTAGCGCCGCAATCCCCATAATGATCAGGATGCGTTTAGTATTCCATGCTTTCTTTTCTATTTTTCTATCCACGTCAATTTTTATATTTTACTATTGATTATAAAAAGATATGCCACAAATTAACAGCCTGTTTTTCAGCTGTTTATAATGATCGCATTTCCCGGGGCGTTCGCTTCTGTTACATTGGGTGTTCGGATATGATACAATCTAAATCAGTATTAAAATTCAGTTTGACAAAGCTCAACCGGAAATATTCCATGATTAAATTACTCATCATGAAGCTTTTAGTATAAATGCAATACAAAAGCAGGTTTCTTAGCATAAATTTTGCTGAACCAACATTATCAATTTTAATAAATAAATTTACGAATTGAACAACGGAATTTGTTCGAGCCAATGATCTACTAAGACTTTACCATGATATTAAAAAAAGCAAGTGTTTTAGTTGTTGACGATGATACTGATGTGCTGACAGCGGTTAAACTTTTGCTGAAAACTGAAGCGGCGGAAGTTATAACCGAAAAGAACCCCGAGAACCTCAACTGGCTGCTGCAACGCCAGCAGGTTGATCTGGTTTTGCTGGATATGAATTTCAACAGCGCCATCAATACGGGTAATGAGGGCTTATACTGGTTAAAAAAAATTAAAGAATGGAAGCCTAATGTAAGCGTGATCATGATCACAGCTTATGGCGATATTGACCTGGCAGTGCGATCATTAAAAGAAGGCGCAGACGATTTTGTTGTAAAACCCTGGCATAATGAGAAACTGATAGCCACCATCAAGGACCTGCTGGATAAACAAGGTGGCGTTAAACCACCCAAATCTGTAAAAGCAGGTGGTAGTACCTCTATTTTGGGCGAATCGGATGCGATGCTGGATATCTTTCACAAAGTGAACAAGATAGCTCCAACCGATGCCAACATTTTGATCCTGGGCGAAAACGGAACCGGTAAAGACCTGATGGCCAAAGCTATTCATGAACGATCATTACGTGCCGACAAACCCTTTATCAAAGTGGACGTAGGTGCCCTTACTGATACATTGTTTGAGAGTGAGTTATTCGGACATAAAAAGGGCGCTTATACGGATGCACGTGAAGACAGGCCTGGCCGTTTTGAAGATGCGCAGGGCGGCACCCTGTTTTTGGACGAAATTGGTAATATATCGCTACAGCAGCAGGCCAAATTGTTAACCGTTTTGCAAAACCGCCAGGTGACGCGCCTCGGTACCAATAAAGCCCTTGATATTGATATCCGACTTATCTGTGCAACTAATTTGCCTTTATCCGAATTAGCAAATGAAAGCCGCTTCCGAAAAGATTTGATCTACCGTATCAATACAGTTGAAATCAATATGCCTCCGTTAAGAAAACGGTCCGAAGATATTGTCATATTGGCTAAACACTTTGTAAAACTCTATACAAGCAAATACCTTAAACCGACGATGGATTTTGAACAGGGTGCCTTGCAAAAACTAAAGCAATACCACTACCCCGGCAACGTGCGCGAATTACAATATACCATTGAAAGAGCAGTGATCATGGCCGATGACCCTATTTTAAAGGCTGATGATCTTATTTTTTCAATATTAGAAAGCCCGCTCACCGAAAGTCAGGAAGCTGATAATGTGCCCCTGAGCACACTTGAAAAAAATGCAATTTTGAGGGTGATTGAAAAGAATAATGGCAACATAACCAGAGCTGCTAAAGAGTTGGGACTAACCCGCACCGCATTATACCGCAGATTAAGCAAATATGATATTTAAGAGATATGAATGGCGGCTGTTACTGCGCGTGCTACTGCTCTTTCTGACGCTTGCGGTAACTTCGTATCTGGCAGTAAAGCAAATTTATTTGTACCTGCTCATTACCGGTCCGCTGCTTATCTATGAGCTTGTTGAGATGATCCGTTTTCAGAAAAAGGCCCAGGATGAGGTTAGCCAATTTGTTGAATCGATCCATTACCGTGATTTTTCAAGGCATTTTGATGTGCGCAAAGCACCTACTGAATTGAAGCCGCTGCGTAAAGGCTTCAACGAGATCAACAGTACCTTTAAACTGATCAGTCGCGAACGGGAAACACAATACCACTACCTGCAAAAAATCCTTGAATTGGTGGATACCGGGATTTTGTCTTACGACAACGAGTCGGGGCAAATTGGCTGGATAAACGAGGCTTTTAAAAAGATAATCGGCATCCCCTACCTTAAAACAATTCATTCGCTCGAAAAAAGGGAAGAAACACTTTATAACGAGATAGTTAAGGTAAAACCTGGTGATAGCAAAGTGATCACCATCAGCCGCAACCAGCAGCTGGTGAAGATATTATTGTCGGCCAGTGTTTTGCGCAGCGATGACCGCGTGTACAAATTGGTGGCCTTCCAAAACGTTAGTGAAGCCTTAGACGAAACAGAATCAAAAGCCTGGCAAAAACTGCTCAATGTTATGACGCATGAGATCATGAATTCTGTTGCGCCGATTTCGTCTTTGGCCGATACCCTTAAAAACCGATTGCAAAGCGCCGAGTTTTCCGGAGTTATAAACGGACAGTTAGAGGACCTTGAACTCGGTATCGATACTATTAAACGCCGGAGTGAGGGATTACTGAAATTCACAGAAAGTTACCGTAACCTGAACAAGATCACTAAACTCGATCTGAAAAAAATAATGGTACGCGATCTGTTTGAAAACCTAAGCAGTCTGATGTCGCCTACACTGGAAAAGAAAAACATTGAATTGGAGATCGTTTTACGCGATCCCGCTTTGGTCATTGAAGCCGACATCAACCTGCTGGAGCAGGTATTGATCAATCTGCTGGTCAATGCGATCGAGGCGGTTAAAGATCGCGTAGAACCCCGTATCTCGCTTTCTGCCGAAACCCAGGGCAATAACCGCATCATGCTAAAAGTTGGCGACAATGGCCTGGGTATGCCACCCGAGCTCATGGAAAAAATCTTTATCCCCTTCTTCAGCACCAGAAAAACCGGCAGTGGTATAGGTTTAAGCCTTTGCAAACAGATCATGCTATTACATCAGGGTAATATCCATGTGCAAAGCACTGAGGGCATTGGCTCTGCATTTATTTTGCAGTTTGCGGGATGAATCGCTGTCGCGAGTTTAGCGCAGCGTAACTCGTGGTAAAACCCATCAAGCTTCCAGCTTGATAATAGCAATCGCTGTCGCGAGTTTAGCACAGCCTAACTCGTGGTAAAACCCGCCGACTACGGAAAGCGTATGATTGAATGAAAAGTACTGTAGTTGCAAACTACATAGTAGTCCGTAGTCTCCGACTACGGACAGCGGGGCAGCAGATAGTAAAAAGGCTGGAAGCATATTGCATTCAACCACGAGTTACGCTGAGCTAAACTCGCGGCAGCGCACAATGTTCTTATCTAACTAAAATAGTATTTATCTGTTGGGGACTTATTTCCGCTTTATTTATCGCTGGTGTCAGCAACACAACATACAAAAGCCCACCTTTTTTTATAAAACTTAAAGCTGCAGAAGAAATTGCTTTTTCAGTTTTAAGTACAATATAGCTCCTATCATTATTGAAAACTATGGAAGATGTTTTGAAGTTAATATAAAATGATGCTAGATCTTTAGCAAAAACAATTGTAGTAAGTTTCCCTTCTACCTTTAAATTAATACTTTTAACTAACGTTAATTCTCCAGATTTTATGTGTATTTTGAAGTTGAAACTCTGGATTGAAAAATAAACTTCATCCTCTATGGTTTTGGAAGCTTCATATTTAAGAGTTAATAACTTATCTATTTCCAGGGAATCAGGTACATGTACCTTGGTAACAAACAAATTGTACTTATCTTTATAAATATATAGCGACTCAGGTTCTCTTAATTCACTTTCAACTGTATTAGATAGCCGCAAATCGCTCCATGCCTTTTTGTCAAATAAATTCTTATAGTCAACTAATTCTTTGTGGGACAAATGTTCCCGATTACTCAATACGGTATAGATTGGCTTTGCTAAAACTATTGCGAATATAAGGATCAATATTATATATTTTATGAGTCTTATTTTATTAGTCTTTTCCATTTTGTTAGATTTTTAGTTTATAAACTATTAAAAAGATGCAACGACTTTTCTTGCTATTGGTACAAGTTCTGGTTGCGATAAGGCTACTCCCATTAATATTAAACCAGCTGCATTTGGTCTATAATTTGCATCAAACCAACGCTCCCGCGAGTTTAGCGCAGCGTAACTCGTGGTAAAACCCATCAAGCTTCCAGCTTGATAAAAGCTAATATAGCATTTGAATATCTAATAACCCTTTTATCCCTGCATAATCCCTCGCACTGCTGTAAAGATAATGTTCGGGCTCATCGACCCAACCTGCGACTACTGGATTTAAATGCAAATAATCCAATTTCTGATCGATCACATGACTGCTCCACAATTCAATCGGGTGATTACCCTGCTGCCAAAACTGGAAATTTTCATTATTTGGATTGCGGCGACCTGCATTTTGAAAAAGTTTCAGCAACCATTCCTTTCGACTTTCCTGAGTATTATTTGCGATAGCTTCCACAATTTTCTTGGAGGTATGTCTTTTAACATCTCTTAAAATATCACTCATCAGTTGCTGATGGCTTCCCATAATTAGGTGAACATGATTACTCATGATCACCCAGGCATATATTTCCATGCCCTTATTGATCATACAATAGCGAAAACTGTCTAACAGGATATCTTTATATTCACGTCGGGTAAAGGCATCGATCCAATTAACGACACTAAAGGTTACAAAGTAGGGACGCTCGTTGTCGTAGAATTTGTAGTTGCGACTCATGATAAGGTTGGTATTCTTTGAAAAATAATAGCTAATTTATAGAGCTGTTTGCTTTTTTCAAAGTAGCTACTTGTAAATAAGCTGGAAGCTTATTTACAAGTAATCACGAGTTACGCTACGCTAAACTCGCGGCAGCGCGTGGAAGCTTATTTACAAGCAACCACGAGTTACGCTAGGCTAAACTCGCGGCAGCACGTGGAAGCTTATTTACAAGCAACCACGAGTTACGCTACGCTAAACTCGCGGCAGCACGTGGCAGCATGTAAAAAATCAAGCCAAATTCCTGCCTGCGTTAACAATACCATAAACTGTACGGATCACCAGCTTGTTGTAAACATCGTTCAGTTCGGGGTTTTTGTTGTTGTTAAGGCATTGCAGGGCATAATGCTGAACCAGAACCAGTGGCAATACAATGCGTTCACGTACAGCAATAGAGCGCTTTTCAACGGGGTATTCCTGCATGATCACCTGGCTATCGGTCAATTCCAGTAACATGGTGCGGGTTAGCTCAAATTCATCTTTTAAAGCTTGCCAGAAGCCTGCAAATTTTTTGTCGTCCTGCAAATAGGCGGTTACCCGAAAGTCTGATTTCGACATCGACATCATACAATTATCAAGCATGGTCTTAAAAAAGCCTGAACGGGTATATAATGTTTTTACTTCTTCCCATTTCCCCTCTTCTTTTATCTTTTTCAGGGAAGTGCCAACGCCATAAAAACCGGGTATATTTTGTTTCAACTGGCTCCAGGAAGTAACAAAACTGATGGCGCGCAGATCCTCTAATTTCAAAGAAGCATCGGCATTACGTTTGGTAGGCCGGCTACTGATGTTGATCTTGGACAGCAATTTCAACGGGCTGAATTTTTCCAGGTATTCCAGGAACAAGGGATGTTCACGCAGTCCCATAAAAGCCTTGTAACTTTCTTCAGCCATTTCATGTATCAACTGCTTATTTTCAACACTTAACAAGTCGTTCTCATTGGGATTCAAAGCAGATGTAATACCCGCGTTGATCAGTTGCTCCACATTAAAACGAGCAGTTTCTACCGATCCGTACTGCGAACTTACCGTTTGGCCCTGTATAGTTAATTGAATATGCTCATTGGCAATTTCGCTGCCCATAGAGGCGTAGAAACGATGGGTTTTACCCCCGCCACGTGCTGGTGGTCCGCCACGACCATCGAAGAATGCCAGATCGATACCATATTTTCTAGCCAAAGCAGTAAGTTCTACTTTAGCTTTGTAGATCGACCAGTTGGCCATCAGGTAACCGCCGTCTTTGGTACTGTCTGAAAAACCAAGCATTATAGTTTGCCTGTTACCGCGACGGGCAAGGTGCTCTTTGTAAAAAGGATGCAGGTATAAACTTTCCATGATCCCGGCAGCTTGAGACAGGTCGTTTACCGTTTCAAACAGAGGCATAAAGTCGACCGTCAGCGATTCTTTTTTCCATCCGCTCCACAAAAACAGGTTGATCAGCTGTAATATATCTGAAGCCCGCTGGCAATTGCTGATAATGAAGCGCTGGCAGGCTTTTTCACCGTTTGAATATTGAATTTGTTTTACCAGCCTGATCGTATCCAGCGTATCCTTGGTCATGTCGGCCTCGTCATCGGGGCAATGAAAATCAGCTTCATTAAAGGTTAATGCTTTCAATTTATCCTCTTCACTCAGGGCATCATAACCTTTCAGTCCGGCTTTGATCTGCGATTGTTTAACGCAATATTGGAAAACAGAACGCAATATCCGGCTATCCTGCCTTATATCCAATGTTGCAAAATAACAACCGAACAATTTAACCTTCTGGATGAAATGATCGACAATATCTACAAAAAGGCCCAGGTGATCATTGATCAGCGTATCCTTCATTGAGTTGAGCAGGGAAAGTAGTTCACCCTGCAGATCTTTCGGACTTGGTTGTGGATTGAACGCGTTTTGATAGAGCAACTTTTCCAGACGATTGATGGTTTTTTCTATCCCCCTGAAAGTTACACGGCGTTTCAAGGTCCTGAAATCGCGGTAGTAACAACGGAAAATGATCTGCCTCAGGAACGCTGCGACAGATGCTGTAATTTCTGAGGTCACATTGGGATTACCATCACGGTCGCCTCCGGGCCAGAAACCCAATTCAAGTACCTGGTGACCGGCTTTGATCTCAAATTCTTCTTCCAGTTTTGCCTGAATTGCCGAAACCGCATGGTAAAAGGTATTTTCAAGGAACCAGACCAGACTTGCAGCTTCGTCTACCGGCGTAGGCGAAGTTTTATTAAAAAATGGCGTTTTGCCTAATTGTTGAAGTAAAGCGTCAATATTATTCAGGTCGTTAACCTTTAATGCTTCGATCAGGTCTGTAATGATACCCAAAACCGAGCCAGGGTAAAATTGGGTTGGGTGTGCAGTTAGTACCAAACGAAGTGAAAAGTCATCGAATTTTTTGCTGATATCAGCACGCACTTTTTCGCTTCCGGCGGCTTGCTGTAACAGACTTTGCAAAGAACCGCTATCATCTGTACGACCGATTTTATTGAATGAAGAGTCTTCAACGGCGTCAAACAATACTACCTGACGCTCGATGTACTGGATAAAACGGAACAGGCGATTGATCTGTTCCTGATGATCGATACCGGGAACATATTTGTCGAAAAATGATTCAATGATCTCGGTGGGTGATAATTGCTGTCCGGCACCTTTTTCGCAATGCGAACTGAAAAAGGGCAATAAAATGCCCGTATCTTTTACCTGATAGAAAGGCAGCGTTTGGAACAGGCTGTTATATAACTCAAATCGGGTTACTACTTCCTGGTTAAAGATAGACTCCTTGTGGCTGATCTTCAGAGTGGCTGGCATGAGAATTGGCGAATTTTATTGGTTGCAAAATATCGCCGTGAATTTAATAAAATTTATTAAATACTACAGCTAAAACTGAATAATTAATAATAGAAAAACCATATCAATGCAATAATTATCAAATCCGAGGGCAAAGATTTAATTTTTGTAAATTTGCAATCATAAACACTTGTTTATTTTATGAATATCCAATCGCGGGAAATAAAAGGCTTTTTTTACAGTCAGTATTTTTCCGATGGCTTGAAAACCAGCGCGGGCATCCTCATCCCTGCCCTGCTGTTTAAATTCCTTGATCAGTTTAGTTTCGGCATAACGCTTTCGCTTGGTGCGCTTTGCGTTTCGGTTGTTGATACTCCGGGACCTATCATTTACAAACGCAATGGAATGCTGGTTTGTGTGTCCTGCATCTTGTTAGTTGCTATCACCACTGGCTTTGCAAGGCTTAATCCCTTTACGCTGGGTGCTGCAATTGTGATCGTATCGTTTATTTTCTCCATGCTTGCGGTTTATGGACTAAGAGCGGCTTCTATCGGTACCGGAGCTTTGCTGACCATGGTTTTCATGATCGAGAAAAATCTGGCGCCTGCTGAAGTGTTGGGCTATAGCCTCACCATAACCGCAGGTGGCCTCTGGTACATTGGCTTTAGTCTGGTGTTTTCGAGTATTCGGCCTTACCGGGCCGCTCAGCGTGCTTTGGGTGAAAGCATTATGGATGTGGTAAAATTTCTCCGCATCAAAGCCGATTTTTACCGGGCAGAAACTGATATTGATGATAATTACAAAAAACTGGTTTCCCAGCAGATACAGGTAAGTCAACATCAGGACCTTGTGCGCGAACTGCTTTTCCGCAGCCGGGTAATGGTGCAGGAATCAACTAATACCAGTCGGGTACTGGTACTCACTTTCATCGACCTGGTTGATCTTTACGAACAAATTATGGCTACACATTACGATTACAGCGAGATACGTAATCGTTTTGGTGATACCGGTGTGCTGGAAGAAATAGCCCGCCTGTTGGATAACCTTGCCAAAGAACTCGAAAACATGAGTTATGCGATGCTGGCCAATAGCCGTCGTGCCCGATCGCATGAATTCAATGCGCAACTGGAGCATTTAAAACGAAGTATAGACGCACTGGCCATCAGCGGAAATAGTAACCTGGTTCTGAAAAAGATACTGATCAATCTGCGCGACCTAAACCAGAATATCCACAATATTTATAATTACTATAATTCGCGCTGGTCGAACGAGCAGATCAAAAAGCCTCAGGAAGTTGAATTTTCAAAATTTGTTTCAAGGCAGGACTACCAATTGCAGGAGTATTTTGATAATATTACTTTTTCATCGGCATCATTCCGTCATGCTGTAAGGGTATCACTTGCCTGTTTGGTAGGTTTTATTAGCGCGCACCTGCTTTTTCTGGGCCATCATAGCTACTGGGTTTTACTCACTATTATTGTTATCCTGAAACCGGGTTTCAGCTTGTCAAAACAGCGCAATTATGAGCGCTTGATCGGCACTATAGTAGGTGGTATCCTGGGCTTTATCCTACTCAAATTTGTGCCTAATAAAGATGCGCAGTTCATTCTGTTCATCGCGCTTATGATAGGCACTTATAGTTTTACGCGGCTCAATTATACGATCGCTGTGATCTTTATGACGCCTTATGTGTTCCTGCTTTTCCAGTTCCTGGGTGTTACGCAGATGAGCCTGATTCAGGAACGGATCATCGATACGGCCATTGGTTCAGCTATCGCGCTTATTTCTACCTATCTGGTTTTACCTAAGTGGGAGTTTGAACAGGTGAACCAATACCTGGGCGATGTTATTCAGGCTAATGCCAATTATCTGGCCCGTATCGCCGATCGTATCACTGGAAAAACAATTGACCTTACCGATTTTAAACTGGCGCGAAAAGATATTTATGTTAAATCGGCCAATCTTTCCGCCATGTTTGAGCGAATGGCTTCTGAGCCCAAAAGCAAGCAAAAGAACATCAGGGATATCCATAAGTTTGTGGTGCTAAATCATATCCTCTCTTCTTACCTTGCCAACCTGGGCACGGGTCTCAAGACAAAGAACCCTCAAAAACCTGAGCCTGAAAATATCCGGCTCATCCGCAAAAGCATCAATGTGCTCAATGAAACTGCCAAACGCCTGGGCGGTAAACCCGTGCCCTTCAACACTGAAAAAGCAGCTTTGCCCGTTGAAAAAACTGATCTAAGCCCGGATGAGGCCCTGCTGCGCGAGCAATTGGGTTTTGTAAACAAGATCAGTATTGATATTGAAAGGGTTACGGAGAGGATATTGGGGTAAGGTAATATTTAGCAGGAAATAGCAATAGCTTTTGATTTGATGGCTAGTATCCGAAGAAATTTGTCCTTGCGAGGAATGAAATGACGTGGCAATCGCAAGGCATGCCTTTAGGTTCGTCTTGCTGTCGAGCTTACAGTGTAAAACCAACCACTGTGTCGTCCTCCTTGCGATTGCTTCGTCGCTGCCTGCGCTCTCCTCTACACAGCTCCTCGCAAGGACAAAATTGTCTTTTCGAGGAATAGAATGACAGAAAATTTGTCATTGCGAGGAATGAAATGACGTGGCAATCGCAAGGTATGCCTTATGGCCCGTCTTGCCGTTGTGCTTTCCGTAAATAACAAACAGCGTACCGTTCTCCTTGCGATTGCTTTGTCGCTGCCCGGCGCCTAGACCAACACAGCTCCGCGCAATGACAATTTCTTATGTCTTTGCGAGGAATGAAATGACAAACAAAAAATTGTCCCCCCGAGGAATGAAATGACAAATAAGAAATTGTCCTTGCGAGGAATGAAATGACGTGGCAATCGCAAGGTATGCCTTATGGCCCGTCTTGCTGTTGTGCTTTCCGTAAATAACAATCAGCGTACCGTCCTCCTTGCGATTGCTTCGTCGCTGCCTGCGCTCTCCCCTACACAGCTCCTCGCAATGACAAAATTGTCTTTTCGAGGAATAGAATGACAGAAAATTTGTCCTTGCGAGGAATGAAATGACGCGGCAATCTCAAGGTTTGCCTTTGGACTCGTCTTGCTTTTGAGCTTTCCGTGTTTAACCAACGAGCGTACCGTCCTCCTTGCGATTGCTTTGTCGCTGCCCGGCGCCTAGACCAACACAGCTCCTCGCAATGACAAATAAGAAATTGTCCTTGCGAGGAATGAAATGACGTGGCAATCGCAAGGTATGCCTTATGGCCCGTCTTGCCGTTGTGCTTTCCGTAAATAACAAACAGCGTACCGTCCTTCTTGCGATTGCTTTGTCGCTGCCCGGCGCCTAGACCAACACAGCTCCGCGCAATGACAAATTTTGTTTTTTTACGGGGAATTCTGCCTACCGTCACGCGCCATGCCCCCTGCGCCCCCCTACAACAATTCCGTCGCCAAATTAGCCAGCTCACTCCGCTCCCCTTTTTGCAGGGTAATATGCGCATACAGCGGATGGCCCTTAGCTTTATCGATCAGGTAAGAAAGTCCGTTACTTTCAGCATCAAGGTAGGGTGTATCTATCTGGTATATATCGCCTGTAAATACAAACTTGCTGTTTTCGCCGGCACGTGAAATGATGGTCTTAATTTCGTGTGGTGTTAGGTTCTGCGCCTCATCTACAATGAAAAATATCTTGGTAAGGGTTCTGCCACGTATAAAAGCCAATGGCGTTATCGTAATCTTGTCATTGGTAACAAGTTCATCAATCTTACCCTGCATTTTCTCATCATCACTAAACTGGTCCTTGATAAATTTAAGATTATCCCATATAGGGGCCATATACGGGTCTATCTTGGATTTGACATCGCCGGGTAAAAAGCCGATGTCCTTATTGCTTAAAGGCACTATCGGCCGGGTAACATATATCTGCCGGTAATATTTCCGCTGTTCTAATGCGCTGGCCAAAGCCAATAAGGTTTTGCCGGTGCCTGCATTGCCCTGGATGGTCACCAGTTTAATATCCGGGTGCATCAGCGCATGAATTGCAAAAGCCTGTTCGGTGTTTTTAGGAAAAATATTAAACACCGGATATTCTGCTACCCTTTCTAAAATTCCCGATTGGTTATTGTAAAACGCCGTAGCTGAAGAACGTTTACCTTGCAAACTGTAAAAGTGATTATTAGTACCCGGCAGTGAAGGTATTTCACCGTCTTTCAACAAACCTTGCTTATTTAAAAGCGTGATCGCCTTTTCGGGCACCTTTTCAAGAATCGTTTCACCTGTATACAGATCATCGAGGTTCTTGATCTTACCGGTCTCATAATCCTCTGCAAACAGGTTCAGTGATTTCGCTTTTAAGCGCAGACAAATATCTTTGGATACCAGGATAACTTTCTTTTCGGGGTATTCCTGTTGAAGTCCTAAAGCTGCATTTAGTATACGGTGGTCAACTTTATCACGACCAAATACCTCTTCGGCATCTATACCGGTGGTTTTTACATCCATTACCACCTTAAAACTCCCTTTATCTTTACCTTTAAACGGTATCCATTTATTAAGCAGGTTTTTCCGCGAAATAATATCCATGAGCCTGATAAAGCTTCGAGCCTCGAAATTTCGGGTATCATTGCCGCTCTTCATGTTATCCAATTCTTCCAGCACCTGAATTGGCAGCGCCACGTCATGCTCCTGAAAATTCTCGAAAGCGTTGTGATCATATAAAATGACCGAAGTATCTAATACAAAAATCTTTTCTCTTTCGCTGGCTGCCATAGATGGCTAAAATAATGAAATTTTGGGGTTGAACCTTTTGAAATTTAAATTGCTGACGCAAAAAAATGAAATCGACTTTAGATTTTTTTGGGATCACATTTTTGTTGAACTATAAATTTATAGTACTGTAATTCAGGATTCTACTTTATTCTCATATATGAAATACTATGAAACCAGGTTGAATTGATAAAAGAATCAATTTTTCTTTCTAATTTTAAAAAACAACTTCGCACATAAACACTTCCTGTTATAACCTAAAGTGATAAAATGATTTTAGGCGCGTCGTTGAATTATAAGAACTACAATGCCACATCGCGAACATTTTTCTATTTTAGTGATCGAGGATAATGAGGGTGATTTTGTTTTAATTGAAGAGTTTCTTTTATCGGAATTTGAAGACGCCACCATTACCCATGCCCAAAATTACACCGTTGCTCAGAAGCTCCTGGTTGAAAAAAATATCCCATATAATGTTGTTCTTTTAGATCTTTCATTGCCTGATAAGAACGGGATTGAATTGATCTATGAAATTGTGAATTATAGCGGGAACGTTCCCATCATAGTGCTTACCGGCTACATTGATTTTGAATTTGGCGTAAAGTCGCTTTCACTGGGTATATCTGATTATTTGCTTAAAGAAGAGCTTTCCGCATTAAACCTTTACAAAAGCATTATCTACAGTGTCGAACGTAAGAAAATTACGGCAACACTGGAAGAATCTGAAAAGCGTGTCAGAAGTTTTGCGAAGCAATTAAGCGAAATTGTGGAAGAAGAACGCTCACGTATTGCACGCGAGATACATGATGAATTTGGACAACAGCTATCCGGTCTGAAAATGTCATTATCGTCATTAAAAAAACATGCCGATCCAAGTAATGATATTGAACCGGTTATAGACGCTTTGCTTTTAGATGTCAATCAAAGCATTTCTACCATCAGGCAAATAGCCAATGAATTGCGACCTGCGCTTTTAGATAAACTCGGACTATTTGCCGCTATAGAATGGTTGGTTAATCAATTTCAAAACAAAAGTGGAATCGAGACACGCATTTATATCGATATAGACCAACCGCCAATTGATAAATCGGTAGAGATCAATATTTTCCGCATATTTCAGGAGGTGTTAACCAATATTTCCAAACATGCAAATGCCAGCCTTGTGAACATCAGGGTAGAGAATAATAATGGTGTTGTAAATATGAAAATCATCGACAACGGGCGTGGTATCAAGTCAAGCACCCTACACAACCCTATGTCAATGGGGCTACTTAATATGACCGAACGGGCTAACCTGATCGGTGCAAAACTTAATATCAGTAGCTCAGCTCAGCCCGGTACTATGGTTGAACTTATTTTCGACGTCAACGTAAAGGAAAGCGTGCCTAATAAAAAGGCACTTTATTATTGATCATTTAGCTCGTAAAATACTCTTTACCCTTTTTCGATGATCTTGCTTGTACTCAGGCCATTTTTTGGGCTTTAACAAAACCTCCTGTGAAGTATGACAAGCTGCTCAAAATGATGAAAACTCGTCATTTTGCAGAAAACACAATCAAATGATATTCAACCACTTAAGAAATCCTTGTCAACCAAACAACTACAAGAATTTCATATTTTCTACTATATTTTTAGACGGAGCAGATCAACATCTTTGAGTAATTAAAGGTAAAAGCATGAACGATCTGCCGCCATTTTATCGTCTTTATTGCACCAATATCAAGTGCAGTATCTCGATCTACGAAAACATCAGGGAATTCAGGCTGCCATTTAATTATACAAGTCTGTTAACACATTATTCCTGCCCGGTTTGCAAACACTGCCTGGTTTCTGGAATTGATATAGAAATTGAACAAATCACCTCGGAACTTGGAGTTCGCTTGCCAGACCGAACCTTATTTGATACTAATTATTAATTGGAGATGACCCTAAACTTCGAACTTATTTTAACACTCATTCTTCTGGGCATTTATACTTACACCCTGGTTTTTGCCCATATCTTAATTGCAAGAATAGACAAACGCGAAGGTGTATTTCAGGAACCATTTACCAATCTTTCGGTAAAATTTGTAAAAAGCCTGGATGCTACAGATCCTGAGGCCCGTAAAGCGGCTTTGCTTTTGAAACTAAATAATTATACAGTTTTTGTGTTTTTTGCGCTCTTAGCCTGGTGGCTTACCACCCAAAGCACCTTATTGTGAAAGTATCATTGATCAGCCTTTCCTGATCAAAACAAAAAAATCTCATAAAATGAAAACGGAAGCACACTCTTGCGAATGGCTTCCGGTTCCTGTCTCTTACCTAGCCGTAGCTGTGTAAAAGCATCAAGTTTTGTGTATTTGACCTGCCTTTATTGCCGACCCTTGCGGACCAACCTTTCGGGGCTTAATTGCTCGCATGCTATGTTACTCCGTAAAATAACTTAGCGGCTATACAATGCTTGTTTCCTGCTTCCCTTGTTTTCTGCGGCTTTCACCGTTTCGGTCCCCTTGTTTTCAGCGGCTTGCGCCATTTCGGTTTCTTTGTTGTCAGCGACTTGCGTCGTTTCGGTTGCTTCGTTTTCAGCGGCTCGCGCCGTTTCGGTTTCTTTGGGTTTGGCTGCCTATTAAATTGATCCTTGTTGTCAGCGGCTTACGCCGTTTCGGTTTTTTAGGTTTTCAGCGACTTGCGTCGTTTCGGTCTCTTTGTTGTCAGCGGCTTGCACCGTTTCGGTTTCTTAGGTTTTCAGCGACTTGCGTCGTTTCGGTGACCCTGGACTTCTTTCAGATAAACTGCTTCTTTCCTGTTCTGCTTTGTAGTTCAGCGCTGGCCTCGCCGGCTTTCGCCTTTGATTTCTTTGCGAACCGGAGCTCGGTTCCGGTGAACTTCGTGCGGTCCGAAGACCGTCTCTGTTTACCTTATTTTCACTCCCAAGCTGTCAAAGTACGTCGTTCTTGATGTTATCTAAGGTAGCTTGTGGGCTAACGCTTGTCAAGTTTTTTTGTTGTTTTTTATAAACAGTTTCTTAACAGTTTCGGGGTTCTTGTTAACACATCATTCATGCTGATTAATAGCTATTTAAGCAAATAAAAATTCAACATTTGCAGCCTTGCTAACAACATAGGTTTCAACAAAAAATAGCAAAATATGCCTTACCCCCACTAAAAAAAAAGCGCAAAAAAGCTGCTTTACTAAAATATATGAAAACTTTTAACCCAAATTTCGCTTTAATTTAATGCCAGATTAACCTGGAAAGCAGTCTGTTTCCACAGGTTTTTTTTATAAAAAATGGCAACAAAAAAGGCCTCCGAAATAGGAAGCCCTTTGCTGTTTATTGAATTTTACAGAACTAAATTTAAAAAATCAGATCACTTTAGTATCATATAATACCTGGTTCATATTGCGAACCGCATCTGCGCTTTTGTTGAACTCAGCTTGTTCAGCATCACTCAAACTAAAGTTAACGATCTTTTCCCATCCACCTTTGCCCAGGGTAACCGGCACAACCAGTGAAATATCTTTCTGGCCATACTCACCATCTAAAGCAACGCCGCAGCTGATCAGTTTCTTTTCGTCGCGTACAATGCTTTCAACCATTGACAAGGTTCCTGCTCCCGGAGCATACCAGGCCGAAGTGCCAATAAGCTTGGTTAAAGTTGCACCACCTACCATGGTAGCAGCAACAATTTTATCCTGTTGTTCCTGGCTAAGCAATTGCGTAACCGGTACGCTGTTCCAGGTAGCATGTTTGATCAACGGGATCATCGTAGTATCACCATGTCCGCCAATAACAACTGCATTTAGATCGGCTGGTGAACAACCCAGCTCCTGACTTAAGTAATATTTGAACCTTGAGGAATCGAGTGCACCGCCCATACCCAGGATTCGGTTCTTAGGTAAACCGGAAGTTTTAAGGGTCAGGTAGTTCATTGTATCCATTGGGTTAGACACCACAATGATGATAGTATTTGGAGAGTATTTTAAAATATTCTCGGTAACACTTTTAACTATGCCGGCATTTGTACCGATCAGTTCTTCGCGGGTCATACCCGGTTTGCGGGGCAAACCAGAAGTGATCACTACCACTTCCGAATCGGCAGTTGCAGCGTAATCATTGGTAACACCCTTAACTTTGGTATCAAAGCCAAGTACCGCCGAGGTTTGCATAATATCTATTGCCTTTCCTTCGGCAAAGCCTTCGCGGATATCCAATAATATAAGTTCTTCGGCTAATTCTTTTCTTGCGATATTGTCTGCGCAAGTTGCGCCTACAGCCCCGGCGCCAACGACTGTTATTTTCATAATGTTTGCTTGTTAGAAGAGGACATTTGTCTGAAAACCGGTAGGATGATCCGGCTGGTTTTACGCTGCAATTTTAAGAAATTTTTGGCAGAGCTCCTTAATTAATTACAAATATAAATTGCAACAAATAAGTGAGTTTAAATTGCCATTTTGATGATTTTGGCTCAAAAAACAGATTTGAATTTGTAAATTTTACAATTCGGGCAAAAGAAAACATGCCCTGAGCCATTTATTGTATTTTTTTTAGCGATTAATATAGATTTCAAAAATTTTAAGCTTTAAATAAGTTGCAATTATGTCAACTGGCTTATTTTTGGTGGTTTTTTATTCATTTGGGCAATAATTATCCACAAATTTGAAAAAAATTCTAATTTTTTCTTGCAATTGTGATGAAATTTGCAAAAAATATTTACATTCGCCTCTGATAATTGAATTACTTGTTATAAAACTAAATAATCGACAATCCAAATCCAAAAAACAACTAAACAATGGCAAAATTAG
>Ga0164297_10000327_pt1 | contig 60789 bp, 63 predicted proteins | sample GEODES058metaG_FD_113539 | JGI IMG/M metagenome (GOLD analysis project Ga0164297, IMG submission 113539) | Dystrophic lake water microbial communities from Trout Bog Lake, Wisconsin, USA - GEODES058 metaG | ecosystem: Environmental > Aquatic > Freshwater > Lake | place: USA: Trout Bog Lake... | reverse complement strand
GCGACCCGCACGCCGCTCGACTACCTGTGCCGCTGCGTCGAAGCGGCGATCAAGGCCGGCGCCACCACGATCAATCTGCCCGACACAGTGGGCTACGCTACCCCCTCCGAGTACCGCGACATGTTCGCGAGCGTCCGCGAGCGCGTGCCGAACGCCGACAAGGCGGTATTCTCGGTCCATTGCCACAACGACCTGGGGCTGGCGATCGCCAATTCGCTGGCGGGCATTGAGGGCGGCGCCCGGCAGGTCGAATGCACGATCAACGGCATCGGTGAGCGGGCCGGCAACGCGGCGCTGGAAGAGATCGTCATGGCCCTGCGCACCCGCGCGGATGTTCTGCCCTACGAGACGGGCGTCGAATCGACCATGCTGACCCGGGCCTCGAAGTTGGTGAGCCACGCGACGAACTTCCCCGTGCAATTCAACAAGGCGATCGTCGGCCGCAACGCCTTCGCGCACGAGAGCGGCATCCACCAGGACGGCATGCTCAAGAATTCCGAGACCTACGAGATCATGACCCCGGCCTCGGTCGGCCTGAGCAAGACCTCCCTGGTAATGGGCAAGCATTCCGGCCGGGCGGCGTTCCGCTCCAAGCTGGAGGATCTCGGCCTGCACCTGTCGGACAACCAGTTCCAGGACGCCTTCGAGCGCTTCAAGGCCTTGGCCGACCGCAAGAAGCACGTCTACGACGAGGATATCGCGGCGCTGGTCGACGAGAACCTCGCCACGGCGCACGACCGGATCCGGCTGGTTTCCCTGACGGTGATTGCCGGCACCCGCGGCCCGCAGCGCGCGACCCTGCGCATCGCCGACGAGACCGGCACGAGAATCGAGGAGGCGGACGGCAACGGGCCAGTGGACGCGGTGTTCAACGCGATCTCGGCGCTGGTGCCCCATCAGGCGCAGTTGGAGCTGTATCAGGTGCACGCCGTGACCGGCGGGACCGACGCGCAGGCCGAGGTGTCGGTGCGCCTGCGAGACGGCGAGCGCAGCGTCACGGCCCGCGGCGCCGACCCGGACACGCTGGTCGCTTCCGCGAAGGCATATCTCTCGGCGCTGAACAAGCTCGCGGCCCATGCGGTGCGCGTGCATGCACAGCATGCGGCGGCGGAATGACAAAAAACGACGGCCGGGGGTGGACAGCTCCCGGCCACGTTGGTATCAGCCCGCCACCCCAGCGGACTTGGTGGCTGCCGGGGCGGGTCGCAGACGCGATCGGGCGCATAGCTCAGTTGGTAGAGCAGCTGACTCTTAATCAGCGGGTCCTAGGTTCGAACCCTAGTGCGCCCACCAAATAACCCCCTACGGCACAACGATTTTCCCCGAGGCGCCCACGTGGCGCCTTTTCCATGTCCAGGCCTTGGGCGGCGTTTGGGCGGGGGCGGTCCTTGGGCGGGGCCGAATTCCGCCGGCACCGAGGGCGCCGTTGACGAATCGTCAGTCCAGGCGATCATCGTCGCCATGGACGTTTAGCTCAGCGGTAGAGCGGCGCGTTGTCTGCGCGATGGCCGGGGGTTCGATCCCCCCAACGTCCGCCAGGATCCCGAGAGGGAAGGAGACATGCCGGTTCGATTTCGGCTCGGTGGCCGAGATTTGGCAATCCATGGGTTCGACTCCCTACCTGGTGGGCTCTGCCTGCCGGGTTTCAGCCCTCCGGCAAGGGCGGCCCGACAGCCGGGAAAGACCGGCACGAAGGGCTCGGGGATGACCTCCCCGGGCCCTTTCGCTTTCGTGGGCGAGCTGCGAGTCTCGCAGGCATGACGACGCTTACCCGCCTCATCGCCGACATGCAGGCTCGCGAGGCCGCCCGGGAGGCGCGGGGCGAGCCGCCGGCGTACGTCGTCGAGGCGGAGACCTACGGCACGGCGGTCACCTGGATCCTGCCCGGCCACGATCGCGTCAGGCGCGAGCCAGGCGGCCGCTGCGTGCGCCTGAGCGACGGCGCGGTGCTCCCGACCACGGGATGGGGATACCCGGCATGACCGACGACAGGCTGGAGTGGTGGTGGATCGAGCGCGACGGCAAGCTTGAGATCGCGAGGGTCTCGTTCGGGGGTGCCTACGCGGAGGTGCAGGATCCGCCTCAGGAATGGTGCGCGGAGGTCGTCGGGTCCGAGGCCGTCGTGTGGCCGACGCAAGCGCGCCTCGTCGTAGCCGTCGCGCCGCTGGTGACGATGCGCTAGGCGGCCGCCTTCCGGCGCGCTCCCGTCACGCCGCCATTCCCATCGCGATCTCGATGCATGTGGCCTTCGTCCGGGCCCAGAGATCCAGGTGCGCCCGTTCCAGATCGAGGCGCTCCATCCGGCCCGGGCTGCCCGGGGGATGGCGCCAGAACGGGCCTGGAAGGCGCCGGCACTCGCGGTTGTGCGCGAGCCACTCCGCCTTCAGAGCCGCCGGCCGCAGGCGCCAGTGGCCCCCGCAGAGGAAACCCTGGTCGACGTAGCCTGCGGCCTCGGCCGCGGTCCGCCGGCAGAACGGGACGGCACAGCGGGCACGCCCCTTCACACCATCCTCGCCACGGTAGCCCCGGGCCGGCACGGGTCGCCGGAACCCCGGCACGAGGGGCACTCCGCAGGCGGCGCGGGCTGGTCGAAGCACGTGGCGCAGGACCGCACCGGCACAGGCCGCCCTCCGGCGATGACCATGGCGGCCGCGCTGGGGTCGGGCTCGATGACGTCGAACGTGACGGACCAGGTGCAAGCGGCCTCGTCAGACTCGAACGAAGTGATGCGGACGGGGATGGTGGGCATGTCAGGTCTCCGTCGCCTCGATGGTCGCCTCGGCGCGAGCCAGCACCCCGGTGAGCGCGGCGTCGATCACCGCCAGCGCGTCGGTCGCGCAATGCGGCCCCGACTGGCACGACCAGGGTTCCAGGGGGTTCCGGGCGGCCAGCGTGAAGCGGCCGCCGAAGTCACTCGACCACATCAGGCCGCCCTGGGGCACCCGCAGCAGGGTCCGGGCGAGCTTCAGGGCCTCGGGGATCCCGGAGAACCAGAGCAGGCGCCGGCGCTGGTCGCCGAACACTGTCGGGAGGAACACCCCTCGCGCGTAGCGCCCGATGGGGTTCGCCACCCATCCCTCGGGCAGGCTGCCCGTCTGGGTCAGGACCTGGCAGGCATTCTCGCCCCTCGCGTCGACCGGGATCTCCGCGTCCCGCCAGCCGAGCAGGTGCTCCGCGATCATGCAGGCGAGCCAGTCATTGTTGATCTCGGCCGTCGATGGGTCGATCGAGGCGATACACCGGCGCATCGCGGGGATCGCCTCGACGAGGCGCTTGGCCTCCTCGAGCCGGTAGGCGACCTCGGCAGCGCCGACCTCCACCTTCAGCCGGTCGGTGCCTGCGGTGCTGCGCCTAGCCATGGGCGGACCACACCGCCGGAAGATCGGCGTCCTTGGTCCTGGCGGGCGGACGCTCGAACAGGGGCGCCAGGGCGGCCGCCATCTCGTCTGCGAACGGCGTCATGTCGAGCGCGATGACGTAGGCGGTCGGGCTCCCCTCGGCGTCGAACTGGATCCCCGACACCACCTCGCCGGGCTTCGACGGAGCGGCGGCCAGATCGACCGGCAGGGAGACGAGTTCGAGGGGCTCGTGCCGGGGCAGGCCCGGGATCCGCCGACAGGCGTCGCCATCGAGGAGGGGGTTGTAGGGGCCCATGGTCAGTCCTCCTCGTCCTCGATGGGGTCCATCCGCGGCGCGGCCTCGGCGAGTTCCATGACCATGAGGGCGGCCGCGTCGAGCAGGGCGCGCTCATCCCAGACCCAGACCGAGGCGACCCGGATCATCTGGACGGCCATCGCGACGAGGTCGTCGGTCGCGAGCCGTGGGTTGCCGTAGGCGGCCGCCGTCCGGACTGCCGGGCCGCCGTCGACGCCCCAGGCGCAGACCTGCCGGGTGTCCGCTTCGTCCGAGGCCCTGAGCATGATGTGAAACTCGTTGCTGCCCTCGTTGAGGCAGACCTCGAACCCGTCGCGCGCGAAGACCGTGTGCTGGGTGCCCATGGTCAAGCAGCCTCGTCCTAGGGATCCTCGTACGGGCGTCCGTGCACCTTGGCGTAATGCTCCCTCGACCAGGCGAACTCCTCCATCGTGTAGCCGCCGTCCCTGATCCAGCCGGAGAGGCAGTAGGACCCTCCTTCCTCCTCGCCCTCGATGGTGCCGGACAGGTCGGGGAACAGGCGCGCGATGGCCTCGAAGATCGGCCGGGCGTCATCGTCGTAGGCACAGAACCGGCACTCGATCAGGCAGGGCTCGTCCCGGATGAACTCGAAGTACCCGGCGTTGTAGGCGCTGCCCCAACGCTTGTAGGCCCAGTTCCGGCCCTCGCCGGAAGGGTACGCGGCGAACGTCTCGAAGCTCAGGCGGACCGGGGAGCCGTCGTAGCCCAGGTTCGTGTTCTCGACGATGTGGGCTGCCCGGAAGGCGGCGATGGAGGCCTCGGGTCCGGAGACGGTCAGCCGGAGTGTGGTCTCGTTCGCCATGGCTCAGGCCTCCGTCGAACGCGGGGCGAACGTGAGGTCGGCAAACCACATGTCGCGGGGGTCGTCCTGGTACCGGATCGTGTCGACGCGATAGCGGGTGGTTTCCCCATCGTTTGGGAGGATGAGGTAGTCGCCGGCGCTGACCCCATGGCCGAAGCCGGAGACCCTGAGGTGCTGGCCTTCCTCGATCACCCTGAGGGTGTTGCAGGCGTGCCCCCACCGTGGCCTGGAAGAGTCGTGCGTCTCCGGCTCCCGGGCAGGCGCTCGCGGCTTGCTGGCGCCAAGTCCTTTCGCGAGCGCCATCGCGAGTGCTGCAGCCTGAAACACGTCCGGTCCCCCTCGAAACCGTTGGTGCCCCGGAGACGAGTCGAACGTCTCTCTCCACGTTTTCAGCGTGGCGCTATCACCGGGTCAGCTGCCGGGGCTCGCCCTCGATCGAAGCAGGAATTCCGGATTCGCCTAGGGGGTACCCACGAGAAAGGGGCCCCGCACTGCCACGCGGGACCCCTCGCAGTCCCGGACAAGGCCTCCTGGGATGGGCCCCCGCACGTGGCACCGCGCGGACTCCCGACCGTGCCCGGCGGAAAGTGAGGAGGGCATCCTCGATCAGGGCGGAAGATTCGTCGAGGATTGTGTGATCGGGGATCACAGAGCCCCCTTGCAATCCAAACCGTGTCTGCTAAATACAGACACATGGCCGGTTCTCACCGACCCAGGGAACAAGAAGAGGCACTCCCATGACCAGCAAGAACACCCTCGACACCGCCATCGCCGCCTGGAAGGCTGCCACCACGCAGATCGACCGCGACCTGGCCGCCCAGGCCATTGGCGAGCACATCGCCTACGATACCCCGGAGGGCGCCGACTACGAGTCCGCCACCGACGAGCTCCTCGCCCGCCTCAAGGCCGAGTTCGGCCCCGTCCCGGTCGAGGACCTGCGCGGGTTCTACATCGCCCTCCCGGCCGAGCTCACCGCCAACGAGATCGAGGGCATCTGGGGCGTCGGCCGCAGCGAGCAGCTCGCCGTCGCCGACGCGCACTACTGGACGCAGACTCAGCCTGCCACCGTCGAGCAGGGCGACAACGAGTGGATCATCCGACACGAGGGCAGCACGTTCCGGTGCCAGACCAGGCAGGGCGCCGACGCGTGCGCCGCGACCCTGGGCTACCGCGCGTGGCCCTGCACCGAGGCGCTGTACCGCCGCGTCAAGGAGGAGGGCTACGACACGAACGGCCGGAACTCCTACGGCTACGCGAAGAACGGCAGCCTCTACGACGTCGTCGAGCGCGACGCGGCCTGATCCCACCCCCGCGCCCCGGCAATCCCGCCGGGGCGCTCCTCGCTTCAGGGATCACCGAAATGGCCCTCACCGCTGCCGCCGCCAGCCTCGCCATGCAGCAGGCCGCCAGCCTCCACGACGTCTGCCGGATCGCCGCCGGGCTCACGCCGGATGTGCTCCACGCCCTGATCGACAGCTACCTCCCGGACCACGACGAGGGAGCGGTCGAGCCACGCGGCACCGTGCTGTCCCACGGCATCTATTGGACCGACACGCACTACGTCCACGCCGCCGCCGACGGTCGCTTCGTCGTCTACGAGCGAGACGACGCCTGATCCCAGGGGGCCGCCCCCCTTCCGCGCCCTGGCAATCCCGCCGGGGCGCCCTCCATCCAGGGATCACCTCAATGGGCATCTTCGGATACCTCGACCGCATCGCCGCCGAGGCAGAGGCCAGGGACACCCGCACCCCGGAGCAGCGAGCCGCCGACGTCGCCGCCTACGAGGCCAGGGGCCGCGAGGCCGCCATCCGGCTCGCCGCGGAGCGCGTGGAGTTCCTCGCCGCGGCCCCCCGCTACGTCCTGCCCGACGGCACCGCGTGGCGGAGTTCGGACATGATGGGCACGCTCCGCACCGGCCGACAGGGCGACCAGGGGCGCCGCCTCCACGCCGTCCCTGAGGAGGATTGCGGCGTCTGGTCCGGCGCCAGCCCGGCGCTCTGCGGGGCCCAGCCCGGACCCCGGTCCGTCGGCTGGGGCGATGTCCGTTCGGAGCCGGTGGACTGCCCGCACTGCGTCGCCCGGCTCCGGAAGGCCGGGCTGTGAGCCGGGTCTCCATAACCGTCGCGGGTCGCGTCTACGCGGTCCGCCTCGCCATCTGGGTCGCCGCCAACGACGCGGCGGCCCGCTTCGTTTCGGTCGACCTCCTAGCCCCCTGAGGGATCATGCTCATCGAACTCGTTCCCCTCGACGAAGGGCTGTACGACGGCACCGCGGTCGGCCTGCTGGACGGCCGGCCGCTCGTCTACGTCGAGCGCCGCGCGCACGTCGACGGCCGCCAGTACGCGCACGGCGAGATCGCGGACGCGTTCGTCGAGGCGGTCAATGTCGCCGCCACGAAGATCTTGGGCCCCGAGTGGTCGAAGCCCCTGGCGCAGGTCACCGGGCTGAACGCGCGCACGTGCAACCGCGACCGCATCCACCGCTGGGGACTCCCGCCGTGGGTCCTGGTCCTGCTCGCCCGGGGCGCGACCTCGGAGCACCCCAGGGCCCTCGGGCACATGCTCATGGCCGTCGCGTCACTGCGTGGCGGCATCGCCGACCTGAAGTACGGCGACCGGGTCGACGCCGTCGTCGGCAAGAAGGCGCGCGCGCTGGTCGAGGACGCCAGCGAGCTCGTCGAGTGGGCGCGGAAACAGCGGCGGCTCCCGGGATCACAGGATCCCGAGACGGAATCTTAACCCGCGCCCCGTACAGTCCCAACTCCCAGCGTCGGTTCTCACCGGCGCACCGGACATAGGAACTCCGATGACCCTGGACCCGAAGCGGGTTGCAGAGGCGCGCCTGTCGCTGCGCCTGCAGACCCCTCCCGCCTACTCCCTCCCCGGCAACCCGCCAGACCTCGACAGCCTCTACAAGGGGGCCGGTCTCTGCTGGAACAACGCCTACGCGGACGTCCGCGCCTGGGCCATCCAGGTGGAGACCAAGGGCCTGCCGGCAACGCTCGTCGCGCTGCTGGAGCCCCTGCAGGACGCCCCGACGGTCGACCACGTCGTCGCCGCGGCGGAGTGCGCGGCGCGGTGCGAGCTCGATGACGAGCTCTCCACCGACGTCCAGTGGGCCTGCGGCCAGATCGCCCAACGCCTCCGGTTCGTGGGCGCGTTCATGGGGCACTACGTCTGCACGTGCATGGCGTACCACGCCGTGAGCGTCGCGGCGTCGGGACAGCACGACGACGCCATCCTGAACCTCATGCTCACCACGGTCGCCGTGCTGCGCGAGGTCGGGCACCGGATCATCGCCGAGATATTCGACCCGACGAGGGACGCGGACATCGCGAGGCTCCGCGAGATGGTCGTCCCGGACATGGAGCGCGACGCCGACAACATCGAGCTCTGGCGCGAGCTCCGCCTCGCGGACACCCAGGCCGCAGCAGGGGCGGACGAGCCCCGTGGCGCCGTCCGCGACGACACTGGGCAAGATTCCCGGGACGAGGACCACGACCGCGCCAACCGCGTCGTCGCCGACCTTCTCAACGAAGGGCGGCCCGCGGGTGCGAGCGAGCCCGGGATAACCGTGCTCCAGTCCGTCAGCCACCTGCCGGGTAGCGCGAAGGATGGCAGCCGCGGCAGCACCGGCAGCACGCCCCGGGCCGAGTTCGCCGGCATTGCCGGTGAGCGCCTGCGGTGCCTGCCGCTGTCTGACCTGGCCGAGACCCGGGCGGCGCTGGTGGCGCGGCATCCCCACGCCGCCGGCGTCGTCGACCGGGCGCTGGGCCACGCCGTCGGGCGGCCGTACGCCACGCTGCCGCCGATCCTGTTCGTGGGCCGCCCGGGCGCCGGTAAGACGCGGCTCGCCACGGACATCCTCGCTTTCATGGGACTGCCGAGCATCGTCTACGCCTGCGCCGGCGTCGCCGACGGGTCATTCGGCGGGACGTCCCGGCAATGGGGCACGGGCCGCGGATGCGTGCCCCTGCAGCGTGCCAAGGCACACCGGCTGGCGACGTGCGGGATCGTGCTTGACGAGGTCGAGAAGGCGGGCGAGAGCCGGCACAACGGGAACCTCCAGGATACGCTCCTGGCGATGCTCGACCACGCGGACCGGTTCTTCGACCCCTACGTCGAGGCTCAGGTCGACCTGTCGGGCATGACTTTCCTGGCGACCGCCAATAGCCGCACGGGCCTGTCTACCCCGCTGCTCGACCGGTTCATCGTCATCGACGTCCAGACCCCGGGCCGAGAGCACGTCCCCGCGCTGGTCGACGGGATCCTCGCCGACGTCCGCCGAGAACGGGGACTCGATCTCGACTGGTGTCGCGAACTCGACGGCGAGGAGCTCGCCGCGGTCCAGGACGCCTGGCGCCCGGGCAGCATCCGGTCGCTCCGCCGACTTGTGGAGGCGATTCTCGCCACCCGTGAATCGCTGGCCCCGCGCCATTGATGGAGGCCGCCATGACGTTCTCCCTCATCCAACCGGTGCTGCCCAAGCGGCTGATCATGATCAACCGCGTGCTCGTCAGCCGGCGCGTGGACCTAAAGCAAGTGAACGAGGGCGTGGCCGCCGCCGCGATCCTCTTCACGTACCAGCTGGAGCGCGAGCTCCTCGCGGGCGAGATCGACCCCGACCTCGCCGTCAGGAAGGCCGGGGTTCTGTGCCGGGCTGCCGCCTTCAGCCACCCGGACCGCACGGAGGCGGCCCGATGACGGACGGCTACACTTACTACAGCCCGCGTCTCCTGTTCGACGTCTACTGGCACACGCGCAAGCGCCTATGGTCAGTGCGGGTGAACGGCCGGGTCCTCTACCACACGCCTCAGGCCTGCCTGAGCTGCGCCACGCTGATGGTCAGCGTCCCGGCGGTCGAACGCATCCGCGCCCGTGGGCAGAAGGAGGTCTGTGCGTGGGCGCGCGGCCACCGGGCGTACCTGCCGCATGGCCTCGGAATGGATGGCACCCCTGAGGGCGAGCAGATCTTCTTCGACCCGTACCGGTTCACGTCCTTCGTGACGGCCGGCGGGATGCAGGTCACGGCGTGCCGGTGGCTGTATTTCGATCCGGATGGCAGCGCGTGGGGGCTCGAATGTCGCTGAGACAGCGCTACCGCGGCAGCCTGCCGGCGGACCTGCACCGCATCTCGTCGGCGCCGCTGCTCGACGAGTGGCTCCTCGAACCCGACGACCAGGCCGCGGATGGGGCGGTGCTCACCGGCGTCATCTCCGGGCACCCTCGGTATCCGGACGGAACCCGCGTGACGACGAGCACGGTCCAGCAGATCGAGGACGAGCCGGCGAACGGCATCGGCGGGTGGGCCTGGTCCTATTCCACGGGCCTGCTCAGACTAGGGACCTGCATCGACCTGCCGTATTCGAGGGGAGTTCCGCTATGAGGTTCCGCCGTCCGTCGCTCGCCGAGATCGCTGAGCGCAACCGCTCCCGGGCCCGGGACGCCGATCTCCTCGCCTCTGGCTGGACGCCGTCCCCTGAGGATCTCGCGGACGCGCCGTTCATCGACCAGTACGAAGAGACCACGTACCCGGGGTCCGACAAACCGAGCCTCAAGGGCCAGGTGACTGGTCACCCGCGCCTGGGCAGCACCTATGTCTGGACATCGCCCCTGATCGCACGCGGCGACGGCTGGGTCCGCACGGAGGGGCGCTTCTATCGCTTGGGCAGCCCCGCCCCGACGCCCGAGCCCGAGCCGCCCGCGCCCCCGGCCGCGCCGTACACGCCGCCCACGGACAAGGAGATCGACGACCTTCTCGGCGGCCTGCCCGACTACGGGCTCGACCCCCGGTAGCCTGCATTCCCCCAGAGCATGGCTGTGCGGTGGCGGTCGGTGACAAATCGCGCGCCACCGGGACAAAGCGCGCGCGATCGGCGGCCGAAATGCCAAACCACGCGCGATGGGAACGAATGCCGCACACAGTCCTACGTTCCGAGTGCGGAGACCCGCGCCGGGCGCAGGTCGGCCGAGATCGGCCGCAGACAGTGCCCGCGCGGGCGCACAAGGCAAGTTTCAAGCGGAGTTTTCGATGCATATCGCGATTTCCCTGGCCGCCCTTTTGGCGACCGGAACGGCGGCGGCTGCCCCGATGGATGGCGACCGCTGGGATGCCGGCGCCGTCGAGCGGCGGGGCCACAAGGTCCTGACGACGGGGCTGACGTTCCGGCGCACCGGCGCGGGCGAATGGGAGGTCTCGGCGCGCTGCGAGACACGCGACATCCGGACCGGCCGGTGGCGCGCCAAGACGGGCCGCGGAGTCGCGGTCCGGAGCATGGGCCTCGTCATGGTCAAGACAGGGAAGCTGGGCCGATTCATCCTGTTCGTCGACGCCGGGGAGATCGCCTCGAACAAGCCCTGGTGCGCGAGCGGTGCGGCCGACCTCGGGACCGGGGACTAGGCAGCCCGGTGCGCCAATTCCTCGCGGATCAGGCCCGGCGCGATGCCGACCGCGCCCGCAAGCGCGCCGAACGCCAGGCTTTGCGGGACGCCGGTGCGCCGGATCCCCGGCAACAAGATGCGACTATCGTCGATGCCCTCCGGGACGCTCTCGTGCCCCCCACGGGTCAGGAGGCCGTCCGTCGACACGTCGACTCCACGACGTTTGAAGGGCGCTGCGCGGGCCCTGAGGGGCAAGTCACACGGAGGAGTCTCCCTCCGGCGCCAAGCCATCCACGCGGCCCAGGTGGACAGGCTCGCGCCCCGGCAGGAATGACTATGGGTGGGTGTTCAATACACACCCTAGCTCGATCCCGGCGGCGCCGGCACGCACTCCGGCATGGCTAACGACCGTTTCTCGTCGCCCTCAGGTTCAACGTCAGCACCACATCCTGGGCCCGACAGCTTGACAGGTTCACCAAGGACGTCGTGCCCTACCACACCTTGCCAAGATCGAGGCCGATGTGCAGGCGTGCGAGGCCGCTATTGCCGACCTCAGAGGCAAGATCGCTGCCTTGCGCCTCAATAGAGGGCGTGATGAGCGCTGGGCGGCCATCGAGCGCCTGCGCGATCTTCAGAGAAGGGGAGCGAGAGACGAGGAGGTCTTCGCGGCCAGGATGCGGATCCGGCAGATCATTTGGGACACCTTCGGGAATATGTGGTGCTACCCGGACGGACAGGTCGAGATCTTCACCAACGACGGGGGCTACCACCTATTCCGGGACGGGTACTGGTGGAACGACGAGGACAGGATCTGGGTGCCGTCTGTCGGCGCCATGACCGGCATCCCGTATCGCGCCACCGCGGCCGAGCTGGCCCGCTGGGCGGAATGGCTGGGGCATGCCTATCGCGCAGCGCCTCGGATCACGCTCCGGAACGGCGAGACCCTCTGAACGGGCGCGGGAGGGAGCGGCCCGGCCGACCGGATGCCCGCGCATCGTGGGTCGCCGCCGTTCCCGGGGTGGCATCGTCGGCTGGCCGGCTACCCGACGGGGGACGCCCTGCCCTTCGCGTCGTCCTTCGGCGTTCGCCTCCGAAAACGCCCGCGCTCGGCCCGGGCGAAGAGCTTCTTGTGAAAGATCCGCTGCTCGATCTTCTTCCTCAGCGTCTTGTGGCCCCACTCCTCGCGGTGGGTCTTGCATTCCTCCACGAGATCCGCCCCGAGACGCTGCTCGATCTCCTGGACGCGAAGGGAGCCCTTCGAAGGCAGGATCTTCCAGATCTCGTGCACGACACGTTCCCAGTAGACGTCGGCCCGGACCTCCTGCAGGTGCCTTCCCGCCTCCGCCAGATCGGCCTCAAGCGCCGCCACGCGTTCGGACAGGAGCCGGACCTCCATCTCGTGGCCATCCAGCAGGGCGAGCGCCTCGTTCCGCATCTCGCGTTCGCCGTCGACCTCCTCCCGCATCCGCTGCCTGTCGCGGACGAAGACGGCGGCAGCCTCGGCCTGCGCCGCCTTCCATAGCGCCACCCCGGCCGCGGCCAGCTGATTCGAGACCGCCTCGGGCATGCCGGCGAGCTCGATTGCCGGGCTGTACTCCCGCTCCCGCTTCCATGCGTTCAGCAGCGGGCCGACGTCGTTCGGCGAGCCCGCCGTGCCCAGGTTGACCGAGAGCCAGGCCCTGACCGTGCGGAGCGAGACCCGCTCCCGTCCGCCGGCGCGGATCTCGTCCGCGGCCCTGAAGACGTCGTTCCTCGCCACCATCGCGGGCCACCCTCCCGGCATGAGGGTGAGCGAACACGGTTAACGAAACGTGCCGCCCATAACGCGCGAAGGGTATCGTTACACGGCATGCGATACGGAACGGCCGCGTGGCAGGCCGGCAGTGCCCAGGGCGGAGGAAGCGCGAGGGGGCTGCCGGCGTCCGTACGCCGTGGCGGGCTCGGAGGTCCAGGGGACGGTGTCGGCCGGCCCGCGCCGACATAGGTTACATCGGGCCGACGGGCGTGAGACCCGCCGCGCCGGCGTTCCGCCCGCACGCGAGGTGACGGCCATGTTCGACATGACGAAGGTGGTCGCCAACGCCCTGGGCGAGCACCTCGCGCTCACATACCAGCGCACCTTCGGCAGCCGCGAGCCGCGCTACGCCGAGATCATCGAGGCCTCGGCGCGCCTCATGATCGAGCGCATCGTCGGCAGCGACGCGCTTTACCACGACGGCGACCACACGACCCTCGTGACCCTCGTCGCACAGGACATCCTGCGCGGGCGCTTCCTGCAGCAGGGCGTCACGCCCGAGGACTGGCTGCACATGATCGTGGCCGCCCTCTACCACGACATCGGCTACGTGCGCGGCGTCTGCTCGGGAGATCGGGCGGACGCCTTCGTCGTCGACGCGCAGGGCACGACCGTTAGCCTGCCGCGCGGGGCCTCGGACGCGGCGCTGGCGCTCTACCACATCGAGCGCTCCAAGCTGGCGGTGCAGGAACGCTTCGGCACGCACGACCTCGTCGATGCGGGACGGGTGATACGCGCCATCGAGCTAACCCGCTTCCCGGTTCCGGAAGACGACGAGCACCGCGAGACCGGCACGGAAGCTGGCCTCATGCGAGCCGCCGACCTGATCGGGCAGTTGGGCGACCCGCTCTACCCGCGGAAGCTGAACGCCCTGTTCTACGAGTTCGCCGAGGTCGGGCTCGACTGCCAGCTAGGTTACGACAGCCCGGCCGACCTGGCGGAGCGGTATCCGGCGTTCTTCTGGTCGAAGGTCGAGCCGGTGATCGGAGACGCGGCCCGCTTCCTGGACCTGACGGTCGAGGGACGCGGCTGGATGGCCAACCTCTACGCCCACGTATTCGCCATGGAGCACGACCGCCGCCGCATGGGCCCGCATGCCGGCGGATCACGGGAAGGTGGTTCGTAGCCCGCGACGAATACCTTCCGAGCGGCGCCCGAACCTTTTCCCTGTTGCACGTTACGCGTAACGCATTCCGAGTAACGCTACGCGGCACCCGCTACGCTCGGCGACAACATCACCCAAGGCTTGGTTCTCCGGGGGACTCCTCCGGGAGGCCGGCAAACCCGACCGTCGTGCATCCCCGAGGCAGATCTACGACGATCAGGCACCGACGAGGCCCACGAGGCTGGGGGGCCACTCGGACCGGGCCGGCGGGTGTCCCTCGTGAGGACAGCCCAGACTGCCCCTCCGGCTCACCAACGTCAAAGGAAGGCGCCCCGTCACCGCAGGGGGTGCGGGGCGCAAAGGCTACTTGCCGCTCGGGGCCGCGCCGCTGCCCGTCACCCCATTCCCCATGCTGCTGCCGGCCGGGGCGCCGGGCGTGCTGACGCGGGGGCCGCCGCTGGTGCCCGGCGCCGCTCCCACACCCATCGAGCCCGTCCGTTCCGCGGCCTTCTCGGAGTTGCTCTTCACGCTGCCGAGGTTGTTCATATCGCCTTCCGTACGGCCGCCGCCAGCGGGCGTCTGGGCAAGGGCAGCCCCCGAAAGCGCAAGCGAAAACAGCGCCGCGAGACTGAGTGTCCGCGTCAACATGGGCGTTCCTCCTGGATATGACGTTCGGGGACAACCAACGCCGAGACGGATCAAACCGTTCATCGGCATCGAGGATTTGCGCCGCCTCCCCCTTGTCGACGAAACCTGGTCATCGCCCCGCCCTTTCCCGCTCGGCACCCGGGTATTTGGCCCGCAACCGCGGGGCGACGATCCTTTCGAAGAAGTCGGCCAAGACCAGGATCGGCCGCCGGTGCCGCCGAATGGCTCCAGCCGAAGATCGATGATGCCCTGTTCGATGTCGGACGCGGGATGGCGCGCCGGAAAGCCGAGAAGGATGCATCTGGCCTCCTACATCGACCGGTCGCGCCCAAGACCCGTTCCGAGCGTCCGACCGTCAAGCTGAAGCCCGGGGCCGCGCGTCTTCGTGGCAAGCCAGCACATCGAGCCGGTACTTGTCCGTCCTGGACTGGCTTTGGACACGCAGGAACGCTCGCGTGCCATCGATGAAGCGCTCGGCGGCCTCGTCCCCGGTGAGCGGGTAATGCGTCTCACCCGTCCAATGCACCAACACCACCTCACCGCCTGGCCGAAGGCAGCCTTGGACCCGGTCCGCCAAGCGCGCCACGTCGCCGGCGTCGAGGTAGTAGACGACTTCCGACAGCAGGATCAGGTCGAACGTGCCCTCCGGCCACTGGCCGGGCACCTGGGCGAGTTCGAATCGTACGTGGGGCAAGTCCCGGCACCGCTCGCGAGCCCGCTCCAGCGCGCGCTCGGCCAGATCGAGGCTGACCAGGGCGTCGCAGCGCCGGGCCAGCACCTCGGTGAGCACGCCGATGGAGCAGCCGACCTCCAGGACGGAGGCGTAACGGTCCCGCGGCAGGGCATCGAGCGTGGCTGCGTACTTCGCCCGCTCGTAGTCGCTGGTCTCAAAATCCCAGGGATCCAGGTTCGCCGCGTAGCGCTCGTCGAAGTAGCTTGCCGGCAGGGAATGGTCGTGGCGCGTCATCGGAGCACCCGCGCTTCGAAGAGGTCATTGGCCATTTCCCCGCTGTCCAGGATCTCCGCCGCCGCGGTGGTGAGCGCCCGGTCCGGCGCGGGCTGACGCAGGTAAGTGGCGAGGTCGCGCGAGAGCCGCTCAAGGGGATGCTCGCGCAGGAAGCCCTGCAGGCCGACGGAACGCTGGGCGAGCTGCAGCACGTCCAGGCCGGCCCTCTCCACCGCGAGACGGGCCAGGTTGACGAACGCGACGATGCGCTCGGGCGCGAGATCGTCCTCGTGGACGATCCGCGCGGCGCGCTCGACCCAGTGCCGTGCGCCCTCGACCGCGATGGCACCTTCGCCGAGGCGGGCGAGCTGGTGCGGGTCGCCGCCGCGCCCCATCGCGGCGAGATGCGCCCGCCAAGCATCGAACACCGCCTCGATGCCCCCGAGCTGCACCGCCGCGAAACGCCAAGCGCCGCCCGAGAACGTGGGCTGGCGATGGTAATCGTCCCAAGTGCCCAGGATCTCGTCCTCGTTGACGGCGATGTCCTCGAAGTCGACGGTGCCAGTCGCGGACGCACGCATCCCATGGGCCCGCCATCCGGTCAGGTCGGCGCGGTTGCCGGGCTCCAGCGGCACGACGAGCATCAACGGCGGCGCGCCCGGCTCCCGCTTGACCGTCACGAGGGCCCTGGTGACGTAGCCGGCGCCCGACGCGAACGTCTTGACGCCGCGGAGCCGGCGATCGTCCCCCAGCCGCAGGCATTCACCGGGCGCGTCCGTGTTCCACACCCCGAACAGATGCCCCGCCCGCGCATCCGCGAACAGGCGGCCCCCCTGTGTGAGGGTGCCATAACGGGCGACGAGTTGTAGCGCGTTGACGTGGCCCTCGTAGATGCGCCCGAGTGCGAGGCTTCCGTACCCCACGAGCCGCAGCACCGCCGCGAGGTCGCACGCCCCCGGCTCCTCGCCGAGGCCGACACCGCCTTCTCCGGAAGGGATCGGCGCCGCGAGCAGGCCCAGGTGGCCCAGGGCGGCGACATCCTCGACCGGAAACCCGTCGTCGCGGTCCTGGCCCGCCGCGCGAGCCGCAGCGGCGGCGGCCACTTGCCGGGCTGCCGCGACCGCATCGTATGCCAGGTCGGGCGGGGTCCTCTGGTCCATGCGCCTCCCTCCCGTCAGGCCGCCGCGGCGGCGATGTCCTCTACCGTGCGGCCGGTCACGACCGACAGCGGTCGCTCTTCAAGGATGTCCGGCTCGCCAAGTCGACGCGCCGCCTCGTCATGGGACTTGATGAGCAGCCAGGAGACATGCCGTTCACGAGGCCGAAGTTTCATTCGCGTCAGGCGCCATCGACCGCTCAGCTTCTCGCCGTGCAGCGTGAACGCGAGCGACCCTGCGGCGAGCGCAGTCCCAGCGGCTCCGTCCGGCTCCCAGGTGCCTCGGTCCCACAGCAGCACCACGCCCGCCCCGTAGCTGCCCGGCGCGATCACGCCCTCGTAGTCGGCGTAGTCCAGGCCATGGTCTTCGACCTCCACTGCGAGCCGACGCTCGCCCGCGACGAGGCTCGGACCTCGCGTGACCGCCCAGCTTTTCAGGACGCCGCCGAACTCCAGCCGGAATTCGTAGTGCAGCCGGCGCGCGGCGTGCTTCTGTACGCGGTAAATCAGGGGGGCACCTTCAGGCATTGCCGGTCCGCTCGACGGCGGTCCCGCTCAACCTGCCCGCGGCGCCGGTTGAACGGTCGGACCGGCCAAAGCGACCCAAGCCGCGCAGGAGCGTCAACGCCGCGGTCGCCATGCGGATGTGGGCCCGAAGCTCACGCGGGCGAAGCGGGCGGTAGGCCAGGTGCGGGGTGGCGGCCTCGACCGCGGCGAGCATCGCGCCGAGGGCCGGCAGCCGTAGGATGGCCGCCGCATCGTCGGGACGGACGCCGAGCCAGGGTGCCCAGAGCCGGTCGCGCCGCAGCCGCCCGGACGCATGCAGGCGACGCAGCCGCCGTCGCCAGGCGAACCGAAACAAGGCGCGGGGCAGCGGTTCCAGACGCGGGTCGCAGGGGCTCTCCGGCACCTCGCAGCGCAGCTTCATCGTGTCCGCCGCGCCGCCCGGCGCCCGCCCGTCGAGGCGGCCCGAGGTGACGACGAGAATGTCTGGGTCGTGGCGCACCCGCGCGTCGCTCGACAGAAGCGAGGAGACGAACGCCTTGTCCTCGCCGACGGCGAGCGGCGGCATCCCCCCGACGCGGCGGTAAGTCCCGAGCCTGACCGCGAGCGTCGCCCCCGAGGTCGTCCAGTGGCGCGGCCAGGGGTCGTGCGGAACCGGATCGATCAACGCCTCAAGCTCGGTCAAGAGGACCTCGTAAGCGCCTTCGAGGCTGCCCCGCGCGTGAAGCGCTGCCGGTAGGCGTGCGGCGTCAGCCTCATCGAGGGCGATCCGGCCGGCCACTGCGTCGACCCCGTCCGTGATGGCCGCAAGGTTACGCGCGACCCAGTCCGCGGGCACCCGGCTGTCGGCGTCGGTCGTCAGGATGACGCCGTCGGCGGCGTCGCCGCCACCCTCCTCCAGCCAGTCCGCGGCGGCCTCCATGGCCTCGCGCCGGGCCCAGCCCGCGTTGGCGCCGTCGAACACGCGCTCGATCACACGGACGACGAGGCGCCGCGGATGCGGCAGGGCTGCGACCACGTGCGCGGTGCCGTCCGTGCAGTTGTTCAGGAACAGCACGACACCGAGTTCGCTTGCCCCAAGGCCCTCCTGGACGTCGAGCGCGCGCAGGCACTCGCCGATCCGCTCGGCCTCGTTCCGGACCGGGATGGCGACCACGCACCTGAGCGCGGGCGCCGGATCGAAGCCCCCGCAAGCGCTCTCAAGCTCCATTGCCCGACGACCTCCGGCAGCCGCAACAGGCATGCCGGCGGCCCAGAAAACCAACTTAGGACAGGCGAATCCTTTCCTGAGGCGACCTGCGACCAATAAGACCGCTATCCGGGGCAGTAGATGCAGTCAGCCACGAGCCTCCTCGCCCTCAACTTCGCCCTTGCGGGAGCGCGCGAGGGCTTCGGGCCGTTCCTGGGCGTGTACCTGCAGAAGCAGGGCTTCGACCCCGCGGCGACCGGCTTCGCCATGGGTCTCGCCGGCCTGGCCGGGCTTCTCGCCACGACGCCGGTGGGCGCGCTGATCGACCGAACGGCGTACAAGCGCGCTGCGCTCGCCACGGTGGTCCTGGGCATCGCCGCGGGAGCCGTGGCCCTGGTCGCGACGAACAACCTCTGGCTGATCGGCCTGTCGCAACTCGTTATCGGCGTCGCCGACACCAGCATCGCCCCGCTGGTCGCGGCCGTGACGCTCGGCATCGTCGGGCAGAAGGCCTACGGTCAGCAGGTCTCGCGGAACGAGGCGTACAACCACGCCGGCAACGCCGCGAACGCTGCGTTGTCGGGCGTGCTCGGCTACACGCTGGGGCTCGGCTACGTAGCGATCGCCATCGTGGTCATGGCGGTCGCCTCGTGCGGGGTCCTGCTCGCCATCGACAAGGGCCGCATCGACCACGCTGCCGCGCGCGGCGGCGAGCAGGACGAGCGCTCGACCGTCCGGGTGCTATTCGAGACCAAGCCGCTCCTGCTCCTCGCGGGTACCGTGTTCGCGTACCAGACAGCAAACGGCGCCATGCTGCCGTTCCTGGCGCAGGCGCGCACGGCCGCCGGCGCCGACCCGAGCCTGACGACCGGCGTCATGACCGTCGTCTCGCAGGCCACAATGGTCGGGGCCGCGCTTCTGGCCGCCCGCATTGCGAAGGATTGGGGATACGCCGGCGTGCTCTCCATCGCCCTCGGACTCGTCGTAACCCGCGGCATCCTCGCGGCGTTCGCGGCCTCCTGGTGGCTGGTCATCCCAGTCCAGCTGCTCGAAGGGCTGGCGATGGGCCTGGGCGGCGTCGCCATCCCGGCGCTGGTGGCCGAGACGATGGAGGGCTCGGGTCACGCCAATGCCGGGCTCGGCGGCGTCATGACCGCCTACGGTGCGGGCGCCACCGCGAGCCCGCTGGTCGCCGGGCTCGTCGCGCAATACCTCGGCTTCTCGACCTCCTTCATTGCCCTCGCGGCCATCGCCGCAGGCGGGCTCGCGGTGTGGATGGCCGGTCGCCGGGTGCTGGGCTTGCGTTACCGGACAGGTCAGACTGACGGCGCGTCCGCCGATCCGGCCTGACGGCTCAGAGCAGGCGGATGGATGCGCGGAGCGGAGCGACGAAAACCGTGCCCAGCGCGCTTATGGGCTCCTTCCCGGCTTTCGTGCTGTTGCAGGGCTCGCTCTACGCCGCCTACGGCACCGAATCCCCCTTCCTCCCGAGCTTCCTCGGCGAGCGTGGCCTCACCCCAGGCGAAATCGGCCTCGTGCTCGCGGCGGGTACGTTGATGCGGCTCGCGGCGGGGCCGGTCGCGGGGCACCTCGCCGACCGCTACGACGCGACCCGGTTCGTCCTAGCCGTCGCCGCTTCGGGGGCCGGGTTAATCTCCTTCGCCTACCTCGCCGGCTACGGCTTCTGGCCGCTCCTGGCCGTGAGCGTGCTGCACGCCAGCGCCATTGCGGCCCTGGCGCCGCTCGCCGACGCGCTCGCGCTCGCCGCGGCGGAGCGGGAGGGCGCCTTCTCCTACGGCTGGGTCCGGGGCGCTGGCTCTGCGGCCTTCGTGCTCGGGACGCTGGCCTCGGGGCTGCTCGTCGCTCGGGCCGGCCTAGCGAGCATCATCGTGTCAAGCGGCCTGCTGTTCCTCGTGATGGCGGCCGCCACCGCCCGCGTCCCGGCGGCGCCGGTGCGGGACGGGCTTTCAAGCCTCGGCTTCGGCGGCATCCGCGAGCTCCTGGCCCTCGTGCCGTTCCGGCGGATGCTCGTGGTAGTCGCGCTCGTGATCGGTAGCCATACCCTGAACGACGGCTTCGCGGTCATCCGCTGGCGCGAGGCTGGCATCGGTCCGGGTACGATCAGCCTGCTCTGGTCCGAGGCGGTCGCCTCGGAGATCGTCGTCTTCGTCCTCGTCGGACCCTGGCTGCTGGCGCGGCTGGGGACGGCCCTGGCCGCGACGCTGGCGGCAGGAATGGGCGTCCTGCGCTGGTCCATCATGGCCATGACGGCCTCGGTTCCAGTCCTGGCAATGGTCCAGCCTACGCATGGGTTCACCTTTGCGCTGCTGCACCTCGCCGCCATGCACCTCATCGCCAGGGTCGTGCCGGAGCGCCTCGCAGCGAGCGCCCAGACGCTCTACGGCACGCTCGGGCTCGGCGTGGCCTCGGCGGTCCTGACCGCGACGGGCGGCCTGCTCTACGGCATGTTCGGCGCCGGGGCGTTCTGGTTCATGACCGCGCTGTGCGCGTCGGCGCTCCCCTTCGTGGGTGACCTGGACCGGGCTGATACGCCGACCGAGCGTCGCGCGACCTGACTTACGTGTCGCTTGCGCTAGCTCACCGGGTGCGCAAACTCGCGCGGCCGGAGACCCCTGCCATGTTCATGAAGATCGACAAACTCCTGACGGAGCTGCCCGTGCCAAAGAGGCCGGAGCCGAACGCGGCCGCAGCCCTCCAGGAACTGCTCGGCGGCAAGTACGGCGAGATGTCGACGCTCGGGAACTACATGTTCCAGAGCTTCAACTTCCGCAACAAGGAGAAGCTTCGGCCATTCTACAGCCTCGTGTCAAGTATCTTTGCCGAGGAGATCGGTCACGTCGAACTTGTCTCGACTGGCATCGCCCTGCTCAACAACGGTCCCGGCAACCCGAAGAAGAACGTCGATATCTCGAAGGCGCCGTTCGAGGACATGCAGGACATCCGGCTCGCCGGGAGCTTCCTGTCGAACGGCGGCGGCGCCATGCCGATGAACTCGAACGCCGCGTCCTGGAACATGGACATGGTAACGACGACCGGGAACCTGATCATCGACCTTCTGCACAACTTCCACCTGGAATGCGGCGCGCGCATCCACAAGCTGCGGGTCTACGAGACCATGACCGAGCCGACGGGGCGGGAGGTCTGCGGCTACCTTCTGGTGCGCGGCTCGCTGCACGCGCATGCCTACGCCCTGGCCCTGAAGAAGCTCACCGGCGTGGCCATCGAGCAGATGCTGCCGACGCCCAACATCGACCTGTCGCACGTGCCGGAGTGTCAGAAGTACCTCGACGAGGGTAAGCACCGCCGGCTCTACACCTTCAGCCCGGACGACTACGCCGAGGCGGCCGGCGTGTGGTCGAATGACGAGGTCGCGCTGCCGGGCGACCCGCCGGGCAACCTGGAGGTCGTGGACGGGGCGCCCGACGGCGGCAAGATCCCCGAGCTCGACGGGAACTACGGCGCGTTCGCACCGGACTACGCGCCGGAGGAAATCTTCGAGATCGCGAGCAAGCTCTACAAGAAGAGCCTCTGATGCCATTCCGCCCGACGCTCGCGCACGCATCGTCGGGCGGACCCATCCGATGCCCGGACGCACGACACATGGCAGTCCTCACCACCCCTACCTTCGCGCAGATCCGCGAGCGCGCCTACGAACTCCGGGAACGCAGCCATCGGCCGGATGGCCTGGAGGTGCGGTTCTGGCTGGCGGCGTAGCGTGAGCTAACCGGCGAAATGCGGGCCGACCCGCCTGCCGATGAGCCCTCGGCCGACACCGGCGGCGCGGAGGACGAGCCACGACACGGCGGGACATCGAGCGCGGAACCGGAAGGCTCGGTACCCCGATATTCCAACCTCGCTTCCTCCTGATCGGCAACGCCGGGACAAGCGTTGCCGCTGCAGGCTTGGCGGGGCGCTTCCGCCGCAGGTTGCGCCCGGAACGGCGGTACCCGCCCCACGTTGGCGGCCGAACCCGAAACGAACCTGGAGCGACGGCGGCATGGCCAGCACGGACATCGGCACGATCTACGCGGGTGCGCTGCGCAACACGCGCGCCCTGGAGCGGCAGGGACTGGAGCAGATGGAGCGGCAGCTCTCCGGCCTGGACCGCTACCCGGACTACGCCGCCGTCCTGCGAGGTCACGTCGAGACCACGAAGGGCCAGCTCGCTCGCCTGGACAAGGCGCTGGAAGCGATCGGCGAGAGCCCGTCGACGCTGAAGGAGACGGTGACCAGCGTCGCAGGCTCGCTCGGGGCTGCGGTCCACGCCGCAGCGCAGGACGAGACGCTGAAGAACCTCTACGCGGGCTACGCCTACCAGTACGACCAGGTCGCGGCCTACCGCTCGCTCGCCGTCATCGCGGAGCGGGCTGGCCAAGCCGACAAGGTGGCGGGGTTCCGCGCCGCAGTCGACGAGGAAACGAAGGCGGCGGAGGAGATCGCCGCCCTCATCGAGCCGGTCACCAAAACCTACCTCGACCTGACGCTGGGCGGCTCGAAGGCCGATAGCTGAACCTCAACCGGGGCGGTAGTCCAGGCCGCCCGACTCGTGTTCTGGGAGTTGGTGATCGAGGAGAAACACGACCCCAAGGGGACCTACAAGGAATTCAAGCACGTCGTGAACATGACGGCCTCCGCGCTGGAGAAGCGCTTTAAGAGCGAGGAGAGCCAGTCGGTCGTCCAGAAGAGGGACGGAGGCGAGGCGACCAGCCACGGGGAAGGCCGACGCATCGTCGAGATGCTGCACAAGAAGAAATCCGATCTCACGGACGACGATTGCGGGCACATGCACAAGGTAGTCGGTTACGTCCACCGGCACCTGAAGCAGGGCGGCCCCCAGGAAAAGGACACGGAAGAAGAGTCGCCGTAGCGGCTTTCGCTGATGAACTGGGGCCACGACCCCCTGAAGGACACTTGAGGCATGAACGACCCAACCCCCGTGGCCGTCACGGTCGAGGCATGCGGCGAGAGCCACGGTCAGTATCGCTGGCACCTAACCGACGCCGACGGCGTCTCCGTCAGGGTCTCGCCGGAACCGTACGCTTCCCCGGAGGAGGCCGCGTCCGCGGGGAAGACGGCGCTGGAAGCGTTCGGCGCGGCAGCCCAGGCTTGAACGACGAAACCAGAATTGCGACCGCGCGCCGCAGCAAAGCTTCGGGGCTTTGCCTGTGGATCCCTATGTCGGTCGCACGCCATTAAATGGATCTACACCGATGGGGCGCACCATGGGGATTCGAACCTACCCGTGGTCGCCCCATGCTCACCGTCGTCGGATGCCTCGTCGAGTCCCATGACTTCCGCCTGGTCGCACTGGCGGCGACCGTCTGCGCGCTCTCGGCCCTGACGACGGTCTGCCTCGTCAACCACGCGCGCCGGGCGAGGGCCTTGGCGCAGGCCGGCTGGCTCGCCGTGGCGGCGACCGCCGGCGGTTCCGGCATCTGGGCGACGCACTTCATCGCCATGCTCGCCTTCGCGCCGGGCGTGCCGAGCGGCTACGACGTCGCGCTCACCGGCCTCTCCCTCGTCATCGCCGTCCTGTTGGTCGGCTCCGGCCTCTCGCTCGCGGTGCTGGCCGGCGGACGCGTGGCGGCCTGGGCCGGTGGCGCCATCGTCGGCTTCGGCATCGCCGCGATGCACTACACCGGCATGGCCGCCTACGACGTCGCCGGGCACAAGGCCTGGGACCCGGCCACCGTCGCCGCCTCGCTCGCGCTCGGGGGCATCCTGGGCGGCGCGGCGCTGGCGGCGCAGGTCGGGGCCCGCGGCCTCGCCCGGCAGTTGCCGGCGGCCCTGCTGCTGCTGCTGGCCATCTGTAGCCACCACTTCACCGCCATGGGCGCCGTCACCGTCACGCCCGACCCGACGCTCGCCGTCTCCGAGGCGGCGGTGCCGAAGGCGTGGCTGGCGGTGGCCGTGGCGCTGGCGAGTGTCGCCATCCTACTCATGGCGGCCGCCGCGCTCGCCCTCGACCTGCGCGACCGGCGCCACGCCAAGCTGGAGGCCGACCGCCTGCGCAGCCTCGCCAACGCGGCGGTGGAGGGCCTCGTCGTCTGCACCGGCGACGCCATCGTCAGCGCGAACCGCGCCTTCGCCAAGCTCGTCGGCCTGCCGCAGGAGAAGCTGGCCGGCGCCGCCCTGTCGACGTTCCTGCCCGCCGACGAAGCCCGCCTCGCCTTGGCGAGCAAGCCGGAGCGGCCGGTCGAGGCCGATCTCAGGCTGTCCGACGGCACCATGGTACCGGTCGAGATGATCATGCAGCCGGTCGAGTACGGTGGGCGCCCGCACTACGCGGTCGCCGTGCGCGACCTGCGGGCCCGGCGCCAGGCCGAGAGCCAGATCCAGTTCCTGGCCCACCACGACGCGCTCACGGGGCTGGCCAACCGCGCCAGCTTCGCCAAGCGCCTCGATCAGGAGCTGCGCGCCGCCGACGCAGGCGGGCGCAAGCTCGCGGTGCTCTGCCTCGACCTCGACCGCTTCAAGGAGGTCAACGACCTGTTCGGCCACGCCGCCGGCGACTCCATGCTGGAGAGTGTCGCCCGCATCGTCTCGGGCGAGCTCGACGACACCCAGATGATGGCCCGGCTGGGCGGCGACGAGTTCGCCGTCCTGATGCCGTGCGGTGGCCCGTCCGAGGCCGGCCGGCTGGCCGAGCGCATCCTGGAGGCGCTGCGCGCCGGAAGGCCAGGCGCCGGGGGCCCGCAGATCGCGACCAGCATCGGCGTCGCCCTCTACCCGGACGACGCGCAGGAGCGGGCCGCGCTCCTGAGCTACGCCGACACCGCGCTCTACCGTGCCAAGTCGGAGGGCCGCGGCACCTACCGCTTCTTCGAGGCGAGGATGGGCGTGGAGGTGCGCGAGCGGCGCCTGCTGGAGCACGACCTGCGCCACGCCGTGGCGCGCGGCGAGATGCAGCTCGTCTACCAGCCGCAGACCGACGTCGGCAGCGGCGCCATCATCGGCTTCGAGGCGCTGCTGCGCTGGAAGCACCCCGAGCGCGGCTACGTCTCGCCGGCGGTGTTCATCCCCATCGCCGAGGAGAGCGACGCCATCCTGCAGATCGGCGAGTGGGTGCTGCGCGAGGCGTGCCGCGAGGCCGCGACCTGGCCGCAGCCGCTCTCCATCGCGGTCAACGTCTCGGCGGTGCAGATCCACAGCCCGCACTTCGTCGGTCTCGTGCATGAGGTGCTGCTCAGGACCGGGCTGACCCCGCATCGGCTTGAGGTCGAGGTCACCGAGACGGCGCTCATCAGCGACCCGAACCGCGCGCTCCTGACCCTCCGGCAGTTGAAGTCGCTCGGCCTGCGCATCGCCATGGACGACTTCGGCACGGGCTACTCCTCGCTCTCGAACCTTCGCTCGTTCCCGTTCGACAAGATCAAGATCGACGGATCGTTCGTGCGCTCGGTCGACAGCAACGAGCAGACGGCGGCCATCGTGCGCTCCGTCCTCGGCTTGGGCCGCGGCCTCGGGCTTCCGGTCCTGGCCGAGGGCGTCGAGACGGAAGCCGAACTCGGCTTCCTCATGGCCGAGCGGTGCCACGAAGCGCAGGGCTACCTGATGGGTCGGCCCTCACCCATCGCGCAGTTCGCCCAATACACCCATGGCACGGTCCCGCTCGCCGCCGACGACCGAAAACGCGCCTGAGCATACCGGCGGGCGGCAGGCGTCAAGCCCGCTCGCGTGAGGAGAGGGATCTCAGGGTCGGTTTGGTCAGGAGGCGGGCATGGGGGTGCGGATGATACGGAATCGCCCACGCGGGTCCCGAACCTTCGCCCTGACCTGCGCCATGGTCACCGGTTGCGGCCTCGCGCCGGCCGCCCTGGCGCTCGCGCCGCGTCCCGGCGAGCCGGTCGCGGTTCTCACCCTTTTCCCGGACGCCCCGGTCCCCCGGGCCGTCGCCGCCTCCGGCGCGCCGATCCTGTGGCTGTCGCCGGGCGGCCACGTCGCGGTGGTCGATGCCGCCCGGCATGACATCGTCGCGGACCTGCGCCGGGCCGGCGCCCTCCTCGTCCTCGCCGCCGGCCCCCTCGGGGCCTGCCTGCCGGGCCTCCGGCTTCCCTCATCCCTCACCGGACCACCGCGCCAGCCATGACCGACAGCAGCAGCCTCGACCGCCTCCGCCACGCCTTCCTGCCGGTCATGGCTGGTGCGCTCGGCGTCCTCACGGCCATCGTGACGGCGCTCGCCTGGTGGCGGCAGGTCATGCCCGTGCCCGTGACCGCCCTCGCGGTCCTCCTCCCCGGCGCGACCATCGCCCTGGCCCGCACCCATGGGGCTGCGGCCGTCACGCGCCATCTCTCGTCGGCCGCCCTGATGATGCTGGTCGGCCTGCTCGTGCTGGTCTCCTCCGGCACGCACCTGCAGATCGACGTCCACATGGTCTTCTTCGCCGCCCTGGCGGTCGTGGCCGGCTGGTGCTGCTGGTCCTCCATCCTTGTGGCCGCCGGCGTCGTCGCCGTCCACCACCTCGCGCTGAACGTCCTCTACCCGGCCGCCGTGTTCCCGAACGGCGCCGAGTTCACACGCGTCCTCCTGCACGCCGTCGTCCTGGTCACCGAGGCCGGCGCCCTCGTGCTCGCCGCACGCCAGCTCGCCAAGGCCCTCGCGTCGTCCGAGGCCGCGACCCAGCAGGCCGCCGACAGCCTGCTGGCGCAGCGCCGCGCCGAGGCGGCGGCCGGCCAGGACCGCAACCTGGAGGCCCACCGCCAGCGCAGGCTCGGCGAGGTCGTCGCCGAGTTCCGCGACGCCCTGGTCGAGATCGAGCACAAGGTCGACCACGAGACGAACGGCATGCGCGAGACCGCCCTCGCCCTCAGCGGGGTCGCCGAGCAGTCGAGCCGGCAGGCCGCCACGTCGGAAGCCACGGCGTCCAGCACGGCGCAGAACGTGCTCTCGGTCTCCGCCGGTGCGGAGGAGCTCAGCGCCTCCATCTCCGACATCGCCGGCCAGACCGAGCGGGCGCGCGGGCTCATCGCGCACATGACCGAGATCGCGCGGAGCACAAACGAGGAGGTCGAGCAGCTCGCGGTCGTGGCAGACCGCATCGGCACCGTCATGGGCCTGATCAAGTCCGTGGCCGACCAGACCAACCTCCTGGCCCTCAACGCCACCATCGAGGCGGCGCGCGCCGGCGCCGCCGGCCGCGGCTTCGCGGTGGTGGCCTCCGAGGTGAAGGCGCTGTCGGGCCAGACCATGCGGGCGGCCGACGAGATCGTGTCCCAGGTCGAGGCCATCCAGGCGTCGACACGGCGCACCGTCGGCTCCGTCCACGCGATGGCGTCGGCCACGCAGGAGGTGAACGCGTTGACGACCTCCATCGCCGTCTCGGTCGACCAGCAGCGCGCCGCGACGCAGGAGATCTCCCGCACGGTGGCCCAGGTGGCCCGGGGCAGCTCCGAGGCGCATGCCGGGGCCGTCTCGGTCTCCCAGGCCACCCGGGAGACGCGGCGCCATGCCGACACGGCCCTGGCCGCGTCCGAGTCCCTCAAGGCGGTCGCCGCCGACCTCGCGCGCTCGGTGGCCCAGTTCGTCCAGCGGGTCACCACCGACCTGGAGGAGCGCCGCGGGACCGTGCGCGTCGGAGTCGACGAGGCGGCCATCCTGCACGCGCGCGGCCGCCGGCACCCGGTGCGCCTTGTGGAGGTCTCCTCGCACGGCGCCCGCATCGCCGACGCCCCGCATCTCGCGTCTGAAGAGCAGGTCGAGTTCGAGCGTGGTGACGGGACCCGCACGCCGGCCACGGTCGCGTGGTGCGAGGGCGGCCGCGCCGGCCTCGACGTCCGCGCCGGCCTCCGCCACCACGCACTCGGAGCGGCGGTCGCCTCGGCGGCCTGAAGCGATGCGGGCCCCGGCGGTTCCGTCAGGACCGCCGGCCGGTGACCCGGCGCAGCGCCCGCGCGACCTCATCGGCGGAGTAGGGCTTGCGCACGAGCTCGAAGCCGTGGGCGTCGTCGCGGGCCAGCACGTCGCTGTAGCCGGTCGTCAGGACGACCGGCAATTCGGGGTGGTCCGCCCGGAGCCGGCGCGCGAGTTCGACGCCGCCCATCCCGGGCATCACCACGTCCGAGAAGACCGCGTCGAACCGGTCGGACGCCAGCCCCATCTCGTCGAGCGCGGCCTCACCGTTGTGCGCCCAGACCGTGGCGTGGCCGAGGTCCTCCAGGAGCTGCGTGCAGAAGCGTCCGACGTCGATGTTGTCCTCGACCACGAGCACGCGCAGGGCGCGGCCCGCGTCCTGCGCGCCAGCGTTCCCGTCCCCGGTTCCCCTCCCTTCAGGCGGCGTCTCGACCTCGGGCAGGTAGAGCATGAACGTGGTGCCGCGCCCTACCTCGCTCGCCACGCCCACGTCGCCGCCCGACTGCTTGGCGAAGCCGATGACCTGGGAGAGGCCGAGCCCGGTGCCCTTGCCGATGTCCTTGGTGGTGAAGAACGGCTCGAAGATCCTCGCGAGCAGGTCCGGCGCGATGCCCACCCCCTCGTCCGTGACCGACAAGACGGCGAAGGGTCCGGGCGCACCGGCGTGCCCGCGAACGGAAGGCAGCGCCTCGCCGCAGGTGAGCCGCAGGGTCAGCGTGCCCTCGCCACCCATGGCGTCGCGGGCGTTCACCGCGAGGTTGACCAGCGCCGTCTCGAACTGGCTCGTGTCGGCCCGCACGTGGCAGGGCCCGTCCGGCAGCTCGGTCACGATGCGGATGCGGGCGCCCGTCACCGCGTTCAGCATCTCCGCCGTGCCCCGCACGCGCGCGCCGAGCTCGAACACCTCCGGCTTGAGCGCCTGGCGCCGGGCGAAGGCGAGGAGCTGGCTCGTCAGCTTCGCGGCGCGGTCGACGGTGTCGGACACCGCCTCCAGGTAGCGGGCGCGCCGCTCCTCGGCGAGGTGGGGCCGGCGCAGGAACTCGACCGACGAGCGGATGATGGTGAGCAGGTTGTTGAAGTCGTGCGCCACGCCGCCCGTGAGCTGGCCGACCGCCTCCATCTTCTGGGCGTGGCGCAGGGCCTCCTCGGCCCGGGCGAGCTGCTCCTGGCCGCGCACCCGCTCGGTGGCGTCCACGGCGTACTGGAAGGCGCCGATCCGCCGCCCCTGCGCGTCCCGTAACGACGTGAACCGGATCTCGTAACATCTCCGCGCATGCCCGGGGGCGCCGAATTCCTCGACGACCGTAAACTCCTCGCCCTCCAGGGCACGCCCCCAGACCGAGCGGACAAGAGCCTGCTGGCCAGGTATGTCGTCCAAGAGCGAGAGGATGTCGTCGCCGATCTTGGGCCGCACGCCGTAGGCGGCCGCGAACCCGTCCGAGAAGGCCCGGTTCGCGGCCAGCAACCGGAACCCAGGATCGAGCGCCCCGACGAGTGCGTCGGTGGTCTCGAACACGTCCGCCCAGAGCTTGCGCTGGGCCAGCGCCTCCGCCACCCGCCGCTCCAGGGTCTCGTTCGCCTCGCGCAGCCGGTCCTCGGCGAGCCTGCGGTCATGGATGTCCTCGACGACGCCGTACCAGCGCACGATGCCGCCGCCCTCGTTCCGGCGCGGGCGGGCCCGGGCACGCATCCAGCGGTACTCGCCAGTCGCCGCCACCCGGATGCGGTAGTCGACGTCCACCGGCTCGCCGGAGGCGAGGCAGTTCGCGAACACCGACATCGTCCATGGCACGTCGTCGGGGTGCAGGGCCTTGGCCCATCCCGAGCCGTCCGGCTCGCCTGGCGCCTGGCCCGTCAATTCGAGCCAGCGGTTCGAGTAGGAGGTGATGTTGCCGTCCGGGTCGCAGGTCCAGGGCACCTGCGGGTTGAGCTCGACCGTGTGCCGGAAATGGTCCTCGCTCTCGCGCAGCCGCGCCTCGCCGAGCACCCGTTCGGTGGTCTCGGCGGTGACGCAGAACAGGCCGTTGATGGCGCCCGAGTCGTCGAGCACCGGCGAGTAGGTGAAGGACCACCAGCTCCGCTCGGGCCGCCCCTCTCGTGAGAGATCGAGCATGACGTCCGTCAGCTTCTGGCTTTCGCCCGCCAGCGTGGCGTCGACCAGCGGGCCGATGTCGTCCCAGATGCTGGCCCAGACGTCGCGGAAGGGGCGGCCCAGCGCCATCCCTAAGCGGTAGCCCAGGATCGGGCGGTAGGCGTCGTTGTAGAAGCACAGCAGGTCCGGCCCCCAGGCCAGGAACATCGCCGTCGGGCAGGACAGCATCAGCGAAAGGGCGGAGCGCAACGCCGGCGGCCAACCTTCGGGCCGGCCGAGCGGCGTCTCCGACCAGTCGCGTGTCCTGATCTCGGCGCCGGTCGCGCCACCGGGAGGAAGGAACGGGAACGCGTCAGCCATGCCGCCCGCAACCACTCGTCTCGCCGCTCGCGGTCCAAGCACGCCCCGGTCCACCCGGGGATGTCATGCATCGGGTAATCCTGCCGGGCATGGCGGTCGCATCACCTTTCGGTTCGCCGCGGCCGGACGCCCTGGCCTGCCGCGTTCATCGGTCCGGGCGCTAGATAGTTCGACCACAGGCGAACGACCGCACCTGCGTCGACGCGACCGCCCCGACAACCGGCGCAGCGCGACACGGTTCGTCCGGCCGCGCGCGGCACCAAAGCGTGTCCGTGGCAGTTGTGGACATGCCGCAGGGCCGTACGTGGGCCCCGCGCCACGGTGAGCCATGACGGACCAGCCCCCACCCCCTCCGACCGCCTCCTCCGCACGGACGTCCCCGACCTTGTGGACCGCCTTCCTGGGCGTGGCCCTCATCGGCCTCGTCGCCCTGCCGACGCGGCGCGGAGGCCAAGTGCCCTCCGCTTCGGACGGTCCCGAAAGATACGCGCGGAAGCTCGGGACCGAGGCCGGACCGGCCTCGCACGAAGGCGCCTCGGCCGAGCGCGTGGCCGAGGCCGAGCCGGGACGCGGGCGCCAGGTGGACGCGCCCTCCGAGATCCCGGCAGCCGGCTGGAAGGACATCGCCCTGCGGCTCTACAAGGAGTTCTCCAACGACCGCATCCTGCTCGTCGCGGCCGGGGTGACGTTCTATGCCATCCTCGCCCTGTTCCCGGCCATCGCGGCGCTCGTCTCCATCTATGGCGTCGTCGCCGACCCGAGCACGATCAACCAGCACCTGAACGAGTTGCGCGGCGTCCTGCCGGACGGCGCCATCGACATCGTCGGGGGGCAGGTGAAGCGGCTGACCGCCAAGGGCGACACGGCGCTGGGCCTGACGGCGGTGGTCGGCATCCTAATCTCGCTTTGGAGCGCGAACGGCGGGATGAAGGCGGTCTTCGACGCGCTCAACATCGCCTATGAGGAGGAGGAGAAGCGCTCCTTCATCATGCTGAACCTGCAATCGCTCGCCTTCACCGCCGGCGCGCTGCTCTTCGTTATTCTGGCACTGACCGGCATCGTGGTGGTGCCGGCCGCGCTGCAGATGCTCGGCCTCGACCGGGAGGCCTGGTACATCGCCCTGCTCCGATTTCCCGCCCTGCTGGTCCTCGTGATCGGCGGCCTGGCCGTGCTCTATCGCTTCGGCCCCAGTCGCCGGAAGCCGAAGTGGCGCTGGGTCACCTGGGGCAGCGCCGTCGCCGGCACGCTCTGGCTCGTCGCCTCGGGCCTGTTCTCCTGGTACGTCGCCAATTTCGGGAGCTACAACGAGACCTACGGCTCGCTGGGCGCGGCCATCGGATTCATGACCTGGATCTGGCTCTCGACATCGGTCGTGCTGCTCGGGGCCGAACTGAACGCCGAGATGGAGCACCAGACCGCGCGCGACACCACCGAAGGCACCCAGAAGCCGCTCGGCACCCGGCAGGCCCGCATGGCCGACACCGTCGCGGCATCCGCATGACCGCGGGTGCCTTGGACGGCGGCCCGGGCCGCGGCGAATGCTTAGCGACATGCGTCGGCCTACGCCTCGCCTCAAATGACGGGCATGCGGTTTCCACCATCGCCAGGACGCCCGCCTCTCCTCGTACACTCCGCGTAAACCCATCTTGAACACCTACTCCCGACCCATGCCCAGCGAGCCGACCTCGGCTCTCTGCCGGGCGATCTTCGACAGCGTCGTCGACTTCGCCATCGTCACCGCCGACCACGGGGGGCGCGTCACCGCGTGGAACCCGGGCGCCGAGCGCATCCTGGGCTGGAAGGCCGAGGAGATGGTCGGGCAACCGATCGCGACCTTCTTCACCCCCGAGGACCGCGCCGCGGAACAGCCCGAGACGGAGATGCGCCTCGCCGCCGAGACCGGACGTGCGGTCGACGAGCGCTGGCACCTGCGCAGGGATGGGTCCCGCTTCTGGGCAAGCGGCGAGATGATGCCCCTGCGCTCGCCCGACGGCGCGGAGCTCGGCTTCATCAAGATCCTGCGCGACCGCACCGGGGCCACGGCCTGCGAGGGCCAGACGCGCCGCGTCCGCGACGAGCTCCAAGTCGTCACCGACGCGCTGCCGGTGCTCATCAGCTTCATCGACCGGGACCACGTCTACCGCTTCGTGAACCGGCACTACGAGACGTGGTTCGGGCGCCCCGCCGGCGAGATCCTGGACCGGCCCGTGCGGGAGGTGGTCGGCGAGAAGACCTATGCGGCCCGGCTGCCCTTCCTGGAGCGGGCGCTCGCGGGCGAGGACCTCACCTTCGACGCGCTGATGCCCTACCGCGGCGGCGAAACCCGTCAATCGGAGATCCGCTACGTCCCGCGCCGGACCGCGGGCGGGGCCGTTGACGGCGTCTTCGTCATGGTCACCGACATCGCCGAGCGCCATCGTGCCAGGGCCGACCTGCAGGAGGCGGAGGATCGGCTCAGGCTAGCGCTGGAGGGGGCCGGCACCGGCATCTACGACTACGACCTCGTCACCGGCGCGCTCACCTGGGACGCGCGCACCCGCGCCCTGTTCGGGCTTTCCGAGGACGACCCGGTCTCCTACGAGGGCGCCTTCCTGCCAGGCGTCCACCCGGAGGACCGCGAGCATGCCGACCGCGCCGTGCAGGCCGCCATCGGCTCGCCCGACGGCTTCGACATCGAGTACCGCGTCGTCGGGCGGCGCGACGGCGTGGAGCGCGTGCTGGCCGCGAGGGGCAACACCGTTTTCCGGAACGGCGCGCCGGCACGCTTCGTCGGCACGGTGCGCGACGTCACCGAGGCGCGCGCCGCGGAGGCGAGCGCGCGCCGGCTGGCGGCCCTCGTCGAGCAATCGAGCGACTTCATCGGCATCGCGGGCCTCGACGGCCAGGCCGAGTTCCTGAACGAGGCCGGCCGCGAGCTCGTGGGGCTGGCGAGCCTGGAGGAGGCCCGCCGCTACGGCATCGCGGACTTCTTCGAGCCGACGGATCGGCCGACCGTTCTCGAGGAGGTTCTCCCGGCCGTTCGCGAGACCGGCTTCTGGGAAGGCGACCTCGCGTTCCGCAACTTCGCCACCGGTGCCGCGATCCCGGTCCACTACACCGTCTTCCCGGTCCGCGACGCGCAAGGTGCCGTCAGCGGTTACGGCACGGTCACCCGCGACCTCACGGAGCGCCGGCGGCAGGAATCGTTCCGGGACGCGCTGATCGCGTTCGGCGACCGCCTGCAGGCATGTCGCGACACCGCCGAGATGGCGGCCGCCGGGGCCGAGATCATGGCTCGGACGCTGGGCCTGGACCGGGCCGGGTACGGAACCGTCGACGAGGCGCTGGAGCACATCGAGGTCGAGCGGGACTGGACGGCCCCGGGCGTGGCGAGCCTCGCGGGGCGACACCGCTTCGACGACTACGGCGAGGTCCGCGCCGGCCTTGAACGAGGCCGCGAGGTCGTCATCCCGGACGTGACCGCCGACCCGCGGACCGCCGGCAACCCAGGCCCTCTCCTCGATATCGGGGTGCGCGCCCTGATCAACGTGCCGGTGATGGAACACGGACGCATCGTGGCGGTGTTCTTCCTCCACGACCGCAACGTGCGCGACTGGCGGCCGGACAAGCTCGCCTTCGTCCGCGACGTCGCCGAGCGCACCCGGGCCGCCATCGAGCGCTCCCGCGCCGAGGCGAGCCGGCGCGAGAGCGAGGAGCAGTTCCGGGTCTTCGCCCAGGCCATGCCGAACCACGTCTGGGCGGCGGATGCCGGGGGCGGGCTCTACTGGTTCAACGAGCAGGTCTACGCTTTCAGCGGCACCTCGCCGGGCGATCTCGACGGGACGGGATGGGCCGCCATCGTGCACCCCGACGACGTCGAGGCGGCCGGCCGGGCCTGGGCGGCCTCGCTCGCCTCGGGCGCGCACTACGAGACGGAGTTCCGCATCCGCCGCGCGGACGGGGCTCACCGCTGGTTCCTCGTCCGCGCGGAGCCGATCCGTGGGCCTGACGGCGCGGTGGTCCGCTGGATCGGCACGAACACCGACATCGAGGACAGCAAGCAGGCCACGGCCCAGCTGGAGCGCCTCAACGAGGGGCTGGAGCAGCAGGTCGAGGAGCGCACGCGCGACCGTGACCGCATGTGGCGGCTGTCGACCGACGTGATGCTGGTGGCGCGGTTCGACGCGACCATCGTGGCGGTGAACCCGGCCTGGACCGCGCTGTTCGGCTGGGGCGAGGTCGAGCTGGTCGGGCGCTCGTTCATGGACCTGGTGCACCCGGACGACGCGGGCTCCACCGCCGCCGCCGCCGGCGACCTCTCGGCCGGCTCGGTCATCCCCCGCTTCGAGAACCGCTACCGGCACAAGGACGGCAGCTACCGCTGGCTGTCCTGGACCGCCGTTCCGGACGAGGACTTCATCCACGCGGTCGGGCGAGACGTCACCAGCGAGAACGAGGCCGCGCAGGCGCTCGCCCGGACCGAGGAGGCGCTGCGGCAGTCGCAGAAGATGGAGGCGGTGGGCCAACTCACGGGTGGCCTCGCGCACGACTTCAACAACCTGCTCACCGGCATCTCGGGCAGCCTGGAGTTGCTGCAGACCCGGATGGCCCAGGGCCGGCTGACCGACCTCGACCGCTACATCAACGCCGCCCAGGGAGCCTCGAAGCGGGCGGCCGCCCTCACGCACCGGCTGCTGGCCTTCTCGCGCCGCCAGACCCTTGACCCGAAGCCGACCGACGTGAACGCCCTCGTGCACGGCATGGAGGAGCTTGTTCGCCGCACGGTCGGTCCGTCGGTCCACATCGAGGTGGTCGGCGCCGCAGGACTCTGGCCAGCCCTCGTCGACCCGCCGCAGCTTGAGAACGCGCTGCTGAACCTGTGCATCAACGCCCGCGACGCCATGCCGGACGGGGGCCGCATCACCATCGAGACGGCCAACAAGTGGCTCGACGACCGCGCCGCCCGGGATCGAGACCTGCCGCCCGGGCAGTACCTGTCGCTCTGCGTCACCGACACCGGCACCGGCATGACCCCGGACGTCATCGCCCGCGCCTTCGACCCGTTCTTCACCACTAAGCCGACCGGCCAGGGCACGGGCCTCGGCCTCAGCATGATCTACGGCTTCGCGCGCCAGTCCGGTGGGCAGGTGCGCATCTACTCCGAGGTCGGCCAAGGCACGACCATGTGCATCTACCTGCCCCGACACTACGGAGAAGCGGAGGGCGCCGAGGGCCTGCCCGACCTCGCCTCCGCTCCGCGCGCCGAGCAGGGAGAGACGGTGCTCATCGTCGACGACGAGCCGAGCATCCGCATGCTGGTCACCGAGGTGCTTGAGGACCTGGGCTACACGGCCATCGAGGCGGCGGACGCGAGCTCGGGCCTCAAGGTGCTGCAGTCGGACGTGCGCATCGACCTGCTGGTGACCGACGTGGGGCTGCCGGGCGGCATGAACGGCCGGCAGATGGCCGATGCCGGCCGTTCATGCCGCCCGGGGCTGAAGGTGCTGTTCATCACCGGCTACGCGGAGAACGCGGCGGTGGGCAACGGGCACCTGGAGCCCGGCATGGCGGTCCTGACCAAGCCGTTCGTGATGGAGGCGCTCGCCTCGCGCATCAAGGAGCTCATCGTGGCGCCCTAACGCCGCGCGGCCCATCCGGCGAGACGTTCGGTTCTCCGACCGGACCCAGCCATGAGGGCCTTGTGGCCGTTCTCGCCTCCGAACGCCGGAGGGAACAGGAGCACCGGCTCCGCTCGGAGGCGGCCACGACGGATGCGGCCATGACCGCGATGGGTGGACCTCGCACCCTGACGTGCGACCCTGGCCCGGTTGATGGCCATGCTCCCCGACTCGTTCAAGGCCGATGGGCTTCCTGATGGCCCGCGAGCCCGACCTGTGGCGGAGGCGCGTTCGCCGACCCATTCCAAGCGGCGTTCACGGTGACGACACGGCGCTGGTCTGAGGAGCGGCCCCCGTGACCCGCCTCAGGATGCGGGAGAGTTGATCCGCCGAGTAGGGCTTGTGCAGGAGCTCGAAGCCGTGGCTGCCTTCGCGGGCCAGCACATGGCTGTAGCCGGAGGCCAGGATCACGGGCAAGCCCGGGCACCGTTGCTGGACCTCGCGCGCGAGGTCGACCCCGTCCATGCCCGGCATCACGACGTCCGAGAACACCGCGTCGAAGCCGGCGCAGTCCGTCCCGAGACGGGCCAATGCTTCCTCGGCGTTCGCCGCCCAGGTCGTCTCGTAGCCGAGGTCCTCCAGGATCTGCGTGGCGAAGCGCCCGACTTCGACGTTGTCCTCGACGACCAGAACCCGTTGCCCGGCGCCCCCCGCGTCCCCCGCGGCCTGGGCGGGCCGGGCCTCCTCCGGCTCGTCGGGCTCGATCTCCGGCAGGTACAGCGTGAAGGTCGTCCCGCGTCCGACGACGCTCTCGACGCCGACGTCGCCTCCGGACTGCTTGGCGAAGCCGAACACCTGGGACAGGCCGAGCCCCGTGCCCTTGCCGATGTCCTTGGTGGTGAAGAACGGCTCGAATATCCGTCCCAGCACCTCCGGCGCGATGCCCGAACCCGTGTCCGCGAGCGACACCGCGGCGAAGGGGCCCGGCGCCGCCGCATGTCCCCGGATGGCCGGCTTGCCCATCCCGCACGCGAGCCGCAGGGTCAGCGCGCCCTCGCCGCTCATGGCGTCCCGGGCGTTCACGGCCATGTTCACCAGGGCCGTCTCGAACTGGCTGCGGTCGGCGCGCACGAAGCATGGGGCGTCCGGGAGCTCGGTCTCGACCCGGATGCGCGCGCCGGTGACCGTATCGAGCATCTCGGCCACGCCGCGCAGGCAGCCGACGAGGTCGAACACTTCGGCCTTCAGCGCCTGGCGCCGTGCGAATGACAGGAGCTGCCCGGTCAGCTTGGCGGCACGGTCCACGGTGTCGGAGACCGCGTCGAGGTAGCGGCCCTTGCGCGCCTCGGGCAGGTCGGACCGGCGCAGGAAGTCCACCGAGGACCGGATGATGGTCAGCAGGTTGTTGAAGTCGTGCGCGACGCCGCCGGTCAACTGCCCGATGGCCTCCATCTTCTGCGACTGCCGCAGCGCCTCCTCCGCCTCGGCCAGCGCGGACGAGCGCGCCTTCTCGGCGGTGACGTCGCGCCCGTAGGCATAGACGACGTCGCCCTCGGCGGCGGTGTGCCAGGAGATCCAGCGCGGCGTGCCGTCCTTGTGGGTGTAGCGGTTCTCGAAGGCGGTGAGGTCGTCGTCCGAGGCGGCGTAGGTCAGGGCAGTGCGCGTGACGACGCGGTCTTCGTGCCAGATGAAGTCCAGGAAGCTGCGCCCGACCACCTCCGCAGGGTCGTGGCCGAGGATGGCGGTCCAGGCCGGGTTCACGGCGCGGAAGACGCCGTCGACGCCGACGACGACGAGGAGGTCGCGCGAGTTGCGCCAGACGCGGTCGTGCTGCGCCGTGCTCTCGGCGATGCGACGCTCCAAGGCCTCCTCGCGTGCGTGCTCCTCGGTCACGTCCTGCGCGATGCCGCCGAGGCGCCGGAGCCGGCCCTCCCCGTCGCGGATCGGGAAGCCAGTGTCGCGGATGTGGCGCACGGTTCCGTCGTCCGGCCGCACGATGCGGTACTCGACGCTGTTGGTCTCTCCGGCGAGGAGCCGGGGCATCGCGGCGAAGGCCCTCACGCGGTCCTCGGGATGCACCAGCGAGGCCCAGCGCCCAAGGTCGTCCATGACGAGCTCGCGCCGGTCGCCCCAGACCCTCTCGTAGGCCGGGCTCAGGTACTCAAGTCCCCCGCCGTCCGGGTCGGCGATCCAGAGCACGTCGGCGGAGTTCTCCGCGAAGGAGCGGAAGCGCTCCTCGCTCTCGGCCAAACCCGCCGCCGCGCGCACCCGGCCGGTGGTCTCCTGAGCGACGTTGAAGACGCCGGCGACCCGTCCGTCCGCGCCGGTGACGGGGTTGAGGCTGTAGGTGAAGAAGACCTCCTCGGGCGCGCCGCACCGGTCGAGCACCAGGCGCTGGTCCTGCACCTCGACCGCGCCCCCGCCGGCGAGCACCCGGTCGAACAAGGGCCCCAACTCGTGCCAGGCCTCGGGGAAGACCTCCCGAACCGGACGGCCCAACGCCCCGGGGTGCTTGCCGCCGACAAGCGCAGCCCACGCGTCGTTGTAGAGGATGGCGAGGCCCGGCCCCCAGTAGACCGCCATAGGCGTCGCGGCCTGGAGCGCGACGCCGACCAGGGCGACGAGCGCGGCCGGCCAAAGCTCGGCGGGCCCGAGGGCGGTCGCGGACCAATCGTGCGCCCGCATCCGGTCGGCCATGTCGCCGTCGCCCGGGAACGGGTTCTGGTGTGTCTCGGGCAGGCCTTCCATCCGGCGGGGTGGTCCGTGGTAAGTCAGAAACATTATTGTGAGCGAAATGCCGCACTCGCGACAAGCCAATCCCCGCCTCTTGGGTCCACCCGGGAAGCAGGGTGCACAGAAGTCGCGTCACGAGCCCTCGGAGACGAGGCGCCCGATATCGCCCGCGCCCGTCATCGTGGCTCGCTCCCGACGCTTTCCTCCGGCACGGGGGTATGCTCCTGGACCGCGGCCAGCGGAGCCTCCAGCACGCAGACCAGGCCCTCGGGCGCGTAGTCGAGGCGGGCCTCGCCTTCCGTCTCCGCCGTGAAGGTGCGCTCGATCAGCCGCGAGCCGAACCCCTTGCGCGTGGGCGGCCCCGGAAGCGCCGGCCCGCCGCCCTCCGTCCAGGTCAAGCGGAACAGCGGCTCGCCGTCGGTCCGGTGCTCGACCTGCCAGCGCACGTCGACCGATCCGCCCGCGGTCGAGAGGGCGCCGTACTTCGCGGCGTTGGTGGAGAGCTCGTGCAGGACGAGGACCATCGACAGGGCGACCCGGGCAGTCAGGAGCACGTCGGGACCCCCGCAGCGCAGGCGCGAGGGGTCGGCGTGGCGGTGCGGCGCGAGGGCGCCCTCAACCACGTCCGCGACGGGCGCAGCCGTCCAATTTACGGCCGTGAGGATGTCGTGCGCACGGCCGAGCGAGATCAGCCGCGCCTCGAACGCCCGTCGCGCCTCCTCCGGGTCGGGGGCGCCGCGCAGCGTCTGCCCGGCGATGGCCTGGACCAGCGCCAACGTGTTCTTGATCCGGTGCTGCAACTCCCCGGCGAGCAGCCGCTGCCGCTCCTCGGCCCGCTTGCGCGCGGTGACGTCGAGCACGGTCCCGACGAACCGGGTCGCGCGCCCGTCCTCGACGAAGCGGCGCCCGCGCGCGGCCACCCACCGCTCGACCCCGTCCGTGAGACCCAGGGTCCGGTACTCCGCGTCGAAGGTGCCGTCGCCCTCGGGGTCGAGCGCGGCCCGGACCGCCGCCTCGGTCGCGGCGCGATCCTCCGGGTGCAGGCCCGCGAGGAACGTCTCGTAGTCGACCGGGGCGCCGGGAGGCAGGCCGAACAGCGCCCGCACCCGGTCGTCCCAGACGAGCTCGCCCGTCGCCAGGTCGTAATCGAAGACGCCGATGTCGGCCGCCTCGATGGCCAGCCGCAACTGGTCCTGCGCCTCGCGCAGCACGGCCTCGTTCCGGCGCTGGTCGGTGCGGTCGCGCAGGATCCTCAGGAAGCCGAGCGGCCCCCCGTCCCCGTCGCCGAGCGGCATCGTCTCGCAGCCGGCGACGAAACGCTCGCCGTCCTTGCGCATGTGCCACCGTTCGCCCGTGGCACGACCCTGCTCCAGGGCCAACCGCATCTCGGTCTCAAGCATGCCGGCCTCCCTGTCCTCGGGCGTGAAGAACACGTCTGCGGGACCGCCCACCACCTCGCCCGCGCCCCAGCCGAGGATGCGCCGCGCACCCTCGTTCCAGCGGGTGACGATGCCTGTCCGGTCCGTCGCGATGATGGCGTGGTCGGTGGCGCCGTCGAGGATGCGGTCCTGCAACCGGTGCTGCTCGCGCAGGGTCCTGCCCATCGCGAGCAGTGTCATGACCTGCCGCGCCAGCGCCTCCAGGCCGTCGCCTTGCTCGGGGGTGAGCCCTCCCGGGCGCGGCGCGGTGTCGAGCACGCACAAGGTGCCCAGGACCTCGCCGGCGGGTGTCCGCAGCGGGGCGCCGGCGTAGAAGCGCAGGTGCGGCGCGCCCGCGACCTGCGGGTTGCCGCGGGTGCGCGGGTCGTCCGCCAGGTCTGGGACCACCAGCAGGCCGGCGGCCAGGCCCAGCGCGAGGCGGCAGATCGAGCGGCCGAGCGGCATCTCGCAGGCGTCGGCGCCGAATTCCGCCTTGAACCAGTGACGGTCGGCGGCCACGAAGCCGACCTGCGCCATCGGCGTCCCGCAGAGCCGCGCCGCCAGCCGGGCGATGTCGTCGAACGCCCGCTCGCGCGCCGTGTCGAGGACGCCGTAGCCGTCGAGCGCGCGCAGGCGTTCGGGATCCCGAACCGGGTCGTCCGGTCTCATTTTCGGGCGGCGCCCACGAGGGAGGACGAACTCAGGACGCACGGCGCGCGCCCTCATCCACGTCGGCCGGACGAAGTTGCAGCAGGGTGCCGCCTGGGCTGTATAGGGCGCCGAGCACCCGCTGGAAGTGCCGCTTGATCGTGCCGTGGCACTCGCAGGCCGCCTGCTCCATGTCGGCGCGGTTGCACACCGTGATCCGACCGCGTCGCACCTTCACCAACCCTCGGTGCTGCATGTCGCGCAGGGTGCGGGTCAGGTACGAGCGCTGGACCCCGAGAAGCTCGGCCAGCATCTCGTGCGTGATGGGCAGCGTGTCGCCGCCGAGCCGGTCCTGGAGGGCCAGCAGCCAGCGCGCGCAGCGCTCCTCGATGGGGTGGCTGGCGTTGCAGGCCACCGACTGCAGCACCTGCGCGAGCAGGCAGTCCGAGTAGCGGGTGAACAGGTTGCGCAGCGGCTGGGACTCGCCCTTGATGGCCTGCAGCCGCGCGGCGGGCATGCGCAGCACGGGGCCGCCGACCTGGACCACCGCCTGGCTGAAGGCCGGCAGGGACCCCTGGCTGACCACGCCGCCGATGGCGCCCTCGTGGCCGACCGCGGCCGTCTCGACGCTGCGGCCGTTCCTGAGGACGATCACCAGGGCCGCGACGCTCTGGCCGACTGGGAAGGTGATGTGGGTGACGTCCTGGTCGACCTCGAACAGAACGTCGCCGCGCTTGCACTCCCGCAGGTCCATGTACGGCGCGAGCAGAGCCCGGTCCTGCGGGCGCAGGGCGGCGAGAAGGAGGTTGCCGCATAGGTCGTCGGGGGACATGGGAGCGCCGTCCGGGGGAACTGCAAAGCCGCCTACCGTGACCGGTGCCGCATGTCTGGTCACTTGTGCACGGATGCCACGAAAATGCCTCAATCGCGAAGGGCTTCAATTAATTGTGAGAATACAGCGGGTTACGCACGATATCGCCGTGACGGCGATGCGGCAATGCAACCAAGGGCCCGCGGCCGATTTGATGGCATCGGATCCCGAGCCCGGACGCAGCCGACGCCCATGCCGCGCTACTTCATCGACTACGAAGAGGGCGACAAACGCCTCGTGGACGAGGACGGAACGGAGTACCCCGACCTCACCGCGGCGCGCGACGCCGCCATAGCGGCGCTGCCCGATATAGGTCGGGATGCTCCGCCGTCGGACGGCAAGCGCCGGTTCGTGGCCCGCGTGCGCGACGGGGGCGATACGGTACTCTGCACCGTGACCCTGCAACTCGACGCGGATTGCGGCCCCGGGTCATCCGGTGAAGGTGGCCTGAACGACTGATGGGAAGGGTCGCCTTGAGCGTTTGACGCAGCTCGGGAGTGCCGACGCCCTCGCAGGAGGCCAGGCAGATGTCTCGGGAACGCACTGGCGGACAGCCAGAGCTTGCGCGTCACGGCTCGAACCAGCGTTGGCCTCAAGCGCCGGTCACCGTTCGCACGCGGCCTGGACGGCTTGCGCGGGCACAAGCCCGCGGCCATGGGCCGGCGCCGGACGGCGCTCACGGTGCGACGGAGCGGCAGGGACGGGCCGCGTGAAACGTCTGGCGATGCGGGAGAACTCCGGCGTGCGCATGTAACCGTAGGATTTGTGGTGGTTGGCCTCGCCGTCGGGACGCCGGTAGGCGTTCACGACGCGTACGTCCACGACCTCCACCGCACCGTGCCCGCCATAGTCGGGCCGCAAGTCGCCCGTGACGGCGACGACGTCCTTGCCGTCCGCGAGGTTCGTCCAGCTCGCGACGTTGGCCGGCACCCGCAGGTCGCCGAATTCCTCGTCGGCCTTCAGCTTCACCTTCGCCAACCCGAGGGGCGAGCCGACCGTGACGAGATGCTCGACCCTCAAGCCGGGGTCGTCGCGTTCCAGGGAGCGGAGCACGTCGTAGGCGATGACCGACCCCATGGAATGGGCCGCGAGGAGGATGCGGCGGTCGCGGAACATGCGCAGGCGCTCGATCAGGCGGCCACGCACCTGGCGGGCGAACGACGTCTCGGCGTGGTAGTGCCAGAGGTCGTCGAAGCGGTGCTCCGGGATGAGGTCGTCGACCAGGGTGATCCCGGTCGCTCCCTCGATCCTGTCGATGCCTTCGTAAACGGTGGCCAGCACGTCCTGGACGGTCGTCAACGGGGCGTCCCCGTGGCTGGGCAAGGGCCCCACGCCCCCGCAGGGTTCGTAGGGTTCGACGAGGTCGGAGCCCGAGAGCGGCGCGTCGTAGCGCAGGTCGGCCCAGTACACGAACTCGAAGTCGAACTCGGCGTCGTGAAATCCCTCGTTCCGGGCGAGACCTTCCGAGATGGCCGCGCGCCACCAGCGCGTCTTCTCGTCGACCGGCGGCTTGTTGGCCAGCCCGTGTATCCCGATGATGACGGTTGGCCGATCCATTTCCGCGGGGGCGCCCCGAATCCGTGTCGCCGATCGCGACCGTCGGGGCGGCGTCGCCTCGGAAACGTCGATGGGTGCGGTTTGGTGCCGAACGCGACCGAGGACGTTTCGGCGACGAAGCCATCAGGAAACGCCCTCCGACGCGAGGCGAAGGACGCCTTCCTCCGCGGACGCCCCAAGCCTTCGGACGGGTGCGCAACGTATCGGGCATCCGGTTCATCCACAGCGGAGGCAATCGGACGCGCGATCCCGGCGGGGCGTCGCGGGTTATCGGGGGCCAGGGCGCGGCTCGCCCGAGGCGGACGGCGACCGAGGTGCGTGGATGCGTGACGAGAAGGCGTACGGACCCGAGGGACGCGCGGCGGTGCTGGAGCGGCAACGCACCCTCAAGATGGCCAAGTCCGCCCACGCCTACGTCCGCGGCAACACGCTGAAGTTCTACGAGTGGCTGGACGGGCTCGCGCGGGGAACCCTGCCCGAGGGGCCGCCGGTCTGGATCTGCGGCGACTGCCACCTCGGCAACCTGGGCCCGCTCGCCGACGCGGACGGGCGCGTCGACATCCAGATCCGCGACCTGGACCAGACGGTTATCGGCAACCCGACCCACGACCTCGTACGCCTGGGCCTGTCCCTCGCCAGCGCGGCGCGCGGCTCCGACCTTCCGGGCGTCGTGACGGCGCGGATGCTGGAGGAGATGGTTCGCGGCTACGCGCAGGGGCTCGACGCACCTGGGGCGAAGGAGGCCCCACCCGAGCCGGACGTGGTCCGCACCGTCCGGCGACGGGCGCTCGGCCGGCAGTGGAAGCACCTCGCCCGCGAGCGGTTGAAGGACGTCGAGCCGAAGATCCCGCTCGGCCGCAAGTTCTGGGCGCTCGACGAAGCGGAGCGCGGCGCCCTCGACGAGCTCTTCCGGCGGGACGCGGTGCGCGGCCTGGTCCTTGCGCTGAACGGGCGCGGCGAGGATGCCGACGTTCGCCTGGTCGATGCGGCCTACTGGATGAAGGGCTGCTCGTCGCTCGGCTTCCTGCGCTACGCCGCGTTGGTGCGCATCGAGGGGGACGGCAAGCGCCGCCTCGCCCTCGTCGACCTGAAGGAGGCGGTCGAGCCCGCCGCCCCGGCGGCACCCGGCGCGGAAATGCCCGCCGACCCGGCCGAGCGGGTGGTGGCCGGCGCCCGGTCACTGTCGCCGAACCTAGGCGAGCGCATGTTGCCGGTGCGCCTGCTCGGCAAGCCGGTCGTCATGCGCGAGCTGGCGCCGCAGGACCTCAAGCTCGACGTCGACCAGTTCACACGCGCGGAGGCGGTGCGGGCCGCGCACTACCTCGCCCACGTCGTCGGCAAGGCGCATGGCCGGCAGATGGACGAGGCCATGCGCTCGGCCTGGCGCGCGGAGGTCATGCGGGGCACCGAGGGCGGGGAGCGGGCGCCGATTTGGCTGTGGTCGAGCGTCGTCGAGCTCGCCGGCCGCCACGAGGTCGGCTACCTGCAGCATTGCCAGCGCTACGCGGACAGGGAAGCAGCCTGAGGCCGGCGCCGGCCTCTCCGGCGTTCGCTGAGGGTCGGCACCGGTCCCGATAGCGGAGCGTCGGCGTGCAGGGTAGGTACCCGGAACGGTTCCGGGTTCACGCCGCCCCCGCGCGTACCATGTCCTTCGCCGGCAATCGGCGCCACAAGAACCGTGTCCGAGCGTCCGGCACATGCCCGGTCGCCGCCAAGTCCCAGGCGCCATCGTGGTGAGCGGCGGCGGTATGGTCACGCCCTCGCCAAGGGCCACTGAATACTGAGACTCCTGAACACCTATTTCAATCGTCGAGTCTCATACTGAGGAACGTCATGGGCTGTCGCGCGATCTGATACATATTAGCTTTGGCCCCTACGTCACCGCTTCCGCCTCGCCATGCCCGATCCATCGTTCTTCACAGACGAGCCTCAGCTCACCCCGCTTCTGCGCAAGCTGAGGAGCATCACCCGCCTCTCCGCCCGGGACGAGCAGGCGATCCTGCGCCTGCCGGCCCACCCGCGTGTGTTCACGGCGGGTCAGGACCTCGTGAGCGAGGGCGACCGATCCACCCAATGCTGGCTGGTGCTCAAGGGCTGGGTGCAGCGCTATAAGTTGCTGTCCGGCGGCAGGCGGCAGATCTCCGCCTTCCATGTCGCCGGTGACATGGCCGATCTCCCGAGCCTCCATCTGCCGGTGATGGACCACAGCCTGGGCGCGGTCACCAACGTCATGGCCGCCTCCATCCCCCACGAGGCGCTGCGCGAGCTCCTGGAGCGCCACCCCGACCTCAACGCCCCGTTCTGGCGCGACACCCTTGTCGATGCCGCGATCTTCCGCGAATGGGTGGCCAACGTCGGGCGGCGTCCGGCCTACCAGAGGCTCGCGCACCTGTTCTGCGAGCTGTACCTGAAGCAGGCCGCGGTCGGCTTGGCCCAGGACCACCGCTGCCCGATGCCGGTGACGCAGGTCGACCTGGCGGACGCGACCGGGCTGACCAGCGTCCACATCAACCGGACCTTGCGCGACTTGCGGCGCGACAAGCTCATCGACCTCAGGAGCAAGACGCTGGTCATCCACGACTGGACGCGGCTGGTCGAGGCCGCCGAGTTCGACCCCACCTACCTGCAATTGGACCGCACCCTGGCGGCTTGAACCGGCCACCCGACCGGTTGTTGCCCGTGCAGGAGCGACGGCCACCGGTGCACGCCGTTCCCTGGACCTGGACGCGCGATGCCGCTCTACTACTTCGATACCGACGTCGGCGGCGACCGTCTCCACGACGAGGAGGGCCTGGACCTTCCCGATGTCGCGGCGGCGCGCGACGCGGCGATGGGCGCCCTGCCGGACATGGCGCGCGACGAGTTGGGAAGCGGCGACCGGCACACCCTCACGGTCCGGGTCCGCGATGCGAGCGGGACCGTCGTCTACTCCGCAACGCTCGACCTCACCGGCGAGTGGCACGTCCCGCAGACGGTCACCTGATGGGGGCGCCCACCGGATTTCGGCTCAGGCAAGCTCCTGGGACGTGAGCCGCTCGACCCGACGCACGCTTCCGTCGGCGTCGGGACGTTTCCGGTCGAGCTCGCCGGACGTCGCGAGGTCGGCCACCCGCTGCACCGCCGCGGTCACGCCGCGACGGAAGCCGCCTGAGGGGTTGAGGCACTCGACGGCCCGACGCCGTCGGGAAGGGCGAGATAGTGGAAGCGGCTGTTGGCTTGTCCTCCTGGCGGAAGCAGCGCCAAGCCCCGCAACGCATCCCTTCCGCCCGCGGCCCAGCGGTCCCGGATCGAGGAGGGTGAGAAGTCGAAGCTCTTGGCCGCGAGTTCGTCGGCGCCCGCCTGGTAGACGAGGTGGAGCAGCGTCACCGCCGGCCCCGTGGGATCGAGCCGTTCCCGAAGCTCGTACTCGCGCCTGAGGCCCGCAATCGCCCGGCGCGGCGGGCTGGCGAAGATGAGGTCGTTGGCGCGCTCCAGAACCGCGTCGAGGGAGGCGGGACGTGGCGCCCGCAGGGAGAACAGGTCCGAGGCGATGCACAGGAGGTCGCGTTCGGGCTCGGTCGCGAAAAGCGGGTCGAGGGGCAGGTTGTTCGTGTAGCCCGCGTCGCACAGGACGCGCTCGTCGATCTCGACCGGCGGGAACGCGGGCAGGATGGCGGTGCTGGCGAGGACGTGCTCCGGCCGGACCTCCTGGCGGGCCGTATCGAAGTAGACCTCCTCGCCGGTCTCGACGTCGACGCACCCGACCGTCAAGCGGGTGTCGCCCCGGTTGAGCCGCCCGAAGTCGACGAGCCGCTCCAAGGTCCGGAGGAGCGGCCTATTGTCGAACAGGGCCACGTCGTTCGGGACCCACGGCAGCGCCGACCACGGGCCCGGGAACCGGTGGCCGAAAATGGTCGGCCGCCCCCCGACCAGCGAAAGGAGGGCGTGCAGGCCGTTGTAGACCTGGCGCGGCTTGAGCAGCCCGGTCGGGCTCGGGCCCGTGGCCTGGGTCGCCTCGTCCCAGAACGTCCGGAGCTTGGCGACCCGGTCCTCGGGGGCGCTGCCCGCGACGATGGCCGCCGTCACCGCGCCGATGGACGCGCCGACGACCCAGTCGGGCCTGAGCCCGTGGCCGTGCAGCGCCTCGTAGGTCCCGGCATGGTAGGCGCCGACGGCGTTGCCGCCGGCGAAGACCAGGGCGAGGTCGCGTGAGTTGTCCGGCATCCTTGCCTTCGCGTCTTGAGGGATCCCCTCGCCGTAATCGGACGGAGCACGCGGCGCCATCCGAACCGGCGAGAGGCTGGCAGGCGTCCGCCGCACCCCATACAGGCGGGCGTTCACTCGTTCGGCACGGTCCGGCGTCAGCCGTGCGGCTTGAACACGACCTTGGTGCAGTTGTCCTTCTTGTCCCGGAACATGTCGTACAGCGCCGGGCCATCCTCCAAGTTCGTGGAGCGGTGGCTGATGATGAAGGACGGGTCGATGTCGCCGTTCTGGATGCGCTCCAGCAGCGGCTTCATGTATCGCACCATGTGGGTCTGACCGGTCTTCAGGGTCAGGCCCTTGTTCATCAGGACGCCGAGGGCGACGGGACCGACCGGACCGGCGAAGACGCCGGGCATCGAGACGTTACCGCCCGGACGGCAGGCCAGGATGGCCTGGTTGAGCGCGAAGGGGCGCTCCAGGCTGACGGTGTGCTCCATGATGGCGGAGGAGACCTTCTGGAGCGTGGTGTCGGCCCCGTGGGACTCCATGCCGACCGCCTCGATGACCGAATCCGGCCCTAGGCCCTTGGTCATCTCCATGAGCGTGTCCTGTACGTTCTCCTTGGACAGGTCGATGGTCTCGGCCCCGGCCTCCCGGGCCAGCGCGAGGCGCTCGGGGACGCTGTCGATGGAAATGACGCGCTTGGCGCCCAGCATCAGGCAGCACTTGACGGCGAGCACGCCGACCGGGCCGCAGCCCCAGATGGCGACCGTGTCTTCCGGGCCGATGTCGCAGTGCTCGGCGGCTTGGTAGGCGGTCGGGAAGATGTCTGAGAGGAACAGCACCTGCTCGTCGGTGAGCCCCTCGGGCACCACGATGGGGCCGACGTCGGCGTAGGGCACCCGCAGGTATTCGGCTTGCCCGCCCGCATAGCCGCCGGTGATGTGCGAGAACCCGAACAGGCCCGCCAGCGGATAGCCGTAGGTCTGCGCCTGCAGCTTGCCGTTCGGGTTGGTGCGCTCGCAGCAGCTCCAGTTGCCCCACTTGCACTGCCGGCACTCGCCGCAGCAGATGGTGAAGGGCACCACGATGCGGTCGCCGACCTTGAGCTTGTGGTTGTCCTTACCGACCTCGATGACTTCGCCCATGGTCTCGTGGCCGAGGATGTCGCCGCACTCCATGGTCGGCATGAACCCGCCCATCAGGTGCAGGTCGGAGCCGCAGATCGCGCAGGCGGTGACCTTGATGATGACGTCGCGCCCGTGCTCGATCTTCGGGTCCGGCACGGTCTCGCAGGTAATCTTGCCCCGGCTCTGCCACGTGAGTGCTCTCATGGTCGGTCGTCTCCGGTCGTCGGGTACCGGTTCGAAAAGAAGGTTGGCCGCGACCCGGTTCCGGGCGTGGCGGGGCGTGAAGGGTCAGTGACGGCGCGGCTTGGGCCGCGTGCCGAGGATCACCGCCGCCGTCGCGGCCAGGCCGGCGGCGAGCACGCCCGCCGTTGCGAGGGGGTGCAGGGTGGCTCGGGTGTAGGCGCTGGTGCGCATGACGTAGACCGGCGGGTCGCCGCGGACCGCCCCGGCGTGCCGCGGCGCATGGAGGGCGCCCTGCGGGTCCCGAGGGTGCTCGGACCGCTTCTGCAAGGCGATGATGGCCGGGGCGAGCTCGTCGTAGGCTCCGGGCGCGAACTTCTTGCTCATCACGAACAACTTGCCGCCGCCGCCCACGAAGATGTCCCGCTGCGGGTACACGGCGGCGTGCAGGATGGCGTTGGCCACCTCCTCGGGCGGGTAGATCGGCGGCGGCAGGGTCGGCTCGCGGTCCATGTAGTTGCGGGCGCGCTGCGGCAGCGGGGTGTCGATGGAGGCGGGCTTCACCAGGGTGACCGAGACCGGCGCGCCCTCCGCGATGAGCTCCATGCGCAGGGTGTCGGTGAAGCCCTTCACCGCGTGCTTCGAGGTCGCGTAGAGGCCCTGAAACGGGAAGGCGAGGTCAGAGGCGATGCTGCCGACGTTGATCAGCGCGCCCCCGCGCTGGCGCAGATGCTCCGCGGCAATCAGAGAGCCGTTCACCGTGCCCCAGAGGTTGGTCCGGATCAGGCGCTCGTGATCCTCGTAGGCGATCTCGCGCAGGGGGCCGTAGACGGTCAGGCCGGCGACGTTCACCCAGGTGTCGAAGCCGCCGAACGTCGCCACGGCCTTGTCGGCGATGGCCTGGACGTCCTTGCGCCGGCCGACGTCGGCCACGACGTAGGCCGCCTTCTGGCCGATCTCGTCCGCGACCTGCGCGAGCACGTCCCCGCTGCGGGCTGCGAGCACCACCGTCGCCCCGCGCTCCGCGGCCATGCGCGCCGTGGCGAGGCCGATGCCGCTTGACGCGCCGGTGATCACGACGACCTGCTCGCGCAGAGGCTTATGCGTCATGTCCGGTTCGCTCCGTGTCGCCCCTGAAAGGGGCCCGGCATGGCTACGCGCCAGACGCCGAAGCGTTGCGGGCCGAGCGGGCTTTCGTGCCTTCGGGCCTAAGCCGCGCCGGCCATGACCGGCTCGCGGACGGCGGCGTGACGCGTGCCGTTCGGTGGGCGAAGCAGGAGCAGGCGGTCGCCGTCCGCCGCCTCGGCCATCTCGTGGTCGGGCGAGGGAAAGTCGAGCCTTCCATCCGACCGGATGACGAGCAGGCATTGCACGTCGCCGGCATCCGGGCCGGCCGGCTCGACCACGAAGCGGCATCCCTCGGCGTGTCTCGCCGCAAGGGTTTCGAAATCGAACCCGCCATCCCCCAGCACCTTCCCACGCAGATCCCGGCTCACGCCGGTCTCGACGTGCAGGAGGTGGTCCGCGGAAGGCGCGAGTTGGTAGACCCGCTCGCGACCGAGTTCCGGCGCGAGGCGCGTGCAGACGAGCGCGTTGTAGAGCTCGTCCCGGGTCGCCGCGAGCAGGCGGTCCGGCGGCTGGTCGGCCAAGCCCTCCTCCGCCTCACGGGACAGCAGCTCGGCCTGCAGCGTCGGTACCCCGCCGGCCCGCGCCGCGCGCAGAGCCCCGGGGTATGTGTCGACCAGCAGCACCGGCACGCCCGCCAGGTGCAGCGCCAGGGCAAGCGCGCTCGACCAGGGTGAGGCCCCGACGATGGCGAGGCGCTCCGCGTCCGCCGCAACCGAGAGCCCGAACCGGCGGGCCAGCGGCCCCAGCGAGAAGCCGTGGGCCAACACCGTCGCGACGATGACGGCGAATACCGTGGGTTGGATCAGGTCGCCGCCGGCGTAGCCGGCCTCGCTGAGCCGTGGCCCGGCTAGGCCTGCCACCGCGGCGGCCACGATGCCGCGCGGCCCGATCCAGCCGACGAACAGGCGCTCGCGCCAGGTCAGGTCGCTGCGCCAGGTGGCCAGCCAGATCGCGGCGGGCCGCACCACGAACAGCGTCGCGGCCGTCAGCGCCAGGACGGGCAGGGAAAGCTTGCCCAGGACTGCGGGATCGAGGTCGGCGGTGAGCACCACGAACAGGCAGGACACGATGAGGACGACGAGCGCTTCCTTGAACCGCCGCAGTTCGCCGATGCCGGGTACGTGGAGGTTGGCCAGCGCGACGCCGAACACGGTCGCACCGATCAGCCCGGCCTCGTGCATCAGGAGGTTCGGCACCGCGTAGGCGACGAGCGCCAGCGCCAGCAGCAAGGGCGTCTTCAGGGTTTCGGGCACGAGGTCGCGCCGGAACGCCCAGGCCACCAGGAAGGCGGAGCCGACGCCGAGGATGGCCGCAGCGATCGCGCCTTCCGCGAGGTGCAACGCCAAATCGGTCAGGGCATCCTCGCCGGAGCGGTGGGGCAGACCGACCAGGATCTCGATGACGATGGCGGTCAGGATGGCCCCGACCGGGTCGTTGACGATGGCCTCCCACTTCAGGAACGCGGCCGAGCGCCGCTCCAGGCGGGCGTGGCGCAGCAGCGGCAGGATGACCGTGGGCCCGGTGACCACCAAGATGGCACCGAAGACGGCCGACGGTCCCCAGAGCATGCCGCCGATAAGGTGGGCGGCGAGCGTGCCCAACACGAAGTTGATGGGCAGCGCGATGGCGGTGAGCCGGAGCACGCCCTCGCCGGCCGCCCGCAACTCGCGGACGTCGAGCGCGAGCCCCCCCTCGAACACCACGATGGCCACCGCCAGGCCGATCAGGGGACGCAGGTTCGACCCGAACGACTGGGAGGGATGAAGGAGGCCGAGCACAGGGCCGACGAGGAAGCCGAGCCCGAGCAGGAGGACGATGGCCGGGATGCGCAGCCGGGCGGCGAGCACCTGGGCGGCGACGCCGCCGGCGACGATGCACAGCACCGCCATCGCCATACCCTGTTCCATACGCGAAGCTCCCTTGGGGGCGTCCATGCTGGTCCGGGACAACGTTCCCGGACGCCGCGAGTCCCTGCCGACGTCGCCTCAGGCCGCGCCGGGAGCGCCCGCCTGCGTCGAACGCGGGCGGAACGGGCAGCGCCACTCGTCGCCGACGACGCGGCCGCTGTACTGGCGCGCCTCCGACGCCTCGCCATGGCGGGCCAGCATCGGGTTGAGCGAGCCGGCGAGAGCCTCGTCCCGCTGCAGGATGGAAGCGCGCAGCTTCTCGTAGCGGCCCACGGCACGCAACTGCTCGAACTGGGCGTGCAGGTTGAACACCAGCGCGGGCGAGGAGAACCGCCGCGCCGGCCGGCTGGCGTTCGGATGCAAGCCGACCACGAAGAACGCCTCGCCGGCGAAGCTCAGCGAGAAGTGCGGGCTGTCCGGCTCCTGGGCGACCCGGCCGTCCCACGGGTGGCCGAGCCATGCATCCTTGTCGGCCAGGGACTGCACCCGATCCCAGAGGTGCCGCTCAAAGCCCTCCTCGTCGAGGTCGACTGGCCCCTCGAACACCACCGCGAAGCTCTGGAACAGGTCGGGCTTCTCGCGGTATCGCGCCGCGAAGGCCATCATCGCCGGGTAGATGCGTATGTCATCCCAGGCCGAGGTGATGTCGCGGGCGACCAGGATCCGCATCTGTCCCTTGGTCAAGGCCGACTTGGCGCCGACGCACGGGAAGCCGACGTCGCGGATGAAGGCTCGGAATGCCTCTGCCTTGGGGTGGTTGGTATCGTCTCGGGGTAGTTGCATCGGAACTCGGCACGCACGTCGCACGGATGCCCGCGGAACCGGCAAAGGCGCCGCGGCCTCAGGCAACGGTGACGTCCAGGCCGCGTTCCGTGCTCGCGCTAGCCTGCCCTACCTATCCACAGCCGGCAGACCGTCGCGGAGGCGTGATGGCCGGCGAGCCGGTAGGCGTCAGCCCCTAGGCCAGGCCACTACTTGCTCTTGCCGCCCTTCTTGCCGAGCTCGGCCTGGGCCGAGGACGAGGTGCGCGGGTTCGATTTGCCCTCGTGGCTCGCCTTGGCGTTCGCCTTCTTGGCCGTCGCGCTGCCGTGGCCCTTCTTCTCGGTCATGGTCGTCTCCTGAAGTGGTGAACGGGAAGTCCCCGTCCACCCCCGCGTTCCCAGCACGGTCTCCGCTCGGCGTTCACGCGTGCCTGAGGTCGTCCGGGACCTTGCCGCCGTTCTCGGCGAGCTTCTGCACGACCTGCTTGTGAAGCCAGACGTTCATGGTGGCCGAGTCCTCCTTGTCGCCCGTGTAGTGGAGCTCGTCGGCGAGCTGCTTGCGGGCCTGCAGGCTGCTGTCGAGGTCGAGCAGCTTCAGGAGGTCGACGATGGAGCGCTTGTAGTCGAGCTCCTGCCCCTTCTTGGCGGCGATACCGGCGAGCACCTGGCCGACGTCGACGTTCGCCTGTCCGGCACCGGACGGGCCGGCCGCGACCGGGGACGGGGCCCCGCTCATGGAAGGCGCGGCGGCGCCGCTGGCCGAGCCGGTCGGGCCGTCCTGGCCCTGCGCCGCGGTCGACACGCTCGGTGTCTCCGAGGCGTGCGGGGCCGCGGCCTGGGCGCTGGCGCTGCCGCCGCCGAAGATCTTCGACATGATCGAACCGAACATGCTCATTCCGTCCTCCGCGTTCCTGGCCCCCACGGGGGCGATTGCTCGACAACGGGAAGGTGAGCGCCGCGTTCCGGCGGGGGCTGGCGGCGGCCTTGGCCGGTGCAAGCCTGGGCCGCGGCGGCGCGGCGCGGGCATGACTGCCATGGCGGGGCGCGTGCCGGAAACCGGCCAGTCCGCCATAGGTTAGTCCGTGGCCCCTTCCGTTCCGGGGCCAGGCTGGGGTGGCTGTCTTGGAAGGTCTGGACGACGCGATGGTGCCGGCACCGGACCTGGAAGTGTTCAAGGCCGCGGTCGAGGCGGCCGGCGAGGCCATCGTCATCACCTCGGCCGAACTCGACGAGCCGGGTCCCCGCATCGAGTACGTGAACCCTGCGTTCACCCGGATGACCGGCTACGAGGCACGGGAGGTGATGGGACGGTCGCCGCGCCTGCTCCAAGGCCCCGGAACGGACCGTGCGGTGCTGGAACGCTTGCGCGCCTCCCTCGAAGCGGGCGAGGCCGCGAACGGCGAGGCGCTGAACTACCGCAAGGACGGTTCGGCCTACACCGTCGAGTGGCTGATCACCCCGGTGCGGGACACGAACGGGCGCATCGCCCGGTGGGTCTCGGCGCAGCGCGACGTCAGCGAGAGGCGCGCCTACGAGGACCGGCAGGCCCTGATGGTGCGCGAGCTTCACCACCGCGTGAAGAACACCCTGGCCACAGTGCAGGCGGTGCTGAACGCGACCGTCCGCTCCTCATTGTCCATCCCGGAGTTCACGCGCGCCCTGTCGGGCCGCATCGCCTCGCTGGCCCGCACGCACGCGCTCATCACCGAGGACACCGGGCAGGCCGCCTCGTTCGAGGGGCTGCTCAGGGCCGAGCTGGACCCGTACGGCGAGTGGGGGCGCCTGAGCCTTGACGGGCCGAATGTCGTGCTGCCGTCGGAACTCGCCGTGCCGGTCGGCATGGCGCTGCACGAGCTGACGACGAACGCCCTGCGGCACGGGTCGCTCGCCGACCCGAACGGTCGCCTACAGGTGACCTGGCGGGTCGAGGAGGGTCCGGCCGGCCGCGGCCTGCGATGGGACTGGGCCGAGCACGACGGGCCTCCCGCGGCGCACCCCACGCGCGAGGGCTTCGGCCATCGGCTCCTCAACAAGGTCCTGGCGACCCAGACCGGGGCAGAGGTCGAGGTCGACTTCGCACCCGACGGCTTGCGGGTCTCCATCCGCATGCCGCTGCCCCGCCCCGCCGGCTGAGGGCGGACCCGTCACCCGACATGGAGGCGGGCGACGTAGGCGTCGAGGAGCGCGGCGACCCGGCCCTGCGTTTCCAGGGCCTTGACCCGCCGCCGGCGGGCGAGCGCCAGCAGGACCTCCGCGCCGGAACGGCCGTCGCAGGCCATCGCGGCTTCGCCGAGGTCGTCGGCGACGGCGTTCAGCACGACGACGCCGACCGCCAACACCGCCAAGCCTTCAAGTGTCGCCACTCGCATCCCCCGGAGATAGGGTGCCTGGGCGCTGGCGGCTCCGGCGGGCGTCCGCGTCGGGCCGACGCGTCCGTTCGGCCATGCCGCTTCCGGAGGCCGTTAGCGAGCCGAGCGGATCAGGCATGGACCAGGCGCAGGGCCGCCGGCCTCCCGCCGTCGTCGGCAGCCGGCGCGCACCGGGTCTGGTTCCTGCCGCCGTCCTTGGCGGCGTAGAGGGCCGCGTCGGCGGCCTGGTACAACGCCCCCGCCTCCGCGCCGCACCGGCCGGCGCCGCTCGCGAGGCCGACGCTCACGGTGACCGCACCCGGGCCGATGCCGGCGGCGGCGACCGAGAGCGACGCCACCGCCTTGTGGACCTTGGCGGCGACCCGCGCCGCACCGTTCTCGTCGGTGTCGGGCAGGAGCAGCACGAACTCCTCGCCGCCCACGCGCGCCACTATGTCGTCAGGACGGTGCACGCTGGCCGCGAGGCAGTCGGCGAGGCCCCTCAGCACTGCGTCGCCGACGGCGTGGCCGTAGCGGTCGTTGAAGCGCTTGAAGTGGTCGGCGTCCACCATGAGGAGAGACAACGGCTTGCCCGTGTGCCGCGCGCTGGCCCATGCGGTCTCGAACACCTGCTCGAAGCGGCGTCGGTTCGCCAGGCCCGTCAGGGCATCCGTCACCGACAGCCGGGCGAGCTCGGCCTGCATCGCGGCGCGGCGGCGGAGCTCGCGCCCGAACAGCAGCGACAGCGTCGCCGTCAGGCCGCACAGGAGCAGCAGGACCGCGCCGACCACGACCGCCTTGGCGCGCCACCCAGCCTCGATGTCGTCGGTGGCGAGCGCGACGTTGAGCACGAGCGGCAGGTCGCCGACCCGGGTGAAGGCGTAGTACCGCTCGACGCCGTCGCGGACCGAGGTGCCCGTGAAGGCGCCGCTCGGCGCGCCCACGAACCGCCTGAAGGTCGGAGCGTCGGCGATGTTGGCGCCGATGTCCGCGTCGACGAAGGGATGGCGCATGATGCGCGTGCCGTCGGCGCGATAGAGGTTTATGGCGCCGCCCTGCCCGAGGCCGAGGCGCTCGAACAACCGGTTGAAGTAGGCGAGCTTGATCGTGCCCACCACGACGCCGCCGAAGGAGCCGTCGGGCTTGTCGATGCGGCGGCTGAAATTCATCATCTGCTCGCCCGTGAGGCGCGAGACCACGGGCCGGCCGACGTGCAGGCCGAGGCCCGCCCGGTCCTTGTGGACCTGAAAGTATTCCCGGTCGGCGTAGTTGCCCTTGCGCGGCGGCCACGCCGCGGCCTCGGCGACGATGTCGCCGCCCTCGTCGAGCACCAGCAGGACGCCGAGGTCGCGCGCCGTGATCGCCCGGTCGAACAGGACGAGTTGGCGCAGCTCCGGGGCGGCCTGGGCCACGCCGGGCGCGTTCAGGTTGTCGACCACGGCCTGGAGCGACAGGTCGATGATCTCGACGTTGCGGGCGATGTCTCTCTCGATGACCTGCAGCAGGTTCTTCGAGGTCTGCTCCGCCTTGTCCCAGGCGTCGCTGCGCAGGTCGAGCAGCATCATGCCCGACAGGGCGAGCATGCCGAAGGGCGCCAGCACGCCCAGCGCGATCCAGGTGCGGGTTGAGCGGAACCTTTGCGCGAGGCGGGTCGGCAGGTCCATCGTCGGACACTCCCCGGGGCGGACTTCTCGTTGCCTGGTTTATGACGCGCAAAGCCTTACCGTGGCTTTCGCCCGGGGTTGTCCCTGGCCCCTTAACCGTCCGATGCCTAACGCCCGGTTGAGGGGAACCCGACACTTGCCTGCGTCGCTTGGCGAGGTCAGGCGGACGGCTCAGGCACTGGCGCCTCGACAGTGAACACCACGCCGGCAGGGCGGTACTCGATCCAGTCCGTGTTGCCCAACGTCCGATAGAGGATGCAGTCGTGTTCCCGCGAGTCGCTCAAGAACGCTCGGCCCCATCGTGACCGCTTCGGCCTCCAGTTCCCGGGTCGACGCGTAACACGCGGCACGCGCGAGTGCGAAGGCGCGGGCCGCGACGCGTACGCCCGGCGGCTGACCTCAGCCTAGTATGACCCGAAGCTTGTTGGCGAGCTCATCCCGCTGGTAGGGCTTGTTCAACAGCGGCAGGTCGGCCGGCACGCCGTGCTCGTCGAGCGCCGTGCCCGTGTAACCGGAGGCCAGCAGAACGCGCAGCCCGGGCCGCAGGCGCTGGGCCTCGACCGAGAGCTGCACCCCGTTCATGCCACCGGGCATGACCACGTCCGAGAACAGGATGTCGACCCGCTCCGGGCCGCTCAGGCGCTCCAATGCCTCGGAGGCACGGGTCGCGGTGAGCGTCCGGTAGCCGAGCTCGCCCAGGCTCTCGACCGCCATCTCCAGGACCGCCGGTTCGTCCTCGACCACGAGCACCACCTCGCCCGAGGCGGCGCGGCGCAGCGGCAGCGGGCCGTCGGGCCGAGGCGCCACCGCCTTCTCGGCCGAGCGCGGCAGGTACAGCTCGATGGAGGTGCCCCGGCCCGCCTCGCTCTTGATCTGCGCGTGGCCGCCGGCCTGGCGCACGAAGCCGTAGACCTGGCTGAGCCCGAGGCCGGTGCCCTTGCCGACGTCCTTGGTCGTGAAGAACGGCTCGAAGGCGCGGGCGCGCGTCGCGTCGTCCATGCCGTGGCCGGTGTCCGAGACGGAGACGAGCACGTAGGCCCCGGGCCGCAGGTCGGGCCGGTCGGCGATCTCGTCCGCATCGAGATGCGCGTTGCACGTCTTCACCGTGAGAGTGCCGCCGCCCGGCATCGCGTCGCGCGCGTTGACCGCGAGGTTCAGCACCGCGCTCTCGAACTGGCCGGGGTCCAGCCGCACCGGGTCGAGGCTCGCGTCGAGGTCGAACCTGACCTCGACGGTTTCGCCCACGGCGCGCTGCAGCAAGGCGCGGAAGTCCTTCAGCAGCCGGTTCGGGTTGACCGTCTCGGGTCGGAGCACCTGGCGGCGCGAGAAGGACAGCAGCTTCTCGGTGACCTCCGCGCCGCGTTTGGCCGCGGTCATCGCCGAGTTGGCCAGGCGCTCGACGCGCTGCGCCTCCCCGGGGCGGCGCACGATCATGTCGAGGTTGCCCACGATGATGGTGAGCAGGTTGTTGAAGTCGTGCGCCACGCCTCCGGTCAACTGCCCGATGGCCTCCATCTTCTGAGCCTGGTTCAGGCGCTCCTCGGCCTCGTGCTGGCGCGTCGTATCCATGACGATGCCCGCCACGGTTCGCGGCTTACCGGTCTCGTCGCGGTAGACCTTGCCCCGCGCCGTAATTCGCCGGGTCGCGCCGTCGTCGGCCCGCCGGATGCGGCAGTTGAGGTCCAGGCGTCCGGTCCCGCTCGCGCCTTCGAGCGCCGCACGCGCCATGGCGCGGTCCTCCGGCACGACGTGTTTGATGAACGTCTCGACGTCCCAGCGCGCGACCGGCTCGCGGTAGCCGAAGATGGCGTCATGCCGCGGCGTGCGGCGCGAGGAGCCGTTCTGCAGGTCCAGCTCCCAGTCGCCCATCTCGGCCGCCTCCAGTGCGAGGGCGAGATTGTCGCGCGCCAGTTGCAGCTCCGCCCGCCGCGCCTCGCGCTCGCGGGCCGTAGCCTCGGCGCGGGCGTAGAGGAAGTCGACCTCGCGCAGGTAGACGCCGAGGAGGATGAAGCCTGCGACGAGCGCCTCCAAGCGGCCCGCGAACCAGCCGACCGTGCCGCGCGCCGCGCCTGGAAGGGTGACCATGTTGTCGAACACGAGCAGCAGCAGGGAGACGGCCAGCCAGAGCTGCAGGACGGTCCGCAGGCGCGTGGTCCAGCACAGCACCAGGAGGGCCAGCACGGTCAGGGCGACGACCGCCGGGCCGACGCCCGAGGTCGTCAGCAGCCAATAATCGTCGCCCTCCACGCTCTTGGGCAGGAGGTGGACGTAGCGCGCCACCACGAGGCCGGTCAGGGCGACCGCAGCGACGGTCCCGCCAATCGCGAGCAGGCCCACCTGGCCGACCCGCGACGGCGCCACCGTCCGGTCTCTCCCGCCGCCCTCCATGACGGCGTAGGGCAACGCGAATAGCGGCGGCCCGACGTGCCAGAAGGTCCAGAGCCAGGTCGTGGTGTCCGGCCCGCTGCCGACGAGCCGCCCCGGCGCGAGGACGTTCGGGAACGACAACATCTGCAGGAGCACGATCAGCGTCACGTAGAGGCTGCCTGTCCCGAGGACGAGCAGCGAGCCCGAGCGGGTGCGTCGGTACTGGGTCAGGAAGAGGTAGGTGGTCAGGCCGTAGACCACGATCAGGGCCGACTGGTAGACGGGCACGAAGCTCGGCATCGGCGGGATAGGCCGGCTCGCGTACGGGAGCAGCGCGAGCGTCACGGCCCCGAAGACGAGGCTCACGGCGGCGGCGAGCAGGCGCTGCCTTCGACCTGCCTGGGCCGTCGCAAGGGTTTCGAGCGCCGAATCGGTCGAGGTCGCACGCATCATGAGCTCCATGACGAAGCGCGATGGCCGACCGTGCGGGTAAGTCGCTCGCGTGGCCCAGGGGTAGCACGCGCCCGGCTTGAACGCCATTTGGCGTCGGCCCGGACGCGGCCATCGTGGCCTCGGTCGTGCGTTGCCCCTCCTTCAGCCGATGATGCGGAGCCTCCGTCGCAGCAGCAAGGGATGCACGTGCCAGAGGCCGACCAAGAGCGCGAGGGACACCGTGGCCGCGACCATCCCGGCCGCGTTGGACGAGCCAACCTTCGCGACCACGACGCCGAGGTCGGCCGAGATGCCGAGGGCGAGCGTCACGCTGGCCGCGAGCAGGAAGCGGCTGCCCAGCGCGTGGAACTCCGGCGTGTCCTCGCCCGCGTAGACGATGCGGTGGAAGGCCGCCGGCGCCATCAGCCAAACCACCGTCAGGGCCAGGAAGCCGAGCGCCACGAGGTGTACGACCTTCGTGTCAAGGGCCAGCTTCTCGAACGCCTCCGAGAAAGTGATCACGAGCTGGAAGCCGAGCAGCGCCTGGGCTCCGGGCAGCACAACGCGTGCTTCCGTCAGCATCTGCTCGACCTTGGTCTCCAACGAAGTGTGCTCGTGCTCCGGTTCGCGGTCGGTCATGGTGCGCTCCCGTACCCCAACGGTTCGTGCCTTCAGCGCCTCCAGCCCGTACCAAAACACGAGCGCGACGCCGCAGCATAGGAGGCCGGCGGCGATGCCGAGGCCGAGCCCTAGAACCGGCGCGACCGCGAGGTAGAGGTCGGCTCCGAGCGCCAGGGCGAAGGGCGCTAGCGCGAGGCCGGCACAGCGCCCGATCACGTTGAGCAGGCGCTTGGTGTCCCGTCCGCCCTCCACCACGCGGTGCTGGACCGATGGCGTGATGAGGAGCGCAATGGTCAGGGTGACGAGGGCGAGCGCCGCGACCCAGACCATGCGGGCATGGAACGGCTGGCGCTCGAAGGCGGGGCGGAACGCGCCTTGAAACTGGAAGCCCAGCAGGATCTGCGAGCCGAGGATCAGGATCCGGGTCTCGTCGAGGCCGACCTTCACCTTCTTCGACAGGGACATACGCAACGAGGTCCGACACAACCGGGATGCAGCAATCGGCGACCGCCGCGCCGGGTTCCGTTTCGGTCCTCCTGGGCGGCCTATGCGTCCCTGAGGCTCGTGGCCACCGGCTCGCCCAGGCGCACGATGGTCTCCATGCCCTTGGGCGTATGCGCCAGGATGTCCTCGGCGGGACGCCACGCGCCGGGCTCTCCGAAGATCGCCACCGCCGAGCCGCCGAACTTGAACACCGACTTCTGGGCTCCGCGCTCG
>Ga0164297_10000324_pt1 | contig 60969 bp, 57 predicted proteins | sample GEODES058metaG_FD_113539 | JGI IMG/M metagenome (GOLD analysis project Ga0164297, IMG submission 113539) | Dystrophic lake water microbial communities from Trout Bog Lake, Wisconsin, USA - GEODES058 metaG | ecosystem: Environmental > Aquatic > Freshwater > Lake | place: USA: Trout Bog Lake... | reverse complement strand
GGGACTGTCCAAATTTATTTATCTTAGGTGCTAGTGTGTTTGTTCATAACAGTGCTTATCAACCTACTGGCTTAGTGGGAGCCCTTGCTTATTGGACAGCGGATGCGATCAAAAACAAATATCTAAAAAATCCTGACAAATTGATTTCTTGATACATGAAAAGAATAGAGGATTTGATATTAGTTCATTTCCTCTAGAGCTTCTTCTAGATGGTCATACTTTAGAAAATTCTCGCGATGTCGACGGTAAAAAAGCAGTCCCTCAGTAATACTTGCAACGCTAGCGCCCTGCTCCATCAACTGATCCCAAAGATTCCAATCTTCTTGCGGATGGATACCATCTTCAAAGCGTTTCTTATACCCAATTTTTTGACCTAAAGCTGTTTTATACATCATCGAACCGTGATGACGATCTTTACGATCCCAGTAATAATCACCGTGGTGAGGCTTGGTCTCTCCAGGCACTCTAATGAGAATTTCTTCTTTAAGCTCACCAGTGACCAAAATATCATAGGTCACAACATCGGTTGTTGCCTTGGAGAGTAGTTCAATGGCGTCAGATCTAAGCCAGTTATCCGCGCCAATAAAAAGCACATACTCTGTCTCAACACGCATGAGCATCTCATGAAAGTTATCAACTGTTCCTAAATTTTTAGGACGAAGAACAAATTCAACGCCAGGATATAAATAGGGCAAATGACTACAATCTAGAGCGCCATCGTCTACAAACAATATTCTTTCAGGTTTTTTGGTTTGAGATAACAAAGACTCAATACAATGGGCAGCCAAATGGCCATACTTATAGGAAGCAATTACAACAGTTATCATTATTTAGGAGCTTTAGAAAAAATGAAAGAATTTATGTAAATTCACTGAACAGCCTCATCATACGAGGCTCTTGTTACAAATTTACACATAGAAGAAAAATAGTACTTAAGGTAAATTAATCACCCTTCAAGCAATTAACTTCAACTTTCATTCCAAATCTAGGTCAAAGGACTTCAAACTGCAGCTCTTGACCCTTTAATTTTAGGCACCCAGAAAATGGAAACAGCGGCTATTAAACAAAATACACCTGCGCCTATTAATGCTGGATTATAGGTCAAAAGCGTAACTCTCACCAGACCAGCCCCATAAGCTGCCACTGCTGAACCTAGTTGATGTGCAGCAAAAATCCAACCAAATACCATCCCAACGCGCTCTTTACCAAAAGCAGCACCGGCTAATTTAACGGTAGGTGGGACTGTTGCGATCCAATCAAGGCCATAAAACATGGCAAAGACAGATAAGCCGTAAATTGAAAATGTAGAAAATGGAAGCCAAAATAATGAGATGCCGCGCAAGCCGTAGTACCAAAAGAGCAGTTTTCGATTGTCATAACGATCCGACAACCATCCTGAAGTAACGGTACCAACTACATCAAAGATACCCATCATGGCAAGGACAGACGCTGCTGGTAAAGCGTCCATGCCGTTATCGCCACACAAAGTAATGAAATGCGTTTGTACTAGGCCACTAGTACTGAGCCCACAGATAAAAAAAGTACCTGCCAAAATCCAGAATGTTTGTGTTTTAGCAGCGTCCGCTAAAGCAATAAATGGAGTTTTAAAGTTTAAGGCCAAGGTGGGCCCTGACGCTGAATTTGCGGCGTTAGCAGCACTAGGTAATTCACCAAATGATGTCAAGCCAATCTCAGATGGACGATTACTCATCAATAGAATGACTAACAGCGCCATCAGAGCACAACCCACCACAATAGGTAGAACAGAGACTCGCCAGCCGACGTTTTCAATTAACCAAGTGGCAATCGGTAAAAAAAGTAATTGCCCTGTTGCAGTACTAGCTGAAAAGATCCCTAAAACTAGGCCTCTTTTCTTGGTAAACCAACGACTAGAAACAACGGCACCTAAAACTAGTGCGGTCATTCCTGTCCCAACTCCTAACATTACTCCCCACAACACGAATAAATGCCATAGAGCAGTTACTTGAGTTGCCATGGCTAAGCCCAAACCCACCATGAATAAACCACCGCACATGACTTTTTTTAGACCATAGCGCTCCATCAGTAAGGCAGCAAAAGGTCCCATCAAACCAAATAGAAAAAACCGGAGTGCTACAGCTGAGGAAACTTCATCGACACTCCAACCAAACTCAAGATTAAATGATTTCATCATCGCGCCAGGTAAACCTAGGGCAGCAGACATAATTAACATTGTAAAGAAGGTTATTATGGCTACAACAAAACCGTAATGAATACCCCTGCGTTGTAACCAATTTGAAAATGATTTTGCAAACATGAAAAGAGCTTTTTGAATTAGTTAAATGGAGTTGATATCTTGTCCGAAAAGATTGAATCTAGGGACGACTAATAGTACTAACTGCTTGACCTCGCCATATTTTAGCTGATTAGGAGAAAACTTACTTTTCGCCGCATAGGAAGTTAGATACTACAAAGTGCTCTCGTTATAATTGAATCAAAATAATTAAACTCAAAGTATCAGCGTTTAGGAGACGCAAACATGACGACTCATCAAGATAGGTCAGACAACATCGCGCAGAAGCAAAATCTTCAGGCAAATGAATTTTTTTTTGATGTGGCTCAAAATGCCAAATTATTTTATGTCATTGATGACCATACTGATCCATGGATAGATGCAGGGATTGTTATTTTCATTCATGGCTTCACAGAAAGCACTCCGGCATGGCGCAGTTGGGTTCCGCATTTTTCTAGAAATTATCGGGTGCTTCGATTTGACCAAAGAGGATTTGGCTTTTCAGAATCAGTTGATGTAAATTTTGAATATACAACTGAGCTCTTAGTGAGTGATTTAAAAAAACTCATTGAAACTGTCTCCCCCAACAAACCTGTTCATTTAGTGGGCGGTAAAAGTGGCAATATCTGTGCGATTGCAACTGCATTAGCATATCCAGAATTAGTAAAAAGTATCACCATGGTCACTCCAGCGATTAAAGCTCCAGAATCAACAGGCTGGCTAGAGCATATTGACCAACACGGTGTTGAAAGCTGGGCCCGGTGGACCATGGGAGAGAGACTAGGTAGCAAAATGCCAAAAGAAGGAGTTGAGTGGTGGATTCGTTTGATGGGTCAAACTGCAGCAAGCACCACTCATGCTTATCTCAAATGGGTTTCAAATGTGAATTTGGAGCTTGAGTTGCCTCGTGTTACCCAACCTGTATTGATTGTTGGTAATGAATCCAAACGTCGTGGACGAGCTCAGTTTGCAAGTTATGAGAGTGCAATCCCTCATGCCAGATTAGAAATGATTAACGTAGATGGATACCATACAGGTGCGGTAGCACCTGATGAGAGTAGCTTGGTTGTGCGGCAATTTTTAGATCAATTTTCGAAAGATTAATTCGTGGCGATGAAACATGTAATTCGCTTCTTGATATCAGTAATGCTATTGGTCACAAATTTAGCCATTGCTCAATCCTCAAAGGGTGAGTTTCCAGATCATTCGATTCGTCTTGTCGTTCCTTCTGGTGCAGGTGGAGTCACGGATAGTTTAGCCAGACTATTAGCATTAGAACTCAGTCAACAGCTCGGTCAGCAAGTGTTTGTTGATAATCGCCCTGGAGCTAGCGGGATTACGGGCTCTCAATTTGTAGCGACTTCTCCTGCCGATGGATACACCCTGCTAATGGTTTTTCCATCGCATGTAACGAATCCATCCTTATTTTCTAAACTGCCATATGACACCCTAAAGTCCTTTGCACCGATTTCACTCGTCAGTAATGTGTCGATGGTTTTCGTCGTTCCAAAAGACTCCCCAGCTAACTCCATGAATGAGTTCATTACCTACGCAAAAGCTAATTCTAAAAAATTAAATTTTTCTACGGTTGGAGCAGGTAGTCTTGGCCACCTTGGTGCTGAAATGTTTAACGCCATGATTGGCGCTAATATTACCCACATACCTTATAAAGGTAGCCCTCAGGCAATGACTGCACTAATCAGTGGTGAGACCGATATGTATTTGGTGGCATCCGCTAGCAGTGCTGTGCCTTTCATTAAATCGAAGCAAATCAAAATTTTAGGCGTTAGTACCAAAGATCGCCTACCAATATTTCCAGATACGCCCTCCATGACAGAGAGCTTAAAAGGATTTGATGTACAAGGCTGGAATGGGATTTTAGCTCCCGCAGGAACACCACCCAAGATCATTGAAAGGCTGAATAAAGCGATTGTTAAATCAGTAGCCTCGGAAGAATTTACAAAAAAATTGCGCCAAGAAGGAGCTGTAGGATTTACTTCAAGTCCTGCTGAATTTCAAACACTCATCGAAAAAGACATTATCAAATGGGGGAAAGTGATTAAGGATGCCAATATTCACTTAGACTAAATGGGATTGTTATCGTTATCGATAACAGCCCAGGTACTATCGCCTAATTTTTTCACTGCCATCAGGTAAGTCCAGTTGATAGGAACACCACAACTCCAATCATCCGGTCCGTTGTGAATCAAAACATTTACGCTATTTTTATTATCCGCATATAAATGATAGATTTTTCCATGGATGGGATTAAAACTAAATTTAGCACTATGCACCATCTCTGTAGCGTCAAGCCGAGCTTGTAAGGCCTTAGCCTGCTTCATTAATACTTCGGCTTGCTCCATAATGCGGTCATACTCTTGCTTGGCGTTTTGACGAGCAACATTGACTGCTTTATCTTTCTCTTCAAGCACCTTAATCGGGGCGAAAACGGGTGCACCAACTTCCATTGGATACTCAATGCCAGCATGTCTTTGCGGATCTTTGTCCTCGATTTTCATTTTTTAATTCAATTTACGGTATTTTCACAAGTTAAGGGGAAGTTTGCCACAATTTGAAACTCTTCGCCAAAAGCAATCTTTATTTCAGTTGCGTTCAAGGAAGTTTAAACTCTTTGGCAGAGTTCTCGATTTTTCAATACACTAAGGCAATCATCGTTTAATTTAATTCAAAAAAATCAATGAACTCAAATATCACTCTAAATGTTTTAAAGCAACCTATTGTTCCCTGCTCATTTGATCCACTGACTGGTTATTTTAGAGATGGCTGCTGTAAGACCGATGAAAGTGATTTTGGTAGTCACTTAGTATGTGCGGTAGTGACGGAAGAGTTTTTAAGATTTAGTATCCGACGAGGCAATGATCTAACCACACCAAGGCCAGAATATCGCTTTCCAGGACTTCTTACCGGGGATCAATGGTGCGTTTGTATTAATCGCTGGTTAGAAGCTTTGGAGGCAAACTGTGCACCTAAAATCAAACTTGAAAGTACAAATATCAAGGCTCTCGAAATAGTCTCCTTAGAATTGCTTAAAGAGTACTCTGTCGACTTAGTTGAATGAAACGATTCAATATCTGTCATGCAAAGGGAATCATACTCACATGAGCAGACACAATTCTCCAGATTCCATCAATCTTTAACCAGGTTTGAGTTTGAAAACCGCGAAGTGTTGTATCACTTCTAACAAATTCAACCTGACAAATAGCCGTAGATTGATCAAATGTAATAACTCGCAGATTTTCTAAAGTTCTTGTAAAGTCTGGCGCAGGAATTGATTGTCGGTAGGCAACTAATTCTTTAATCCCCCATTGTCGATCACCAATACCGTACCTCGTTACGCGCTCATCTTGCCAAAAATATTGATTTAACTTTTCAACCTCGTTAGTCATCAAAGCATGTTCGTATTCATGAAAAATCTTTGTGATTTCTGCCACAACTTCGGGAAGATTCACTTGCTGTTCATTAACCATGTTTTAAATATCCTCGCCATCCGCCAAATTCACTAATATCTTTAGCGCCCAGAACACCAATAGGTTCACAAATAAATCCTTTGACGAATCGACCATTCTGCAGTTTTATAGAACCCAAACCCAAAGGTTCTGGAATCTGTTTTAAAAATGCGCCCACTTGATCTAGAGGCATTTGATAGATCTCGACTTCAATTTCTGCCCCATCTTCTTCAACCCTTACTAGTCCTGGCTTTGGTGGGTTGGTATTAGCTAAAGCAAATAATCGATATTCTTTAGCGGTCACAGTTGTTTCAAGCCATTTACATGCACTATTTTGAATTTGGTAATGGAGAGGCATTCCTTTCAAATGCGCTCCAACTACAGCAATCTCAATTGAGGACTTACATGCCAAAGCAGAACTGTGTAATTGATCTACTGGCAACTTGCTTCTTAAATTCTTTCCTAAAAAAAGAGTATTGTCATTTTCTAGAATACTAGCCAACTTCACTAAGGCATGATCAAAACCATTTGGAGCAATTAAAGTAATCCCAAAAGGTAAACCACTATCACTGATAGAAGCCGGGATTGCGATAGCACACAAACCTAATAGATTGACAAAATTGGTATAAGTGCCCAGTTCAGAGTTTCTCAGGATCGGCTCTTCAGCCACCGCATTAATAGTCGGACAGTTTGGAGTTGTAGGTACCACCAACACATCAATTTCACGCCAAATTTCTTGTGTTTTTTTCTTTAAATCTTCTAACTCATATTGTTTTTTAAAGGTTGTAATAGCGTCAAATTGAAGTGCCTTTTCTATCACCTTTTTTACAGTTAGGTCGATCGTATGAGGTTTTGACTTATACAGATCTTCAATCGTAATAAAGCGTTCAGCAACCCAAGGGCCTTCATAAAGTAATTGTGCGACCTGTTCAAAAAGCCCCATATTAATTGTGGTGATATCAAATTGTTCATTGATTTTGGCAACCGTATTTTCGAAAGCTTTTTGATACCCTATCTCCCTATCAAGTAAAGGATTTGCGGGGATACCCAACTTAGGAAGACCCTCACCATTTCTAAACCAAGCATTTTGATTCACAAACAACGGTGGGATATTTTGATCGACCGTTTCTTCAATAATAGATAACACTTTTTCAGCATCAGCAACGGTTAATGAAAAAACAGAAACAACATCAAGAGTTTTACATGCAGGTACAACACCTTGCATGGGCACTTTACCAGGCGTAGCTTTTAACCCAACGATATTATTTAAGCCCGCAGGAATTCTACCAGAGCCTGCAGTATCTGTTCCTAATGAAAAAGGGACTATTCCTCTGGCTACCATGGAAGCTGAGCCAGAACTTGAACCCCCACTAATGTACCGGGAATCAAAAGTATTTGGCACCGCTCCGAAGGGAGATCTTGTGCCAACTAGACCTGTTGCAAATTGATCCAGATTCGTTTTACCAATTAATATCGCTCCTGCATTCATGAGACGATCGACAACTGTGGCATTTTCTTTTGCAATATAAACAAATTCAGGACAAGCAGCTGTTGTTGCTAGACCTTTTACGTCAATATTGTCTTTAACGACAAAAGGGATCCCATATAAAGGTAAGGATTTATTTTCAGCTTTTTCAAGTTGCTGTAATTGTTTCTCGATAAACCACTCAGGACAACTTAAAATTAATGCTGGATCATGCGGATTCAAACTAGAAATTAATTGAAAGATTAAATCTCTTGGCGTCCGAACTCCATCTTGATAAATTTCAAGCCACTCACCTATCGTATAAGGTTTTTCTGTCAATTTGTCATCCCTTGCAATAAGTTCGATAAAGGAGTAGACCAACCGACAATTCCACCCTGCGCAATAATCATCTCGATGGTAGTTTTTTTAAATTCCGGAAAATAACTGGCGGTTGCATCTTCAATCAATAGACAATCAAAGCCACGATCGTTCGCCTCTCGCATTGTGGTTTGCACACAAACTTCCGTTGTTACTCCTGCAATGACTAATTGCGTAATTCCTCTCTCAATCAAAATTTTTCCTAGATCGGTATTGTAGAAGGCACCCTTTCCAGGCTTATCAATCACAATCTCACCATTTAAAGGTAGTAGGGGTTCAATGATTTCAGAGCCGTACTCTCCGGCAACTAATAAACGCCCCATTGGTCCTGGATCACCAATTTTTGTATCTAAATTTCCTCTACGAATTTTGGCTGGTGGGCAATTACTCAGATCAGGAAGATGGGCTTCTCTAGTATGAATTACAAGACCAGATAACTCTCGCCACATGCAAAGTAACTTTTCTACAGTTGGCACGATATCTTGCAAAATCGAAACATCGTTACCTAATGCTTCACCAAAGCCACCTGATTCAATAAAATCTCGTTGCATATCAATCACCACCAAAGCACAAGACTCTAGTTCTAATTGAAAATCATAGGGTCTCGCTAGAATCTTATTCATATTGATAAGGTTTTTAATCCCTCAATCAACTGCAATGAATTGGCTACGGCTCCAAATACTCCACCTTGCATTTGAATCATCTTTAATGAAGCCAAGTAATTCCCATAATCAGTTGCTCCGGTACAGTCTTCGAGTAACAAACACTCATAACCTCGATCATTTGCATCACGCATAGTGGTATGTACACAAACATCGGTAGTAATGCCGGTCAAAATTAAGTTGCGGATTCCCTTGGTTCGTAAAATTAAATCTAAATCGGTCGCATAAAAAGAACCTTTACCGGGCTTATCTATTACACATTCGCTAGCTAAAGGAGCAAGTTCAGGAATAATTTCCCATCCAGGTTCGCCTCGCACAAGGATTCTTCCGCAGGGGCCCGGATCACCGATGCCAGCGCCAATGTTTTTGGATCTCCATTTTTTGTTTTCAGGTAAATCTGTCAGATCAGGACGATGACCCTCCCTTGTATGGATCACAAAAAGGCCTAACTCACGAACCTCCTTGAGTAAATTTTTGATAGGCTCTATTGGTGCTCTGGTTAAGCTCAAGTCATAACCCATCTTATCGACATAACCGCCAAATCCACAAAAGTCGGTCTGCATATCAATCACAATTAATGCAGTATTTTGAAAAGTTAAGTTGCCATCAAATGGCCATGAATATGGTACTGATTGAATCATTTCACCTCCACTAGATGGATTTATCAAACGAACTTGCGAGAATCGTCAAATATCTTCAGATAAAAACCTCTGATAAATATTTCTAATGAAATTGAGTTTAAATTGGACTGATTGGCTCGAGTCCGCAATTGCACCATAAAATGCAAAGAAGATTCACATTGGTGCATAACTAGTCGAGTACCGTACTTTCAAAATCGAATTACGGCACTTCGTTTTTTTAAGCTAAAAAGCTCTAAATGGCGCTATTAATTATCAACCAGCGTTCGTGCCATCAATTAAGATAAACGCAATTCTTGCCGCTTTACCTGATCGATTTGTCCATGCATGGTTAGTACCTCTTTGAATCAATATATCCCCTGCATTCAGAATGGTTTCTTCTTTCTCTAAAATAGCAGTCATTTGTCCAAAAAGGACAATTGCATAATCCACTGTTTCAGTGATGTGCATGCCTGGATGTTCTCCTTCTTTTAAATCATGGCCAGCATCCTGATAAAGGTGGGCGAACATCGCATCGAGCTGCTTTTTTAACTCGATGGGATCTTTTGGATCGGGTGGATAATCAATAATACGAAGTACTGTGCCATTTTTGGGGGGCATGATGCCCTGATGCGTATGAATATCATCCTCAGCTTTTATGAGCGCAGGACTAGGGCTAGTTCGCCAAATGTTGTTGACTCGGTAGCCTGGTCTTTCTGCGACTTCACGTATGGAAGTGGGTGGTCCATCGCTCACAAAGAATGATTTTCCATTTTCGTCATTTTCTGTCACAACCCGTCTTACTGGTGGGAGATCATTGTGCATCTGCTTATTCCTTATTATTGGGGAGTAATACCAATTTCTTTCACTACTTTTGACCACTTTAGTGACTCTACTTGAAGGTATTTATTAAACTGCTCGACACTACCTCCCACTCCTTCAAAGCCAAGGGTTGCTAATCGATCTTTAAAATCTTCTTGTTGAGAGATTTTATTAATATCACTATTGAGTTTATTAATTAAAGATTGCGGCGTACCTTTTGGCACAAAGACACCGACCCAAGTGTAATCTTCAAATCCAGTAAAACCATATTCAGCAACCGTTGGCACATTCGGTAAAGAGGCAATGCGTTTTGAACTAGTGACAGCGAGTCCTCTTAATTGCCCACCAACAATCAGTTGGCTTGCCGCTGGCACGGCTACGCTGGCAAATTGCACTTCACCAGTTAAGGCCGCATTGACAGCAGGACCAGCTCCTTTGTATGGAATGTGGGCAACCGGCACTTTTGCTAGAACTTTAAATAAATACTCAGCTGAGAGATGAGGGGTAGTTCCATCACCAGGAGATGCATAATTATATTTTCCTGATTTAGAAGCCTCTAACGCATCTTTAAGGTTTTTTTCTTGTAGGCTTGAACCGGCCACAAAAATGTTGGGTGTGGAGGCAACATTGGCAATCCCCACAAAATCTTTTTCTAAGTTATAGCCTGGGTTGATGAACAAGCTTGTATTGACAGCAACTGAACTTGTATTTAAAAGAATCGTGTAACCATCAGGCTTTGATTTTGCAACTTGTGCAGTACCGGTATTACCACTAGCACCCGGTCGATTATCGACAATGACAGCCTGGCCCCAAAGCGTCGTTAACTTTTGGCTGAGTAGTCGCGCAATGATGTCAGTTGGACCACCTGGTGCATATGGGACTACTAATTTAACTGGTCGATCAGGAAACTCCTCTTTAGAGGGGCTTTGTGCAAAGGTGTTACTCATTAGTAACCCACCAAAAACCATCAGGACGGTCAAGGATTTGAGGGGGAGTAGGTTAAATAGGCGAGTCGTGCCCATCGGGTTCATCTGTTTTTTCACTTCTGGTCTCCTAAGCCTTATTGGCATTTTCTTTTATCCTAATCTTCGTTAGGACTAGTTAAATAGTTTAAATCATTTTTTTATTCAGGTTCAATGTGAGCAGCACGAATGACCTTACCCCATTTCAGGGACTCGGCAGCTTGGAACTTCGCTAATCCCTCGGGCGATGATACGACTCTTTCTTCACCATTTTTCATTAATTGGTTTTTCATTTCGCTTGATTCGGCTGCTTTAACAAACATTTCATTGAGTTGTTTTGTGATTTTTTCCGGCGCACCAGCAGGTAAATAAATCGCATTCCAAAATGACATGTCATATCCCTTAACCCCTGCTTCTTCGACTGTTGGAACATTTGGCAAAGAAGCGATGCGAGAAGTACCACTGACTGCAAGAGCCCGTAATTTTCCACCCTGAATCTGTGGAACCGCAGTCGAAGCATCCGCAAACATAAAGTCAAATTGCCCACCTAATAAATCCGTCACTGCCGGAGGGTTACTCTTATAAGAAATATGCATAATATCGATATTTGTAAGTTGTGCCAGTAACTCACTTGCTACTCGACTAGAAGAACTGCCACTGGCAAAATTCACCTTACCAGGATTTTTACGCGCAAGATCCAACAAGTCATTTAATGAGTATATTTTTGATTTGGGGTTAACCACCAAAAACATATATCCTTTAAACAACAAAGCGACTGGGGTAAAGTCTTTGACTGGATCGTAAGGGATTTTTTTGAAGAGATGCTCATTAGCAGCGTGAGTCGTATTAGTCGTATATAAAATAGTGTATCCGTCTGGTGCTGCCTTAGCCACATATTGAGCCGCGATAAAACCACTTGCTCCTGGTTTGGGATCTACGATCACTGGCACTTTATATTCATTACTAATAATTTGTGCCAATGCTCTCGCTTTCTGATCCGTTCCACTACCAACTGTAAAAGGAGTTACTAGGGTAATTGTTTTACTTGGGTAGTTTTGAGCATTAGCGAGTAATTGGCCAAACATAAGAGTGCACAAAAAAACAATCTTAAGTTTTTTTAAAGAGTTGAATGAAAACATCGACATTTTTTGCGATCTCCAATATTAGTTATATTATTTCTAAGAACATAATAATATTAAAAACTCACTATAAGAACTTTTAATCGTATGAAACATACAGAATTTTTAAGAATTGGTGGGGGTGCAGGATTCTCGGATGACCGAATTCCACCCGCCGTAGAACTAGCTGAATTAGGTGATATTGATTATTTAGTATTTGAATGCTTGGCAGAAAGAACGATTGCCAGGGAGCAGCAAACTAAATTACAAAACCCGAGTAAGGGCTATACCCCTAGATTACAGGAAAGAATGGCTGCGGTTTTACCGGCCTGCGTTGCCAAACATATTCGCATTGTTACGAACATGGGGGCTGCCAACCCAGAATCCGCCGCTAACGAAACTAGAAAGTTAGCAAAAGAATTAGGCCTAGGTGATGTTTCTTGTGCAGTGGTAACAGGTGATGATGTTACTGAATTGGTACGCGCTCACCCAGAACTAGAAATCATGGAGAATGGTTTACCCGTGGAGTCCCTACTACCCCAAATGATTGCAAGTAATGCCTATTTGGGTGCTGACGTTATTGTAAAAGCTCTGGAAACTGACGCACAAATCATCATTACTGGTCGTGTAGCGGATCCTTCTCTCTTTTTAGCCCCGATGATGCATGAGTTCAAATGGAGTTATGACGATCTAGAAAGGATCGCTGCAGGCACAGTATGTGGGCACTTACTAGAGTGCGGAGCTCAAGTGAGTGGTGGTAATTTTGCAGATCCTGGCAAAAAAGTAGTTGATCGACTCTCAGAACTTGGTAATCCCTTTGCAGATGTTGCTGCAAATGGTAGTTTTTCCATTAGTAAGGTAGCTGGCAGTGGCGGTCTAGTGAGCGTGGCAACTGTCAAAGAGCAATTATTGTATGAGTTACATGATCCCTCTCATTACATTACCCCTGATTGCGTTTTAGACGTCACGGATTTAGAGTTAATACAACTCGCAAAAGATCGTGTGCAAGTTTTATCAGCGCGTGGCAAACCCAGAACGCCAAGCTATAAAGTGACTGTTGGGTATGATGATGGTTATATTGGAGAGGGCCAAATCTCCTATGCTGGCCCCAACGCTCTAGAAAGAGCAAAATGGGGAGCGCAAATAGTACAGGACAGGCTCAAACAACGTGGTTTTAGCTATTCAGAATTTCGAGTTGATTACATTGGTATGTCGAGTTTGCATGGCTTACCAGAAAATAAAATAGAACCTTATGAAGTAAGACTCCGACTGGTCGTTAGAACACCCAGTAAAACAGCTGCACAAGCGGTTGGTTTTGAATGTAGAGCTCTCCATCTCAATGGACCAACAGGGGCTGGCGGCGGAATTGATCCGCTAGTAAAGTCAGTTTTAGCAGTACAGTCTGTTCTGATCCCTAGGCATTGGATTGATTCAAAAATACAAATAAGGAAAATGGGATCATGATTCGACTACATGACATTGCGCATTCTCGTGCTGGAGACAAAGGAAATACTTCGAACATCTCTGTCATTGCATATGACACTGAAGGTTGGGAAATTATTCAACAACATTTATCAATTGAAGTAGTAAAAGAAGCTTTCGTACACATCACAAATGGGGCGGTATTTCGATATGAGTTACCAAAATTACAGGCGCTTAATTTTGTCATTGAGGGCGCTTTAGGGGGCGGAGTGACAAGATCGTTAGCACAGGATCCACATGGTAAATCACTCAGTAGTTTAATGTTGTCAATTACATTAATGAACAAATAAATCTTCTGAACCCATAGTTCCCAGAGACGATATTGCTAATTATTTAATACCGCAATTTTGGGAAATTGTTGGTGCCACTTTGTAACTTTTTGAAAAGCATTACCAATTTGTAATAATTTTTCCTCGGCAAAGAGATTACCAATAAGTTGCATGCCAATAGGTAAACCACCTTTTGTAAATCCAGCAGGAATACTTAATGCTGGAAGAGACAAATAATTAATACTCTTAGTGTTTTGTGTAACTCGCATTAAATTTAATAATATTTCAGCGGTTGAGCCTTTTGTTGTAGCTTCAATTGACGGCGTTTCAATTTGCAAAGTGGGCACAAGTATTGCGTCACAGTGCGAAAACCAAAGCGATTGAACCGCTTCTTGCACGATCTTACGTTGTTCTTTTGCTTGCTCGTATACGGTTAAGCTTAAGTCTTTACCAAATTCAATCCTCGCTCTGACTTGGTCAGCGTAAGCCATTGGAAATTGCTGTAACCATTTTTTATGAAGTTGAAATGCCTCATACGCTAATACTATACCCATGCTCTGATTAATCATTTGCATGTTAGGGACGTCAACTTCTACCAATTCAATCTTTAAACTTTTAAAAGTTGCTTTCGCCTCTGTCCAACAATTTTCTATACTGGCGTCTAAATTCTCATTGAAGTAAGATCGAGGGATACCAATCTTCAAGCCACTAACGGGAAGGCTAAGATTACTTTCATAATCAATTACTTGTCCAGTCACAACTGTGAGAAGTCTCGCACAATCTCGAACAGATTGAGCCATCGGTCCAACGCAGTCTAAGGATGTGGAAAGCGGGAAGACGCCATCAGCTGGAACCAAGCCATTAGTAGGCTTTAAACCGGTGACACCACACATGGCACTGGGGTGTCGAATAGACCCACCCGTATCAGACCCCATAGAGCCAAACAGAAGTCTTAATGCAACAGCAATCCCAGAACCACTCGAAGATCCGCCAGACACATACAATGGATTCCAAGGATTTTGCCCATGCCCATAATGTTGATTAAAACCCGTTGGACTTAATGCAAACTCGGCCATATGTAATGAGGCCACATTGACTTGACCTGCATTTTCTAGACGCTCATTGACTAAGGAATTGACTGCAGAGATATTGTTTTCTAGGACAGTAGAGCCAACGTGCATCCTTCGATTAGCAACTGCAATTAAATCTTTATGACCCAAAGGTACGCCATGAAGCAAACCTAGTGGTTCATTTTTTTCTTGCTTTTGGTCTAATAATGTTGCTCGGGCTAATGCACTTTCTTCATCTATCGAAAAAACGGCGTTGAATTGTCGTCCAAGCGTTTGCAGACGTCTAATTGATTCTTGAGCTAACTCATAAGCGCTGATCTGCTTTGCACGAATAGCCTGGGCAATACCAACCAAATCAAATTCATTAAAATTTAGCAATTAATGAATTCCTAAGTATCTTTCTAGGGTTTCAGGATGAGCCATTAATTCGCTTGGAGTACCCTGCCACACAACCATCCCTGTTTCTAAAATATATACACGATCAGCGACAGCTAAAGCACTATATAAATTTTGCTCAACCAATAAAATACCAAGTCCCTCTTTTTTGAGAGTCTGCATCACCCCTTCGACTAATTCAACTGTCACAGGTGCTAATCCTTCAGTCGGCTCATCCATCAGTAATATTTTTGGACCCGTCATCAGGGCTCTTGCAATTGCAAGTAGTTGACGTTCGCCACCAGATAACTCATTACCGCGATTTGTCTTACGCTCAGCTAATCGAGAAAAATTTTCAAATACTTTTTCAATACTCCAGGCACCCGGACTCTTTTTGTCTAAAATTTGTAAATGTTCTAAAACGGTAAGGGAGGAGAATAACCTTCTGCCCTGTGGAACATATCCAAGTCCTACTCTAGAGACTTGATAGGGAGCTAACCCCTCTAAGGATTGTCCGTCAATTGAGATTTGACCTTTGGTCTTTTGAGGATTGGAGAGGTTCATCACAGTTCTTACCAAAGAGGTTTTACCCATCCCATTTCTACCTAGAAGTGCAACGATCTCCCCTTCATTAACATACATAGAAATATCATTTAAGACTTGAGCTTCACCATAGGCTGAGCAGACTTGATCAATTTTAAGCATGACGAGGTTTTCCTAAATAAATTTCTTGGACTTGTTTATTTCCTCTTATTTCGTCCGGCTTTCCTTCTACCAAAACAGCGCCTTGATACATACAAATAACTTTATCAACTAAATTGAGGGCCAAATCAATATCATGTTCAATCAACACGATTGCTAAGTCTTTCGGCAAGCTCTTAATCACATCTGACATCACAACTCTTTCTGCGGGAGATAATCCAGCAGCCGGCTCATCTAATAAAAGTACTTTAGGCGAACTAGTCAGTGACATCGCTAATTCCAGTTGTCGCTGCTCTCCGTAAGAGATTTCTTTCACTAACCAATGTCTTTTAGTGAGAAGATGACATCTTTCTAAAACAGACTGAACCAGTTGCTCTTCACTTTGTGGCAGTACCGAAGAACTAAAAAGAGAAAATTTCCTCCTCAATAATCCACGCGCCGCAAGCAATAAATTCTCTTCAATCGTTAATCCAAAGAATAAGTTGGTAATTTGAAATGTTCTTGCAATGCCCAGCTCTGCCCTACGATTTGGTGATGACCTAGTAATGTCCACGCCACCCATGTAGATTGATCCCTGGCCTGGCAGTGTCATCCCAGTGATTGCATTAAAAAGGGAAGTCTTACCAGCACCGTTCGGCCCAAGAATAGCAATCTTATCTCCATTACTTACTTTCATGGAAACATTATTTACTGCTTTAAATGAGCCAAACTGAACAGTTACGTTGGCAACGTCAAGAATCAATTTTTCCATCAACTTTTCTTAATCCCTTGGAATGCTCTAGAGTAAGGAGGCTGTTTTAGGTATTCTTCTGGCTTATATTTCCAAAACTGTGAAACGCTTGGATAGGTTTCGACTGGCACGTTCCAATATTTACCATCAGGACGCTTGGTCACTTTTCTGATGAATACGTCATAAATTGGATTGCCATAAGTATCTAACTTTACTGGTCTACCAAGCGGTGATTCTTGTAACACAACAGATCTAATTGCATCTAAAAACTTAGGTCGATTAGAAATATTGCCAGCAACATTTTTAATCGCCTGAGCGATCCAAATTGCTGCAACATAGTGAGAAAATCCGTAGATAGATGGGAAATGATTGTAAGCAATTAAATATTCCGCAACAAACTTCTGAGTCTGTACGTTTGGTGCCCCCTCAGCAAAGTGTGCAGCAGAGATTAAACCATCCGCTTCGCCACTATTTAAACTTCGGATCACTGATTGATCCGTCGTATTTTGAGCGGCTAATAATGGAATCTTTCCTTTCAAACCAAAGTTCGTCCATTGCTGTAAAAATCTCAAACCGTCCGCCCCTGTTTCCATCACAAAAACGGCGTCAGGTTTAGCAGCCTGAATCTGTGCAAAATAAGGACTGAAATCTTGGGTATTTAATGGGTTCCAAAATTGATTTAATACTTGACCGCCTAGTTCCGTAAATACTTGCACTAAGCCACCACACTGCTCATGACCAAAAGTATAGTCTTGGGAAATAGTAACAATTTTTCTAAATCCCATAGTCTTATAAGCATAGTCACCTAAAGGATGTGAAGTTTGACTCGCGGTATATCCTGCCACACGAATCACATTCGGAATTCTACTGCGTTGGGTTAAATCATCGGCAGCAATTACCGGAATAAAATAAGGAATACCGTTAGTTTTAGCGAACTCAGCTACAGCAAGACCAGTATTCGCAAGTAGATTACCTACTAAAAAATCTACTTGATTTTGCTCTGTTAATTTACGCGCCTTTTGTAAAGCAATATCCGGATTCGAGGCATCATCTTCAACAAAAATTTGGATATCGCGACCAGCAACCTTCTTACCGATTGACTCCCAATACATGGTGAAACCTTCAACAATTTCTTTACCCCCGGCAGCTAATACGCCGGTTAAAGGGGCCATCAAACCAATTTTAATTGGTCCAGTTGTTTGCGCTAAAACCTGTTCAAAGGAACCAAAAACAGATAAACCACTGACTGCAGCGCCTGACTTGATAAAGTTACGACGATCCATAATGACCTCCAAGTTAATATTAAAAAATTTATTTCTTCGAAACTTTTAACTTACCAACAATTCCTTCTGGAATAAAAATCATGGCAAGGACAAACATCAAACCCATCACAAATGACCAGCGTTCAGTGTAGGAACTAATGATATTTTCTAAAGAGATGATGAGCGCTGAACCCACCACTCCACCGAAAACGGTGCCAACACCCCCCATAATTGCCATCAATAAGCCTTTGACTGACTGGGCAAGTGAAACACTGGATGAGCTTACAAAGCTATTAAAAAGCGCATATAAAACCCCTGCAATTCCTGCAATAAATGCTGAAATCACGAAACCAATAATCAAATGAAGCGTAGTGTTGTAACCGAGACTTCGCATTCTTGATTCACTCTCACGAATACCTCTTAGAGTTAAGCCAAAGGGTGATTTAACAAAACGTAAAATTGCAAACCCCACTACTAACAAGACCATAAAACTAAAGTAATAGAAGTGCTCAGGATTTTGTAACCATTCGGGACGAATATTTCCCCGCAAGCCATTTTCACCACCAGTAACTGAAGTCCAGCGCTGACAAACACCCCAAACAATCATCCCTAGTGCCAGTGTTAACAGTAAAAAATAGACGCCACTGGTACGGACTGCCAGCACTGCGAACACGAGTCCCACTAAAGTTGACACACCAATCCCAAGAAGGATAGCAGTATATGGGTCATAGTGATTCGTAATTACACAATAAATTGCAGTGTAGGCAGCAGTACCAAAAATAGCTCCATGACAGAGTGATGTTCTACCAGCATATCCTGCCAAAATATCAATCGATATTGCAAAAATTGAATAAATAAAAGTAAGTGTCATTAAGCTTAAGAAGTATGGGTGTACCAAAGAAGGCAAAATTAAACACAATAAGATGAGCGACAGTATTCCAAATTTAGAGGCAAAGTGCTTTAGTAACATTTTTAAATTGGCTTTCCAAATAATCCGTTAGGTCTAAAAGCAAGTAACAAAGCCATGGGACCAAAAATGACAAAATACGATAATTCAGGAAAGGAGACTTGCCCAAAGGTAGAAAGTAAAGCTACCGTTAAACTCCCAATCGCAGCGCCGATTAAACTGCCTCGACCGCCGATAATTACTACCGCCAAGCTATAAACTAAAATTTCTGAGTCAGCAGTTGGATATAGAGATAAGAAAGCACCACCTAGTGATCCTGCAATTGCAGCTAAAGCCATACCGATCATGAAAGTAACTGTAAATATCTGTCGAATATTGACTCCCAATGCCTCTACTGTCTCTGGATCATCAACCCCTGCTCGTATTAATGCTCCCAGCTTGGTACGATTAATCAGATAATTCAGCCCCAAAAATATCAAAATACCCATAAACAACACAAATAATCGATATTTTGGATAGGTAATACCGAACAGTTCCATCGGCCCCTGCAGAAACTCTGGTGTTGGAACCGATAAACTATCACCACCGAAAATGACCAAGGATATATCGTTCACCATCAGTGCAATACCAAGGGACATTAAAACTTGCCGAAGCTCAGCACCTTTTGCAAACTTCAATAAAAACTGCTCAAACACCCCCATGATTGCCAAACTAATAATGGATGCACAAATACCTAAAAAGAAACTATTAGTTTGGCTAGTGACCACATATGCCACATAACCGCCCAGTAGATAAAAGGCTCCATGGGCAAGGTTAACAATTCGCATTAATCCAAATACTAAAGTGAAACCACTGCCCACGATAAAAAGTAGTGCTGCAAAAGTGAAAGCGTTTAATAGTTGGAACAGGAAAAATGACATATTGATCGCTTATCTTTACTTAGAGGTTTGGCTATACCAGTTATAAATTTGCTCACCCGTCATATGAACAACACCGGTATGTTTATTGATGTGTTCGTAAACTTTTTTCAAGTAAGCAATACGGAAAGGCTGTCCACTAATATAGGGATGAATAGCAATTGATAAAATTTTTGGTCTTTCTTCAGCTTCTAAATAATATTGATCAAAAGTATCAATACACTTTTGTGTCCAATAAGCTGCCTCATGATGTTGCACTATCATCATTGGGATATCGTTGTTTTCAACTGTGTATGGCAATGTCACTAAGGGACCATTGGCTGTTTTAATAGTGGTTGGTTCATCGTCATAGGGATAATCGCCGATATATTTAACCCCAGCCGCAGCTAATAAATCAGGCGTTTCAAAAGTCTGTGTCAAGCCAGGCCCTAACCATCCAACGGGACGTTTACCAGTGAAAGTCTCAATAGTAGACATTGATTTAGCAATCATTTCTTCTTGATTTTCAACCTTGTGAATCGGCATTTGCTCATAAGAATGTCCCATAAATTCCCAATTTGACTTGAGACATGCTTCTGCCACTCTCGGGTAATCTAAACAAACTCGCGCATTCAATGCTAATGTCGGCGTAATGTTCATCGAATCATACAAGGCCTTAAACCGCCAAAAGCCTACTCGCATTCCATATTCGTGCCAAGCCCAATTGGGTACATCAGGCAATAAGGGCAAGCCAGTTGGGGCTGGGATTACCTGACGGGCCATCGGTCTGGCAATATCCCAAACCTCTAAATTAACAATCGACCAAACAATTACTTTTGCATTGCCTGGGAATTTTAAGGGTGGACGATCAACAATTGCTGAAAATTCAGTGCGCTCACTCGGTGACATTGCCATCTTTTTTCTCCTATTTAATTTAAGTTTTATTTACAAAAATTGTTATAGCCAAGTTTTAGAATTTGATCTACAGAACAATACAAAAAACTAGCTCCTTGATTTTCCCATTTTGCGCAGGTTTGAGGATTACCTGGGATCCCCCAAGACCTTTGTGCTTGATTCAGACTACTGACTACTGCATCAACACTTTGCCATAAAAGCGGGTTGTTTTGATCACCATGAAATCCAAGACTATGTGACAAATCATTCGGTCCAATTAAAAATGCATCCGTGAAAGAGTTGTTAGCTAAAACATTGATATTTTCTACGGCTGGCACAGATTCAATTTGAGCTATTTTGTAAATTTCTCGAGCCTGCGATTTACCAACATAATCCACCACATTATTAATCATCATCATTTGCTCATCTGTCTCAACATGAGGTGAAATCAGTCCATCAATACCACGATCCAAATACCTAATTAACACCTCTGCTTGTAATGACTCACTTCTTAAGACAGCGAACATCCCATGAGAATGAATCGCTCGTACCATTGGCGTGATACTTTCCAGATTGATAGCGGTTCTCTCACAATCGATGAAAACACACTCTGCTCCAGCCCGAGCTAATGAATCGATCACATCAATCGATGCACCACCTGCATTGACCATCCAGAGTAAGTCCTTTGATTGCAGACGCTCTTTAAGTGAGATTACGTTTTTCATGAAATTTTTAACTCAGGTAATTGCATAACTTCTGCAGATGTCATCACGAAACCAAAAGCCGTTTTAATACAAAGTAAAGCAGCGTCATGAAGGCTGGGATGATCCATCGTATCCACACAATCACTCGGCACAATAACGGCATAATCCATGGAGCATGCAGCAGTCACAGTCGATAAGACACAACTATTGGTATTTACACCAGTAATAATTAAGGTATTAATGTTGTGGGTTTTGAGTAAGAACTCAAGGTCAGTCGCAACAAAACAGTTATAACGCTTTTTGGTATCTACGACAAAATCCACATCAAGCTGATAGATTCCTGGCATGATTTCACACCCTGGCATACCAACGAGATTGTGTTTCATGACATTTTTTCTGGGATTATTGGGATCTGCCGCTCGCGTTCTCCAAAATGCATTCATGCTGATTTCTTTGGCATCACGATAGCATGTTACTAAATGAATGACAGGAATAGCACTTTTTCTTGCCCAGTCCATCAGTGCAATATTTTTATCCACTACGGCCTTAGCCACTTCAGGACTCGCTGGCATGGTAGCAACTGACATATCCAAATGCCCACGATGTAAATCAATACCAACCACCGCTGCTCTAATCTGATCTACCCCAAAATTAATCATAAGTTAGCCTAAATTACGCCGTTAACGGTTGATTTTAAGAGCTTTGCTTGATCGATTCCAAATTGATCGGCTAACCAATCTGCCAAGATTTCTTGACCGATGGTAGGGTTGTCATGCTGACAATGCTCAGCGCCAGTTTCTTCCTCATCTAGCAAGCGAAGTGTACAGTTCACACCCTTAGCTTGGCCATAGTCATATACTTTTTTAGCTTGGGATACGGTTAAGACATCGTGACCACCGTGCATAATTAAATAAGGGCAACGCATATTTTCTAAATGACCATCTAGGGTAAAGGCTTTTGCTTTTTCCATTGAAGATTTCATACTGTCACACCCAAATACCCACTTAATGTGCGTCGCTAGACCATGATCCTCTGCTGCACCACCCCACATGTCGGTAATCGCAAAAACTGCGCCATGAGAAATACAGGCGGCTAAGCGATGTTCGTAACAGGCAGCTCTAGCAGCATAGATACCACCTAGACTAGACCCACAAACTGCAATCTTAGAAACATCGACATCGCTTCTAGTCTCTAAATAATCAATACAGTACCCAATTGGCACTTCAGTATCGGGACGATTGACCAGGCCTTGTCTACGCAATGCACCACCCTGCCCAGGGCCATCAATCATCAATACAGAAATTCCTCTTTGCAAGCAACCATGCGCCTGCATAAACCACATCTCATCTTTAATCGAATCCAAGCCACCCATACAAATTAATACTGGCAACTTATCTCCAGGGAAGGGTGCTCTAACAAAATAAGCAGGTAAAGTTGCTCCATTTTCATAAGGGATCTCAACAATCTCGCCTGGAGGATTCAAATATTTCAAATAACCGTAACTTGATTTTTCCATCAATGTAAAAGTCTCAAGTCTTCTTGGATCTTTGGGTAATAGAAAAAACTCTGCCTGACGATAGTAGTCAGCCGCTCTCTTAAAACAATTAGAGGCAGTAACAATATGGTTTTTAGATTCTGCATCAAGTGCCCGATCAAAGTTTCTATCAGCAATATGCTTCCATTCCTTATGCCAACTTTCATCACTGGTAGGGTCAATTCTAGAAGCTGCTTGAAATACTTCGCTGACTGCTCCGCCACCTTCTTGCGTTTCACCTAAGCCGCGTCGAAACTGATAGGAGAACCAAGGGGAAGCCGGCCAATGATGCCAGCCGTAGGGTTCATAGTGCGCGAGTGGGTTACTAGTGATTTTATCAATTGCATTATCGACATCCAAATTGATTTTCTTTTCGTTACTAACGTCCATTAAAATTTCCCAATTCAAGTTTTATAGAGCATTTGATCATTATGCTTTAAATTTATTGTACGAGGGTTCATTCACATTCATGTTAGCATTGATGAAGGCATCGTTCACCCAAATGGTGCATTCAAAAAATGAGGCTATTTAGAACACTTTCAAAAGAAAATGACGGTGTTCATCGCAAATGATGGATGCATTAAGAAACTCATGGAACTTCTAGAAGCGTTAACTTCATTCTAAATAGATATTGTTCTCACGAACTACTTGCTCATATTTTTTTAATTCTGACTTAAAGAGTTCAGCAAATTGCTCTTGCGAGCTTGGTGCCACAATCACCCCTCTCGCGGTAGCAAGATCCCGAAATTCTTTTTCTTGAATAATTTTAGTAATCTCTAGATTTAACTTACTCACTATAGAACTCGGAGTCCCGGCAGGAACGAAAATCCCTTGCCAGCCATCACAATCAAATCCCGGATATTTTTGGGCAATGGTCGGAACGTTTGGTAAAGCTTCTAAAACTTTACTTCCACCTGTAGCTAAAGGCACTAATTTACCAGCTTTAATTAACTCTAAAGTAGTAGTTGTTGTATCAAAAGCCATTTGAATTTCGCCAGCCATGAGTGCCGTCAACATTTGTCCAGATCCGCGATATTGAATATGGGTTGCGTCGATATTGGCGGCCTTTTTTAACATTGCCATCGCAAGGTGGGGACCAGACCCGTTACCATAAGAGCCGTAATTGAATTTCTTTGGGTTATTTTTAACAACCTCCACGAGCTCCGTTAAATTTTTAGCAGGAAAGTCTGGGGCTACAAGCAAAATATAACTTACCGAAAGTGTTTGCGCTACTGGAATTAAATCTTTCTCCGTATTAAAGGAAAGTTTTTGTACAAAGGGATTAATCGTAATTTGTGAGGCCGTATTTAAGAGCGTATAACCATCTGCAGGAGCTCGCACAGTTGCCTCAGCGGCAATCGTGCCAGCAGCTCCCACTTTGTTTTCAAAAACAAAAGGTTGTTTAAGTACTTTTTGTAGCTTTGCACTAATTGCCCGGCCATACAAATCAACTGAAGATCCCGCAGGATAACCGGTTAGCATTTTCACTGGCCGATTAGGATATTCCTGAGCCATTACTGTATTGATACTAATCCAACACGTCAGGAAAAAAATTAATGAATTTTTATTTATCATTTATTGTTACTCCATTTTGTAAAAAATTAAGTACGAATTACTCTGGCTTCAAGTTATATTTTTGTATTACTCTGCGCCAAATATTAGACTCAGTCTGTGCCATGCGCAGTAAATCTGCTCTTGTCGACCATTGAGGTTCAGCGCCAGAGGCTTTGATTTTTTCATGGGTTGCCTTATTTTCTAAAGTGCGCTTAATTGCATTATTCAAGTCATCAAGAACTACATTAGAGACACTTTTAGAAACGTAAATCGCACTCCAATTATTAAGATTCATCCCCTTGAAACCCATTTCATCGAAAGTTTTCACATTCGGTAGTAAAGGATTGCGCTGAGGCGCAGCAATGCCAATCGCTTTTAAATTACCGGACTGAATATAGGAAAGCACTCCAGGAATATCTCCAAAGAATCCATCAACATGATCCCCCAGTAAATCCGTAATCGCCGGTGCGGCTCCTTTATTAGGTACATGCGTAAAAGTTTTACCGGTGGAATCTTGAAATAAGGAAATAGCCATATGTGGCATGCTGCCAATGCCTGACGAAGTTAAATTTAAACCACCTTTTTTAAGCAGCGAAAGCTTTAAAAAATCATCCACATCCGTAACCGGATTTTTACCATTCACGACTAAAACTTCTTGATTGTTTACAACCAGTGAAACCGGCGCAAAATTTTGTACGTCATAGGTTAGTTTAGGATACAAATTAGGATTAATGGTAATTGCACCAGCCGTAGTTAGCCAGAGAGTTTTACCATCATTTGGTGCATTCAAAACATACTGCGCTGCCACAGCTCCATTGCCGCCGGGTTTGTTTTCAACTAGAACCTGTTGACCTAATTCAATTCCTAATTGTTCAGCTAATTGCCTCGCTAAAGCATCAGATGGACCGCCTGGAGGGAAGGCAATGACGAGTCGTACCATTCCACTTGTTTGAGCTTGAGCTAGATGCTGGAATCCGAAAAGAAATTGGCTGAGAACTAAACAAGTTAAGAAAAATGATTTAGTTATTTTTATATTCATAATTAGCTCACTAATAATTGTTGAACAATATCCATGTCAACCTTTAAGCCTAAGCCGGGTTGGTTAGAAATATTAAAAAATCCATCCTGTGTCAAAACCGATTCACCCAATGGATTCAAGTCCATTTGACAAAAAGTATATTCCAAATAAATCTCTTCTTTCTGCGCTGCAATCAGATGGGCGGTAGCAATTAAGCCAGGCCCCATGTAGGGAGAATGAGGTGCTAGTCGTATAGAGGTATTTTTGATCAGCCCCATTACCCTTAACATTTCAGATACTCCACCGATTTTGGTAACACTAGGCTGTAAATAATCAACGGACTGCTTAGTAATTAAATCGTTAAAATCAGAATAACCCAGAGCATTTTCACCTGCAGCAATTGGAATATTTCCCTTGCGTTTTACAAGAGCTAATCCTTCATGATCTTCTGGAGGCCATACTGGTTCTTCAATCCAAAATAAATTGAGCGGTTCTAATTTTTCACACATCTGCAATGCTTGTTCGGGGCTCCATGGGCAATTCGTATCCACCATTAAATGAATATCTGGGCCAATTGCATCCCTCGCTGCTTTGATTTCGTCAAAACCAGTTTCATGCAATTTAATCGCTTTAAATCCTTGTCGCACTGCTGCAGCTGTATTCTTGGCAACTAGATCAGGATTGTTGTAACGAATCAAACTAGCATAAGCCGGAATCTTAGCTTTAGATTCCGCAGATAAAAGAGTTGCTAGTGACTTATTTTGTTTTTGTGCCTGAATATCCCACAGTGCAGTATCTAAACCAGAAATAGCAAAGATAACTGCACCAGCTCTACCCAGAGGATGGAGCTTTCTACTGATTTCTAACATCAGTTCATCAATTTTGGATTCATCACGACCAATGGCAAGTGGGCTCACTAAGCGTTCGATTACCTCTAAACTAGCTGGCCAAATACTAAAGCCAAAGGACTCTCCCCAGCCAATGAGCCCATCATCGGTTTCAACCCGAATTAACAACATTTCCATTTCTCTCGTCTTACCAGCAAAGATCGGTTTGGGACCACCGATATCAAATGGCAAGCTCAGAGGATAGGCTTTCACCGAACGAATCGCCATCTCATGTCTCCGTATTATTTTGCACCGATGTTGGTGCAATTGCTTGTTTTTGCCTAGTATATACTAGTAAAAAGAGAATAATTTCAAAAATTTTGGAGACGCTTCTAGGCTTATGACAATACGTTTTGCACAAGCAATTCCGGTGAGTATTCCCTATGAAATCGGCGGGCCTAAACCCACTTTTGCGGGTATCCCACGGAAAATGGAGATCTTATTTATCCGTATTGAAACCGATGATGGGCTAGTTGGTTGGGGTGAAGCTTTTGGACTGTCTGTTTGGCCAGCAACTAAGCAAGCTTTTGAGCATTTAATTGCACCACTCATGATTGGGAAAGATGAGACGGATATCCCAACCATCATGAATCAATTACAAAGACAACTCCATATTTTAGGACGAACTGGCCCCGTTACCTATGCATTATCAGGTCTCGATATTGCCCTTTGGGATTTAAAAGGAAAACGTGAAAAGAAGTCTTTAAGCGAATTAATTGGTGGAATGCCACATCAATCCTTTGCTTGTTACGCCAGTTTGATGCGTTACGGCACAATTGATCTCGTCAAGAAAAATACCGAAGATGCCCTCACTAAGGGTTTTAAAGCGATTAAATTACACGAAGTGGGTGTGGACAAAGTGCATGCAGCTCGAGAAGTCATGGGGCTAGATTTACCCTTAATGATGGATGTCAATTGTCCTTGGAGTCTGCAAGAAACGAGGGAGATAATCGATCAACTTCAACCATATCAATTGTACTGGTTAGAAGAACCAATTTGGCCTCCTGAAGACTTTAAAAATCTAGCGAAAATAAAAAGCGAAGGCAAGATGGCGATAGCAGCTGGTGAAAATAATTTAAGCTTAAAACATTTTGAACAAATGCTGGAGTCGGATGCAGTGAACTATATCCAACCCAGTGTGACGAAAATTGGTGGCATTTCTGAAATGTTAAAAATTATCTCGCTTGGAAAATCATTCAATATTCCAGTAATGCCACACTCTCCTTACTTTGGACCTGGCTTATTAGCAACCTTGCATCTCGCAACGCTTTTACCTGAGAAGCCCTTAATTGAATATTCATTTGCTACTCTAGAAAATAATCCTTTAGGTGCTTCAGTCTTAGTTCGAAATGGAGAAATCATGGTTCCGACTGGACCTGGGCTTGGGTATGATCCTGATGAAACGATGATTCGAGCGATGACTATTCAATGATAAATTTATCACTCCTACCTTCGAACCCACTCCAGCAAAATTCTTTTAGTATTAAATCGATTAGCACCTATATCTTTAAAGCACCAGTTAAAAAACCGGTCGTTTCAACTTTAACAACGGTGAACACACGGGTAGCATTATTAGTAAAAGTCGAAGACATTGACGGTATTGTTGGTTGGGGAGAAATTTATGCCACTTTACCCTCTTTTGCAGCCGATCATAAAAGAAACATCGTTCATCAAATTCTATTTCCTTTATTAAAAAAAGAAGTCTTTGAAACACCTCAAGCATGCTGGTCATATTTAGAATCGAAAACGCTAGCCATGCAAATTCAGACAGGAGAATTTGGTCCATTTTCTTCTGCGATTGCTGGCATTGATTGCGCTATTTGGGATCTCCTCGCCAGAAAAAATCATCTACCTCTTGCTGAGTTTTTAGGTGGAGAAAGACGACCTTTACCCGCTTATGCAAGCGGTCTCAATCCTGCCGACGGTCCTGAAGTGGTTGAGCAAAGTCGAGAGTTAGGCTTTACTGCCTTTAAACAAAAAATTGGTTTTGGTGAATCTGTTGATAAAAATAATCTATCCAAAATATCAAGTCATTTACAAAAAGATGAACAACTTTTTGTCGATGTAAATCAAGGTTGGACGATTACTCAAGTTCGACAGATTGCACCGATGTTGAATTCATTCCCACTACATTGGGTTGAAGAACCACTTATAGCAAATGCAAGTGTAGAAGACTGGCTAGAGTGTGCCTCCTTACTCAATGCGCCACTTGCTGGTGGTGAGAATTTACGGGGTGATGATTTTGCAAAGCAAAGTGATTGGTTAAAGGTGATTCAACCTGATGTTGGTAAATGGGGCGGAGTAACCGGCAATTCGATGGTTGCTAAAGCAGCACTCAATCATCAGTTGCGTTATTGTCCTCACTGGCTAGGTAGCGGACTTGGCCTGATGACCTCGGCTCATGTCTTAAGCGCCATTGGGGGAAATGGTTTATTAGAAATGGATGTGAATGAAAATCCATTAAGAGAAATTTTGGCTGAACCTTTTCCCACACTTCAAAACGGTCAGTTGAATCTACCAGACCAAATTGGTATCGGTGTTGTACCTAATTTAGAAAAAGCCAATCCTTGGCTAACCCACTATCAGGAGTCAATCATATGAAATTTCAAGTAGTCAAACAACTATTTATCCTGTGCAATATGATGTTTTTAATGTGTCTCTCGACACTTGCGCAATCTCAAACATTCCCGAATAAACCTGTAAAACTTGTAGTGGGATTTCCTCCTGGTGGCATGGCGGACATTGTTGCTAGAGAATTAGGGGAACGCCTTAGTATAGTTTGGAAACAATCTGTAATCATCGAAAATAAACCCGGTGCCTCAGGAACAATTGCAGCAGATGCTGTTGCTAAAGCGAATCCCGATGGCTACTCCTTACTAGTGATCTTAACTAACCACGTGGTAGTAGCTAGTATTCGACAAAAACTCCCCTATGATTCCTTTAAAGATTTTGCTCCCGTTAGTCTCGTTGGAGACTCCCCACTTGTCTTAATGGCAAATCCGAAGTTACCAGCTAATAATCTAGCGCAGTTGGTCAGTCTAGCCAAATCCAAGCCAGGAATAGTAACTTATTCAACACCAGGTGATGGCTCAATCCACCATCTTTCGCAAGAGTTAATGGACTCAACTTTAGGGATTAAGATGGTCCACGTTCCGTACATAGGTGGTGCACCAGCAATGTTAGATACAATGACAGGCGTTGTTGACCTTAATATCGGCAGCCCTTCTCAGGCAATTCAACAAATCAAAGCAGGTAAATTGAAAGCCATATCTTATTCAGGTTTAAAACGTTCACCACTTTTACCAGAAGTACCAACGGTCGCTGAGACTTTAATTCCAGGATTTCAGGCAGCGCTTTGGGCGGGCGTTTTAGCACCAGCGAAAACTCCGAGAGATCTTATTAATAAAATCCAAAGTGATATTAAAGTGGCTATGAGTGGTCCTGAGATTAAAGACAAAATGGATAAGCTTGGGATTGAAATTATTTCCAGCTCGCCTGAAGAGTTTGATCAGTACTTAAAATCAGAATTTAACAAGTGGAGCAATGTAGCTCGTCAGGCAAATATTAAATCTGAGTAAATCGATCACCTGAAGTATTTTCTACGGAAGCACCTTAACCTAAGCAACTCTATCCTAGATGAAAGGATAGAGTCTTCATTAGCTATTTCTAGCGAACGGATAATTTTGGAAATTTACCAACATCAGCAAAGGTATTAATTTTCCAACTAGCATCTAACAAACGATTCGCATTTTTAATTGGCAGAATTTCATCGACTAAATCATGGAACTTCTCATTTAATTGTGCATTCGTCATTGGCTTTTCAACACTGCCAACAGCGTTTTCTACAAACTGATTTAAAACTTTTCCATCATTAAGAGTAATTGTCAAATCGCCTGATTTTTTAGGAATGTTAGGATCTACTTCCACTTCAATTTTATTTCTTAGTGCAATGGTTTTAGGATCCAAGACAATCGCATCCGAATATTCTTTTTCTCCGGCCTTACCATTTAAGATTGCCACTGCTACGGAGTGGTAAACACTAAACTTACCCTCCAAACCAGTTTGAGGTTGTTTCTTGCCGGTTAATTCGAGCACCATAGGATTCCCCTTTAGCTGGATGCTCTTAATTTGATCTGCTTGCAATTGGTATTTGTTACGTAATTGAATCGCTGCATCAATCGCAGGGTGAATCACAATCCCACAAGCAAAAGGTTTATAAGTATCTAGTGCCGTCTCAAAACGGACTCCTAAATCATCTAGCATCTCATGATAATCACGGTTGACGCTGAGTGAATTCGCCCAACCAATCCGTGATTCAATCGTTTGATTTGAACTCGTGAAGTTGTTCTTTGCTAGCAATGCTGAAAACAAACCACTGGATGCCGAACGGCCTGGATTAAAACTTTTGTTCATCGAGCCAAAAGATTCTCTAAAACCAACTGGCTGAGAAGCTGCTAAACCAATCGCCCAAATCATTTGCTGTTCAGTCAAACCCATTAATCTGCCAACGGCAAGTGCTGCACCGATAGTTGGAGTTGTACCAGAAACATGCCAACCAATTCCGGCGTGACCAGGATGAAGAGCGTTCGAGAGTCGAATCGACATTTCGATTCCTAAGTAGAACGAAGTTAAGAATTCTTTGCCAGAAACAGGACGATATTCAGCATAAGCCAATAATGCACTAGCAATCGGTCCAGCAGCATGGACATTAGTAACTAAGTGGGTATCATCAAAGTCAAACACATGACTTGAAACACCATTAATAAAAGCGGCATTGAGAATATCAAAGCGCTCTTTTCTGCCTAGTATGGTTGCCTGGTTAGATTTAGAAACAGGCGCTAAACTTTTAATAGCTATATCAACTGCTTCATGCCGACAACTTCCTGTTGTCACACCTGAAAAGTTCACAAAGGCCCTTAGACATTCATCAACGATCTTAGTTGGCAGATCCTCATACTTTACATTTAAAGCATATTGAGCCATTCTTCTTGTAGCATTTTGGCCTGGATTCGCATCTGTCTTAACAGCTTGCGCTAAAGAGTCTAAGGGAGCTACTAAGGATGCCCCTAACATTGTTGAAGAAACTTTTAAGAAATTTCTTTTGTTATTACTCATTAATTGATTCATAGTGTCTCCTAAATAATTATTACTTTAATTTAATAGTGATTGAATTCTTTGTAAATTTTTTTCTTCTGCAGGATAAATACCTTCATCTATCATTTGATTCATTTTCGTGACGGCCGTATTCATTGGCGTTGGAACATTACATTCCAGCCCTTTTTTCACAACGTAACCATTAAGATAATCAACCTCTGTACGTCGTCCTTTTGCATGGTCTTGTACAACAGCATTTCTTGAATGAGGTCCAATATGTTTGACGAGGGTCTTGAATAATAATTCCACTGCATCACGGGGTGATCCATCAAAATCACTTTGCTCTAAACCAAACACTGGCTCAATCGTGAATCCCATTTGTTTGGCCACCAAAAAGGTTTCCATGCCTGCGGCTAAAGCAATTTCAAAAAATCCATCCAACAGGACCGCTTCTGAAGATTTCATACCTAGCATCCCAATGGGTCCTTGGGTCATGGAATTGGCAATCAACTTAGACCATTTAGAGCCTAAAATATTACTAGAGACTTCAGGTGTGCCAACATGTGTAAAGATTGCTTTGAGCATTTCTAATCGAGGTGTAAGTTGACCATCCAGTTCACCGAGGCCAATCCAAGTTCCTTGACGGTTGGTATTTCGATGGACCTTACCCGGTTCAGTAATGGCGGCTGATAGCTCAATGACGCATGGCACATCACGCTCTTTCCCAATGATCGGGGCAACCCATTCATCATTGAAACTATTTTGCACACAGACTAACATTCCATCTGATTTTAAATAGGGTTTAATAAATTGCGTTAACCACATACTATCGTAAGACTTAGCACACAATAAGACGATATCTAACTGAGGATTTAAGGTATAAATTTCATTTAAATGATAAGCCTTTACCGCTTGCTGATGCTCACTTCCAGGCATACGAACAAAGAGTCCATGTTGCTTCATTGCATCCACATGTTCTGGCCACTGATCAATGAGAATGACGTCATATCCAGCTTCCACCAAGTCCAGTCCGATGCTGGCGCCAATTGCCCCTGTGCCTAAAATAGCAATTTTTTGCATTGCAATGTCTCCACTAATTTTTTTGTTTAGAATGTATTAGTAGTATAACTACTTAAATATAACTATTAAGAGACCTATTTTGCAAAATTTCAAACGACTCAATCGGAGTCTATTTTATTGTTTCGCACTTCTTTTGAACCTAGTGTTTGTTTCAAACATCTTAGCGGAAGAAGTTCAGTGGCCTACACGTACTGTAAAAATTATTGGGCCCGCTGCTGGCTCAGGGACTGATTTAACCGTCAGAATCCTAGCAAAGTATCTAACCAAAATTTGGCAGCAACCTGTCATTATTGAAAATAAGCCAGGCGCTGGGGGCTCCATTGGTACTGCCTTTGTAGCTAAATCCGAGCCGGATGGATATACGCTACTGACGCAATCAGCCTCCTATGCGGCGAATCCATCGATTTATAAGAAATTACCCTATGAGCCAAGTAAGAACTTTATCGATATCGATATTTTGGGAATGACTCCTTATGCCCTAGTCGTCAATGCAGAACAGCCGATTAAATCAGTTAAAGACCTCGAGACGATGGCTAAAATCAAGCAATCGAGTATGGCATTTGCCTCTGCAGGAATTGGAAGCTCAACGCATCTTGCAGCTGAGTACCTCAATCAAACCCTTGGGATCAAACTCTTACATATCCCCTATAAAGGATCACCAGACGCAATTGCTGATGTGATGGCTGGCCGGTCAACTTTTTATATGGCTCCTCTTGATGCTGCCATGGGAATGATTAAATCGGGTCGCCTTAGGGTCATTGGTTTGACGAGTAAAAATCGTTTGGAAATCATGCCAGATATACCAACTATTGCGGAACAGGGATATAGTCAGTTTGAGATCAGTCTTTGGGCTGGATTATGGGCACCAACAGGTACACCCTCCGCTATTATTGAAAAAATTAATCGAGATATTGGTGCCGCGATGCTTGACCCTGAAGTAAAAGATGCTTTCCAGAAGGCCGGAATTCAATCTCGTCATATGAGCTTGGAACAAGTAAAGCAATTTGTCAAAGCAGATATTGTTAAATATCAAAAAATTGCTACTGCTGCGGGCATTGAACCACAGTAAAACCTAATAAAAAAGAGTATTTATCAAAAATCATAAAGAGTAATTGCAAATCGATGCAATTACTCTTTTTTATAAACTAGCAGGCACAGATTGTAAGTAAGACCATAAGGCTTCTAATTGGTCTTTACTAAGAACATCCTCCCATGGGGGCATCGCATTTTTTCCGTAAGTGACTGAATCAATAAATCGAATCTTACTATCCCTTGGGAACTTACCTAAATCAAAGCCCCATTGTGGATTTTTCATTTCAGCACCATGACAGGATGAACAATATTGTTGATAAATCTTTTCTCCCAATGCTATCGAGTTTGTATCATCGGCAAGGGCGTTAAGAACAAAGAAAAAACCAAACAATATCAAACTAAATTGTTTTTTAATTTTCATTTTATTATTAATCAATCTTCAATCTTTTAAAGGTAAGGCAAATACAGTAACAGAACCACCCGTTGGAACTTTATCACCAGCAAAACGTTTTGGGTTAGCGCCACCAATTCCTGAAAGAACTGCTACATACTGACGACCTTTATAAGAATATGTGATAGGCGGCGCATTAATTCCTGAGCCAGTTTTAAATTGCCATAATTGCTTACCAGAATCTTGATCCAACGCAATAAATTCGCCGGTTAACTTGCCAGTAAACAACAAGTCACCCTCAGTCGCCAAGACTCCAGCTGAGTTATACATGTCTGTAATCGGCGCACTCCAGACTACTTTGCCACTTACAGGCTCAATAGCTTTAAAAAATCCAAGTGGTTCGCCTGCAGGGGTTTTGAAACTAGATTGAATCCCTGTATAGTCCGACCCTAGATTAAATTGAGGTTTCACATACTTCATATACCTGGCTTGATTCCAAGAGTTTATATACATCAAATTTTTCTTAGGATTAAAGGCGTTTAAAACAGCATTCGTCCCCCGCGATGGAAAAATTTCAACAGTTTCACCATTCATTGCCCGACTTAATACATCTGTTAAAACGGGACGGCCAGTTTTTAAATCGATTTCACTCGCCCAATTTACTTTGACATAGGGCCTAGCTGATATAAGTTTGCCATTGGTACGATCAAGTACGTATAAGAAGCCATTCTTATGCACATTAAATAGGACCTTTCGATCTTCACCATTTATTTTGACATCCGCTAAAACACTTTCGGCAGTAGAGTCATAATCGTAACTATCGTTGGGCACGTATTGATAAAACCAAACTATTTCGCCAGTTTTAGGACGAATCGCTAAGATACTAGATGTGTATAAACTATCTGCACCATCTCGAAAATCTGGATTATAAGGTTCTGCATTACCTGTCCCAATATAAATCAAATCGAGTTGTGGATCATAGTTCGCAGACTGCCAAGTAGAACCTCCGCCATATTTCCATGCGTCAGGTTTATTTTTTGTTGGCCAAGTCTCTGAACCTGGTTCGCCAGGAGCTGGAATCGTATAAGTTCGCCAAAGTTGTTTACCAGTCTCTGGATCAAAGCCACCAATAAAACCACGCGATGTCGTATCACTCCCTCCCATCCCACTAATCAATACTCCATTAGCAATCATGGGGGCAATAACTCCTTTAGTTCCATCCTGCCAGTCAGCAAACTTTGTATTCCAAATTTCCTTACCAGTTTTCATGTCTAATGCCATCAAATGATCATCGACCGATTGACGGAACAGCTTACCGTTATAGATAGTTGCAGATCCGCGCATAATGGCGCCACCGCCTGCCACGCGAAGTGCAGCGCGTTCATATTGAACGGGAGTTCGCCAAATTTGACGCCCTGTTTCTAAATCAAAAGCAAAGGTCCAGTTACCATTAACCACATACATCACACCTTCAAATACGGTTGGTTGAGCATGCTCTCCCATCTCATTACTGACACTTGAGGTCCAAACCGGCTGCAGTTGTTTTACGTTTTGTCTGTTAATTTGCTTTAACGAACTAAACATTTTTAGATCGTATCCTAGTCCAAAATTCACCACATTTTCTGGGTTTTTAGAACCTGTCAGTAAATCTTGATTAGTTTGTGCTCCTGCTAAAAAACTAAGTCCCAACAGGCTTACTAAAAGAACTTTTTTCATGAATCTGTCTCCTATTTTTTACTACTGTGTGAAAATCTAGCTAGCTTTCGCTATTCCTTTTCGTGCATTTACTATCAATTCATTAATACAAAAATTGTTGTACTGCTTTTTGATCAAAATTAAATCCCCAACCAGGCGTTGTTGGCACATTGACAGTGCCATCTGAATTCAAACTTAATTGCTCTTGATATAAAGGTGAGAACCACGGCATAAATTCTACGTAGATTGCATTGGTCATTGTTGCTGCTAAAGGTAATGACATTTGCGTAAATAAATGCGGGGCAATTGCAATATTGGCTGCCTGAGCTAATTGAGCCACTTTCAACAGTTCAGTCGGCCCGCCCATTCTTTGTAAGTCAGGCATCAAAATATCTGCAGATTTTTTCTCCATCATTTCAATCATGCCAAGAGCTGTAAACTCATTTTCACCACTCGCTATGGGCGTATCGAGTGCTGCAGCAATTTGCGCCTCACCATAATGATCATTAAAAATGACTGGCTCTTCAATCCAAGCCAATTGAAACTCTTCTAACTGTCTGCCAAGACGAATTGCATGGGATACCGTTAATTGCTGATTGCAATCAGTCATCAATTCGATCTCATTGCCGATAGCTTGTCTTACTGCTTTGACCCGCGCAACATCATCAGCTATTTTTTTCGAACCAAGGGACATTTTGATTGCTTTAAAACCTTCTTTAACTAAAACTTGCGCCTCGTTTTGTAATTCCGGGATGGATGCAGAAAGTCGCAAACTGCCACTACGGTACATTGGTAGTGTCGTTTTAACTACCCCTAGTAATTGACTCACATTTTGATCAGCATGCTTAGCTTTTAAATCCCATAAAGCGGAATCAATCGCTGATAAAGCAATAGCGCCCACGCCCCTTTGGCCTAAAAATACTAGTTCACGCCAGATCTGAGCAACAAACTCTCCATGCATGCGAATATCACGATCAATAATCAAGCTCTCCAAACTCAGAATCATTTCTCGGATTAAATTTAATCGAACCCCGTTTAAGGTAAAAACCATGCCTTCACCAATATGTTCGTTTGTTCTCAGAGTAATGAGCAAGGCATCAGCAGAGTGAATCACCATTTTGCCACTTGGAATTGGCTTATCAAGGGGAACTTTCACCGCTTGAATTTGTAATGATTTCACTTTCACGATGTGTCCTTAGAAATTATTTATTCAGCTTTGATGTTGGCATCTTTAACTAATTTTCCCCACATCGCAAAATCAGCTTGTAAGAATTCTTTGAACTCATTGTTGTTGCGATAATCAGGAATTAATCCTAACTCTTGCATTTTTTGTTGTATTTGGGGAGTTTGAACAACAGCAGCAAATTCTTTACCTAATTTTTCAGTGATTTCAACAGGAGTTCCTGCCGGTGCAAAAGCACCTTGCCATGTTTCCATTTGATAGCCGGGTACTGCAATATCAGCGATTGGTTTGACACCTGGTAACGCAGGTATTTCAGACTTACTACTCACCCCTAATGCTCTGAGTCGACCACTTTTAATAAATGGACTTGCTACTGGCACAACTTCAAAAGCTAAATCTAATTGACCACCAATCAAATCTGCCATGACTCCAGGTCCCCCTTTATAGGGCACATGCTGCATTGAAGTCCCAGTGAGATGCATGAACACTTCTGCAGATAGATGATGCGCACTTCCTAAACCACTAGTACCATAATTTAAACTACCTGGTTTATTTTTTAATTCTTTGATGACGTCATTAACCGTTTGAAATCGACTATTTGCTGGCACAACCAAAACAGTTGGCCCTCTATCCCATAAAGAAAGGGGCACAAAGTCTTTGATCGGATGATAACCAGAACTCTTCGTTAAGTAATAGTTCGTCGCATTCGTTGTGGTGTTTCCAGCTAGTAATGTATATCCATCTGGTGCAGCTTTCGCCACATATTGAGCTCCGACCATACCAGATACACCAGGTTTATTTTCAATCACTACCCTTTGACCTAATCTTTCAGAAAGTAGGGGCACAATTAAACGTGCAATTGAATCAACTCCCCCACCAGCTGTATAAGGCACAATTAATGTAATAGGTTTTTGAGGAAAAGAAGTGGACTGACTATAGGATGGATTTGCTAAAAAAGTCATCAGACAAACCATGATACTTAAGATAGCAAAAGGAATACCGATAGAATTTCCCGATAAACGATAGTTAAAATCATTTACTCTCATTGCGCGTCCCCAATTATTTATTTATTTTTAATAATGATAACTGAAACTGTGCCCAAAAACGAATTTTGAACTACTAGTTTTATAGGGGCTTACACCGATGATTAGTTACTGGATTCTGAGGGAATATTAAAGTGGCGTCCCTTTACTCCTCGAAGCATTACTTGATTTTTGCCGAGATCTTCTACGACTAACTTTTCGAGATCAGCAACAATATCTTGGCTAACAAAGTTTCTAGGATGCTCAATCTCGTAAAGTTTTTTAACAATAAATGCATTAAGAGATCCCTTTTCGGAATCGGGCCTAGAAATAATGCAACTACCATCGTCAAAAAATTCTACCGTAGACAATTTATCTGAATGCGTTGAGGCGCCCTCAGAGTCACTCGTTAAATGAGCTGCTTGCAGTTCACAATTGAGTAAATAGGCAATGATCGATGTGCTAGCAAGTTGATTTTGGTTTAATTCGGTCCAATCAAAATGGGCCATTGTTGCGCCTTGCATTAAAGACGAATAAGAGAAATTTTTCGTGAAGACGATCTTAGCGCCAGATGAAAGGCACTTAGAAATATCTAATCCTGATTTGAGTTCTAAATTAAAAACTAAATTTCCTTGATGAAATAATTTATTCCACTCCTCTAAACTTTCAGAGTAAGTAGTCTGTTGATACATGAGATCTTGATCGTCAATCACTATTTGAGGCTGGGATAAACCAAGCTCAGTAGCAAGCTTGATAATTTCTCTGACGAAAAGTTCTGGCGAAGAGTTACCATAATTACAAAGAAGTACAACATTGTTCTTCAGGCATTTGGACAATAACTCTTTCGATTTGGTGTCAAACAAGTTTGCCCAAATATTTTCTTGAAAAGTCGTATCGGTTAATTTTGTAAAATCGTAGCTAATAAGATTTTCGAAAACAACAGCGCATGGCAACCCTCTTTCGACCATCTCATTCAATGTTTGAATAAGCGCATCTTTCTGAGTACCTAAAAAGCACTTCGCGTACGTAAGGTTAAGATTTTGCAATGAGTTTCTCCAATTACAAAATTTTGAACTCATGAATAGTTAATGTAAACTTAATTTATTTGATGAATTATGCGGTTTTGCTTATGAATCTTTCTGGTCGATTAATTGATGCCTTTTTAGCACTTGAAGAGACAGGGCGATTTTCGCTTGCGGCTGAACGTTGCCATGTTTCTGCCTCTGCTTTCAGCCAAATGATTAGCAGGCTTGAAGAGAACGTGGGAATCAAACTATTTGATCGTAATACACGTAATGTTTCATTGACCCCAGAGGGTGAAATTTTTTCCATCGGCGTTCATCGGATAGCGAATGAGATGGCAAATATCGTCAGTGAAGTACAGTATCGAGCATCGAAAAATGCCGGAAAAGTAGCTATTGCCTCACCACCCTCTTTAGCGGCCTCGTGGCTACCCAAGCAACTCGCTGAATTCAGATTGCAATTCCCCGGTATTGAGTTAAAACTTTATGACGTCTTTGCAGACTCGTGCAGTGAGATGATTGCCAATGGAGAGGTTGATTTTGGTTTTAATGCCCATCTTAAATATGAAATTGATTTCGATAAGGAGTTATTTATTAATGAGAGGCTAATTTTAATCTGCCATATTACCGATCCACTGGCTAATCGAACTGCACTTCATTTAGAGGATTTAAGAAACCGTTCCTTTATTTACACTTCAAAAGAAGGTAGTGTGCGACAACAGCTAGAACCATTGATTAAGGATATTAATCTAAAAGATAGTGGATTTGAAGTCTCTCATCTCAACACCATCGCAGGATTAGTGGTGAATCGGTTGGGAATCAGTATCGTAAGTGAATCGGCAATAGCGCTAATCAACCAGCCTGAATTGGTCGCTATCCCATTTCACGACCCTAGAATCATCAGACCTATTTATTTGGTTAAAAAACGTAATCGCAGTCTTTCCTTTGCTGCAAAAGCCCTTTGGGACCAATTACTGCAAAACTCAGATAAGTTATTGGTAAATTGATTCAACGATTATTTTTTCTTGAAGTACGTGTTCATTTCATTTGGACCTCTTCGATTTTTATTTGTTTTAGAATGAACTATAAATAAGATTTAAAAAAATCGGAGACACATCATGGAAAAACCAAAAGGCCCTAATACAGAGCCAGGCTTTCAATTAAACCGTAGGGCATTACTGAAATCAGCTGTTAGTACAGTTGCAATTGGCAGTTCTCTGACCGCAGTAGCCCAAACGAATAGTAATCCGCCCAAGCCCCAACCTATTGCCACACAAGCATCCACCAAAGGATATGTTTTCTTTACGCCTGCGGAGCAAGAGTTTATTGAGGCTGTTGTTGATCATATGATTCCGGCTGATCAGTTCAGCCCTAAAGGGAGCGATCTTGGCGTTAATATTTTTATTGATAGAGCGCTCAATGATGGCTGGGGTAAAGGAGATCGTCTTTACCTAAATGGCCCATGGCAACCTGGAACTCCATTTCAAGGTTATCAATTACCTATGAATCCCGCTGAATTATTTAGGCTAGGCATTGAACAATGTAATCAATACTGTTTGAAAAACCTTCAAAACACTTTCCACTTGTTACCTAAAAATAGTAAGGAAGATGTTTTAAAGAAATTACAAGTCGGTCAAATCACCTTTGCAAACGGCTTATCTGGTAAAACATTTTTTGATCTCTTATATCAAACTGTCAATGAAGGATTTTTCTGCGATCCAATTTATGGTGGTAATGCAGATAAGGCGAGCTGGCGAATGCTTGGCTTTCCTGGCGTGATTGCAACCCATGCTATCAATATTGAAACATTCAAAAATAAAAAATATGTATCAAATACTTTAAGTATTTCTGATATCAGTTAATTCAAAGGATTTGAGATGGCGAAGAGTTTTCCAGAAGTAGACGTCGTTATTGTGGGGATGGGTTGGTGCGGAGGTATTCTCGCCAAAGAACTATCAGAGTCAGGGATGAAAGTAGTTGGTCTGGAGCGTGGCGCAACCCGAACGGTTGAAAATGATTTTTCCGTACCGCATATTCGTGACGAGTTGGAATATCACGCCCGAACTGGACTCGCACAAAATTTAAAAAAAGAGACTTGGACGGTTCGAAACCAAATTTCTGAAACCGCCTTACCAATGAGAAAATATGGCTCTTTTATACCCGGTGATGGTTTAGGTGGGTCAGGAGTGCATTGGAACGGTCAGACTTGGCGTTGGACCGATATGGAATTTAAAATTAAATCCAATTATGTAGAGCGTTACGGTCAAAAGTTTATCCCAGAAGATATGACTATCCAAGACTGGGGCATTACCTATGCTGAACTGGAGCCTTACTATGATCATTTTGAAAAAATTGCGGCAGTTTCTGGAGTAGCCGGTAATCTTAATGGACAAATAAGAAATGAAGGAAATCCTTTCGAAGCCCCAAGAAAAAACCAATATCCTTTACCGCCACTCAAACAAAGTTTAGCCTGCGACTTATTTACCAAAGCAGCTAAAGATTTGGGATATCATCCTTTCCCGATTGCTACTGCAAACGCCTCAGCAGCTTATAAAAACCCAGATGGCATTCAATTTGGCCAATGCCAATATTGTGGTTTTTGTGAAAAATTTGGTTGCGAATCGAATGCCAAAGGTTCTCCCCTCAATACTGTCATTCCTGTTGCTATGCGCCAGCCCACTTTTGAGTTACGAACCAACAGTTGGGTAACGAAAGTGTTGATGAGTAAGGATAAAAAACAGGCTACCGGCGTCAATTATCTGAATACTGTAACGGGTGAAGAATGCTTTCAGGCTGCGAAAATTGTCATCCTTGCTGCCTTTGGTTTAAATAATACCCAACTGATGCTAACCTCAGGCATTGGGTCAGTCTATGACCCAGTTAGCCAAAAAGGCTTGATTGGTAAAAACTATGCCTATCAAACAGGCGCCAATGCAAACTTATTCTTCAAAGATAAAATCTTTAATCCCTTTATGTCTGCCGGTGGCCTCATCACCGTGATGGATGATTTTCATGCAAACTGGGATTTTGATCGTTCACCACAAAATTTTATTGGCGGTGCAACAATTTGGGGAGGGTTTTTTAATGGCCGTCCTTTAGAGTATCACCCTACTCCTCCTGGCACCCCAAGCTGGGGATCTGCATGGAAAGAGTCGATGGCAACTTGGTATCAAAAGACGATGAGGATTGCAGCGAATGGTAGCGTAATGCCTAATCGTTACAACTATCTTGATTTAGACTCTACTTATAAGAATGCAGCTGGCACCCCACTGATGAGAATGACTTTTGATTACAAACCCAACGAACATCGACTGTCTACTTTTGCGGCGGGCTTAATTGATCAAATAGGTAAGTCTTTAAATCCAACCATGATGACAAAACCAGCACCTAGAGTCACCCCATGGAATGCCGCAGTTTACCAATCAACCCACAATACGGGCGGCACTATCATGGGTACAAATCCTTCCAATAGTGTTGTGAATAAAAACTGTCAGAGTTGGGATTTGCATAATTTATTTATTCTTGGTTCATCCGTTTTCCCGCACAATTCGGCATACAACCCAACAGGCTTGTTAGGTGCTTTGTCTTATCGAACTGCCGATATTATCAAAACAATTTATCAAAAAAACCCCGGAAAACTAATCACTTAAACTGGCTGAAATGTATTTTTACTAGAACATCCCTATTACAAGTAAGCTAGAGATATGTTATTTTAAAAAAATAAATAAAAAACTGGAGACACATAAAAATGAACTCTCACGCAATGGACGCTCGTGAAGTAGATATGCCCAAAAGAGCTTTGCCAGTCATCGATTTAGGGCCATTCTTAAAGGGTGAAGCTGGCGCTCTCGACCAATTAAGCAAAGAATGGCGAGAGGTCTGTGAGAAACTTGGTTTCTTGTGTGTGATCAATCATGGAATACCAGATGAATTAATTGCAGAAATGGAAGCTGCTACGCGTGCATTCCATGCCTTGGCTGATGAAGATAAATTAAAAATCAAAGTGACTGATCATCAAAGGGGATACATTCCCTCTAGAGCTACTATTCTTAAACATTCCAGTTACCAAACGCATACCAAATTAGATACTGTCGAATGTATGGTGGTTGCGACGGATTATCCCAAAGACCACCCTGAACTGATCGCTGGAAAACAATTCTATTCAAGAAACCTTTGGCCAGAAAATTTACCGAGTTTTCAACATACTGTAGAAAAGTATATGAGTACAGTCCAGGCACTAGGAATGAAACTTCTTCCCGTTTGGGCTAAATCGCTAGACCTTCCTGAAAATTATTTTTTACCTTATTTTACGGAACCCTATAGTTATTTCCGTATTGCTAAATACCCCAAAACAGAGTTTGTGGAAAATCAAGAATTTGGTCTAGGTGCGCATGCTGATACCGGTTTTATGACATTCTTGCCACCTGCACTTGAACAAGGTTTACAAGTTCTCGATGAAAACAGTCAATGGTTTTGGCCTGTGGTTCCTGAAGGTGCTGTCATCGTCAATACTGGACTTTTCTTATCTCGCTGGACCAATAATCGCTTTAGGGCAACCCCACATCGTGTTTTACCCCCTAAGCATAATGATCGATATTCTTTTGCTTGCTTTATCAATACGAGCTTAGATGCTGTAGCTTCCTGTTTGCCAACCTGCCAAACGCAGGACAATCCACCGCTCTACCCTGATCAAAGTTATTGGTCTTATTTTCAGTGGTATATGAAAAATACCTATACCCACTATGGCAGTATTTCGGCGCCTGAGGATGAAGTTACTTCATAAACTACTTTTTACTTGAATTAGCTTTGCCTAGGGCAACGCTAATTCGTTCCTACTTACCTTTTAACACCAGCCATTTGCTCGAGTACCTTGCAAACAACCGCCGTATCCTCTTCACCAAAACCTTGATTTAAAGATGAATAATACAGTTGATGAGTAGTATCAAATAAAGGCGTTGGACAATTTAAATCAGCGGCAAACTTCGAAATAATTGATAAATCTTTCATAAAGGTATTTACCGTAGCTGTCACTTTGTCATACTCGTTATTCACCATCAGAGGTCCACGAATAGCAAACATTTTTGATCCGCCAGCACTGTCCTTGAGTACTTCGTAGACATCGTCTAAATTCATACCCGCCTTACTTGCTAGAGCAAAAACTTCTCCAGCGGCAGCATTATGAATACCCACCAATAAATTAGCCAAGTATTTCATTTTGGAACCATTACCACACTCACCTAGGTAGTAATTAGACTTCGACATACTAGGAAAAATTTCTTTGACCTTTTCAAAGGCATCCTTGTTACCACTAGCAAAAACAATCAAATCACCTGTGATTGCTTGTGCACCTGTACCACTAACGGGACAATCCATAAAATATTTATTGGCGCCTTGCATGGCTTGATACATATCCATCTTTAGCGTCAAGGGCATCGTACTCAGTTCCATCACGACATTGGGTAATTGACTTTGACATATCCCATCAGCCCCAGTGAAAACCTCTCTCACAACCTTTTCTGTCGGCAAGGAGGTGAATAGATAGGGAGTTGTGTTTGCGACCTCTAAAGGAGACTGCGCTACTTGTCCACCATTCGCCACAAACTGCGCTAAAGCTTCATGTGAAACGTCGTAACCAATGACCTCATGCCCTGCCTTTAATAAATTATTAGAAATTGCACCGCCCATAATGCCTAAGCCAACAAACCCAACCTGTACCTTCTTTTCCATCAACGTCTCCGATATAAATTATTTTTAAAAACTATTCTTATTCCGCTTTGATGTTTAAATCTTTTACCATCTTTTGGTATTTATCTAACTCGGTCTTAATAAAAGCGGTAAATTCCCTAGGCGTAGCAGGTCCTGTCGTTTGGAGTCCTTGAGAATCCATTGTGGCTTTAATACTACTTTCACTCATCGCCACTTTCACTGCCTTATTAATCTTATCGATTAAGGCCGGAGGCATATTCTTCGGCCCCATAATCGAATACCAATTCGTCACATCGAACCCTTGGATACCCACTTCATTAAAGGTAGGTAAATTAGGCAAAGACTGTAATCGATTGGGAGTGGAAATAGCTAAAGCTTTTAACTTGCCAGCCTTCATTTGTTCGAGTAGTGGCGGCATGGTATCAAAATTCATCGAAATTTGATTTGCCATTAAATCAATAATGGCTTGTCCACTTCCCTTGTAGGGAACATGCCGAATATCAATATTGGCAATTTTTCCAAATAAGGCACCTGCTAAATGTTGAGTACTACCAATACCCGAAGAACCATAGGTCATTTCGCCAGGCTTTGTTTTCGCAATACTAATCAACTCTGCTACCGAATTAGCAGGAGTTAATGGGTTAATCGCCAGAATATTTGGCACATATCCAAGATAGGTAATCGCTGAAAAATCCGTTGCTGGATTATAGGGAACTTTACTCAAAACGAAGGGTGCAATTGCGTTCGAATTGGAATGGCCCATTAATAAGTTATAACCATCAGCGGGACTTTTGGCAACAAAATCTGCCGCAATGGTACCAGCAGCGCCCGACCGATTTTCAACGATTACGGGTTGGCCTAAAATTTCACCTAGCTTTGGCGCTAAGGCTCGGGCCACAATATCCGTACCACCGCCAGGAGCAAATCCCACAATCAGATGAATGGGTTTATTGGGATAGTTATTGATATTCTGAGCTAATATCGCTTGGCTTGAAAAAATCAATCCTAAAAATAAAAATTTAAAAACTTTTGTGACTTTAAACCATTGCATGCTCTACCTCACTTCATTAGTTGATCGAGAAAACAGAAGTACTAAAAGACTTTTCTTGCAAATGCATCGCTAGCACCTGAGCTACATGAAGTGCTTGCTTTTCTGAGCCCTCATGGATTTGATGGCGACAACTGACCCCGTTGGCAACCACAATTGCATCGGGTTGATTTCTAATACTTGGCAATAGTGATAACTCTGCCATTTGCTTTGAAACCTCAAGGTGCTCTACTTCATAACCAAAACTACCCGCCATGCCACAACAAGAGGTTTCAATCAATTGCACATTAGCTTTAGGAATGATTGCTAACAAATCCAGGAGTGGCTTGACCGTGTCCATCGCTTTTTGATGGCAATGCCCATGTACTTGGATCGTATTTTTTGCTTCGGTTAGTTTTAAATGTAATCGCCCCTGCTGGTGCTCTTCAAATAAAAACTCTTCAAAAAGTTTTGAACCATTAGCTAATTGGTTTAATTCTTCAGCGTTATAACCAAGACCCATGACTAAATACTCGTCTCTTAAACTCAGCAAACAAGAGGGCTCCAAGCCAACAATTGGAATACCTTGTTGAGTAATCGGCATGAGTACATCTAGCAATTCTTTAGCCGAAGTCTTGGCTTGATCCATCATACCGGTGCTCATAAAGGTTCGACCACAGCAATAATGTCCATTTTCTTTTCTTAATAAATGGACACTAAAACCACCTGCTTTGAGCACTGCGAGAGCAGCCCTAATATTCTGCGATTCGAAGAATCCATTAAAGGTATCAACCCAAAATACAACTGGTTTATGAGCGTTCTTTAATTCTTCTAAACTCGTTAATTCAAACTCTTCTTCAAAGGATCTAGTGAAAGCCGTATCTTTGGTCCAACTTGGTAATTTTCTTTGGGCGGAAATGCCAGTGAACTTTTCAAGCAAATTAGCAATGCCTTGATTTTTATTTCTAAAGTTAAATAGGCTAGGTAATCCTGGGGTATTCGCAATCCAGTGCGCATATTTAGGTAAGGTCCCAATTAAACGGTCTCTTAAGGTATAGCCATGTTTCGCTTTGTATTGATGAGTAAACTCTAGCTTCATTTTCGCCATATCCACACCGGTTGGACACTCTCGTTTACAACCCTTACAGCCGACACATAAATCAAGCGCCTCTTTTACTTCCGCAGTTGCTAAACCTGACTCTTCTAACTGACTAGATAAAGCTAACCTTAAAGTATTTGCTCGTCCGCGTGTGACATGTTTTTCATCTCGAGTAACTCGGTAACTTGGGCACATAGTTCCGGCGTCAAACTTACGACAATGGCCATTGTTGTTGCACATCTCAATTGCTTTTGAGAATCCGTTCGCAGGATCGCCTCCAGATCCGGGAGCTGATGTTTGTTCTGTTAAAGGATTATTTTGTACATTCCAACTAGACCAATCAAAAGCGGTTTGAATTGGAATCACTTTATAACTTGGCGGAAACCGAAATAGACTTTGGTCATCCATTTTTGGCGTATCGATAATTTTTCCGGGATTAAATAAATTAGTTGGATCAAAGTTGTTTTTAATTTTCCGAAACGCTTCATTAATATTTGAGCCAAACTGCCACTGAATCCATTCCCCTCTGGAAATACCATCGCCATGTTCACCGCTAAAAGCCCCTTTATACTTTGCTACTAATTCAGCAGCCTCTTCAGCGATAGCGCGCATTTTTGCAGCGCCATCACGACGCATATCCAGAATCGGTCTGACATGTAATGTACCCACCGAAGCATGTGCATACCATGTGCCTCGCGTTCCATGTTTCGTAAAGACCTCAGTCAATGCATTCGTATACTCAGCCAAATGCTCTAAAGGGACTGCACAATCTTCAATAAAACTAACGGGTTTACCGTCACCCTTCAGACTCATCATAATATTGAGACCAGCTTTACGAACTTCCCAAAGATTCTTTTGGGTTTGGGGATCAATCATTTCCACGACACTACCAGGCATTCCCAAATCCGCCATCAACTCGACGAGTTGATTTAATTGTTGCTTAAGATAAGACAAATCATTGCCAGCAAACTCCACTAATAGAATGGCTTCAGGTGTTGGTGCCTGTGGATCCTTCAGGCCTGTTTCAATGATTTTTTTAAAGGCAGGATTAGTCCTAGCTAAATCAATCATGGTTCGGTCAACTAATTCAACTGCACAAGGCCCTAATTTGACAATATGCTGAGCACTATCCATCGCTTGGTAAAAGCTAGCAAAGTTAATTACTCCAAGTGTTTTTTGTTGTGGCAGCTCGGCAAGCTTTAAGCGCAGTTTTTTAAAATATGCCAGGCTTCCTTCACTTCCGACTAATAAATGCGATAGGTTGACCCGACCATCTTCGGTATAGGGCTTTTCATTTTGATTATGGAAAATATCTAAGTTATATCCAGCAACCCTTCTTAACACCTTCGGCCATTTTTCGACCAATTCAGCATGGTGCTCAAGCGCTAATTGCTGCACAAACTGACCCAATTCAAGGGCTCTACCCGCAGCATCTTGCATCAAGCCAAATGAGCTTACCTTACCATCCGATAACCAAGCATCAATGCCTAAAACATTGTGAACCATGTTGCCATAAGCAATCGATCTGCTGCCGCAAGAATTATTGCCAGCCATCCCCCCGATAGTTGCTTGTCCTGAAGTCGAGACATCGACTGGGAACCAAACCTGATGTTTTTTTAAGGCTTGATTCAGATGATCTAAGACCATACCAGGCTCAACGTCTACATATCCATCAGCTAAATTTAAATCCATTAAATTACGAAAATGCCGAGAATTATCAATAACTAAAGCCGCTCCAGTTGTTTGACCACATTGGCTCGTTCCACCACCTCTGGGTAATATCGGGATGGCAAGTTCTTGAGCGATCTGGATAGCAGCTTGAATATCTTGTGCTGTTTTAGGAATAAAAACAGAGATTGGAATCGTCTGATAAATCGAAGCGTCAGTTGCATAACGACCACGACTTGCTAAATCGGTTAAAACTTCGCCACTTGTGTTTTTTTGCAAGCGGGTCTGAAGTTGTTGTGTAATCTCCATTGTGTCCATTGTATTTAACGCCAAAGTTCTAAGAATTTTACCGAAGACTTGGGGTTGAATGTTATATTTCTAGTATTAATATAATTGAATCATGAATAAAAGTATCTAATAAGAAACACTGATAAGAAAGTTAACTACGATATGCTTAAATTAGACAATCATCCATCAGGTCGCCACTTTTTACATATTCCTGGCCCAAGTCCAGTACCATCGAGGATACTACGAGCGATTAGCTATCAAACTATTGATCACAGAGGTCCAGAGTTTGGGGCATTTGGTTTAGAGTTACTGAAAAAAATTCGACTTCTATTTAAAAGCAATGACCCTGTAATTATTTATCCTGCTTCAGGTACCGGGGCATGGGAAGCTGCCCTTGTGAACACACTCAACCATGGTGATACCGTCCTGATGTATGAGTCAGGACATTTTGCATCACTTTGGCAACGTCTTGCGCAAAGGATGGGGCTCAAAACTGAGTTTATTTCTAAGCCGGGCCTCGCAGGTTGGCGCGGTGGGGTGGATGCGAATGCAATTGAAGAGCGCCTCAAAGCAGATCCAAACCACATCATTAAAGCCGTTTGTGTCGTTCATAATGAAACATCCACAGGCGTCACTTCAGATATCGCAGCAGTCAGAGCTGCAATGAACGCCGCGAATCACCCAGCTCTGCTCATGGTCGATACGATTTCAGGCTTAGGCTCAGCAAATTATGAGCATAGCGCTTGGGGAGTAGACGTTACTGTGAGCGGTTCTCAAAAAGGCTTAATGTTGCCACCGGGACTCAGTTTCAATACGATTTCACCGAAAGCGATCACAGCAAGTAAGACCGCCAATCTGCCGAAAGCATTTTGGGCTTGGGATGAAATTTTAGAAGCTAATCAAACAGGCTATTTCCCAACAACCCCCGCTACTAATTTACTGTATGGACTTTCTGAAGCGATTGATATGATTTTAGAAGAGGGGTTAGATAATATTTTTGCTCGCCATCAAAAGTTAGGCCTAGCTTGTCGCGCTGCAGTTGAAGCTTGGGGACTCGAAATTCTTTGTCAAGATCCAAGTGTCTATTCCCCTGTAGTAACTAGTGTCTTAGTACCTGATTCAGTTGATGCCGATGCACTGCGTAAACTTATTCTTGAGAAATATAATTTATCTTTAGGAACAGGTCTTGGCAAACTCAAAGGCAAAGTATTTCGAATTGGCCACTTAGGTGACTGTAATGAACTGTCTCTGCTCGCTGCCCTGTCAGGTTGCGAGATGGGTTTGGCCGCCTATGGTTATTCAATCAAATCAAGTGGCGTTGTTGCTGCACAAAATATTTTACGTTGATTGGTATCGGTTTTATTTAGCTTAATTACTTGAGATAAGTGATTAAGCTAATTTACTAAGCTAAATATGCCCCGCCATTGGCGTGGATAGTTTGACCAGTAATGTATCTTGCCTTGGGGCCGCACAAAAACTCGACTAAATTAGCAACTTCTTCTATTGAACCTCTGCGCCCGAAGAGCGTTTTATTCTTACCGTGATGTTCAGGAGTGCCACTTCCTGCACTCTCGCCGCGAACGGTATCGATCAATCCAGGCACGACACAATTTACTGTAATACCAAACTCACTTAAATCATGCGCAAGCGCCCGAGTTAAACCGATAAGACCCATCTTGGCGGTCACAACATGCGCTCTTTCTTTGGATCCAGTATGCGCAGATAAGCCACCAAAATTAACAATTGAGCCCATTGATGACTCTTTCAAATAAGGCAGAGCTGCCTTTGCACATAAATAAGCGCCGTCCAAAATGGTACCCATGACCTCGCGCCAGTCTTCCCATTCCAACTCTGCAAAAGGAGTATGTCTTCGAAGCGCCGCATTGTTAATCAAGATATCAATTTTCCCAAAAGCCTTAACTGATTCTTCGATTAATTGTTTTGCCCCTTCCACATTACTAATATCAGCGGCAATACCGACTGCTTTGGCGCCAGTCCCAAGTTGATTAATTTCATGGACTAATTCATCCATCTGTTCGCTATGTGAGCGTGCATTAATAACTACCTGAGCACCTTCTTTTGCAAGAGAGATTGCAATTGCTCTACCAATATTTTTAACTGAACCAGTAACAATCGCAACACGGTCTTGCAGTAATTTTGTAGTCATTCTTTATCCAAAAATTAATTATTGCGCTAGTTGAGCGGCTGTTACGGTTGTAGTTCTGCGGATAGCTTTAATTTGCTCCAAAGCTTGCTGAATTTCTGGTAAATTCCAACCACCATAGATGCAATTTGCTTTGAACTTTTGTTCTAAAGTATCGATTGACATGGGTTCATCCTTACCCCCACGAAAATGTCCCTGATAAGCCTCTAATACTTCGCCATTTTTGAGTGTTACTTTTAAATGGCCAATGAATTTTTTTGGATAAGGATTATTAGGATCAATTTTGTAAGAAATTTTATTGGTTAACTCACGAATCTGAGGGTCATGTACAACACTTTCCTCGTAGTCAATCAAACCAGCATCATCCCGAATCATACCAACTGCAATCGCGTAAGGAATACTAAATTTTGCAGCGTAGCCATTGGGTGGATTTCTCTTGTTATTCAGAGGCTCCCACAAGCGGTGCACAATCCCTTCGGCCGTATTACATTCAATACTTTCGATATCCTTTGTTTGCAATCCTTGGGCTACGAGTTTACGAGCGCAATCAATATAAGGGTGAGCCATCGTGCCACAAGCGTAGGGTTTAAATGCCATATCAGCGCAAAGCCATTTAGTTCCCACATCGGCTAACATCTCATCAAAATGATTATCATCTTGGTTGGCAAAAGCATGGAAAAACCCATGCTCCCCTTCAAATAAGGTTCTTGGTCCAGTGAAGCCTTCTTGCGCCAAGCGAGCCGCTCTGTACCCTGAGTGCGCAGCCCAACCAGGGTGCATTCTTTTGGTCCACGTCCCTTCTGCCAAGTACTCGATAATGCCGGAGGCCATACTACCAACAATACCCAAAGCATTTACCCACTGCTCTTTACTCAGTCCAAGAGCACTCGCGACACCTGCCGCAGCACCAATCGCACCAAACACGGCAGTTGGATGAAAGCCTGCTTTATGGACCAGTTTAGGTGCAACTGAACATAGGCGGCACATGACTTCTGAGCCAATTGCAATCCCGCGAGCTAGATCACTGCCAGATAAACCGTGTTGCTCACAGGCAGCCAGAACTGCAGGAACAATGACTGCTCCCGCATGAATCGGCCCCCCCTCAAAGGTGTCATCGTAATCTTCACCATGTGTCGCTGTACCATTCACAAAACATGCTGTAAAAACATTGCCCTTTTGTGCATGACCAATCACGGTACACTGACCGGGCTCAAAAGTTGCGCGAAATGACGCGCCAACATAATCTGCATGCCGAGCAGCCACACATAAACCAGCCACATCGATGATGAGAGAATCAACTAAGATTTGAACTTCTGTTGGTAATTCTTGCGGCATATCAATAAATGCCTGCGCTAAAACTTCAGATACGCTAATTGTAGGTATAGTTTTCATCATTATTCCGCAGTAATATTGCTATCTTTAGCTACTTTTGTCCAATGAACAACTTCTTTTGACATGTAATCTTCAAATTGATCAGGTGACATGGGCATTGGCGTTAGAGCCTGTTCGACAAAAAACTTTTTGACATCTGCTTGGGTTAATAATTTATTGACTTCAGAATTAATTTTTTTCTTAATATCGTCAGGTAACTTAGCAGGTCCCACTAAGCCATACCAAGTTAAACCATCAAAACCATCGAAACCTAATTCTTTAAAAGTCGGTGTATCTGGCAATAATGAGCTACGAGTATTGCCGGTCACTGCTAGTGGGATTAAAGTACCGTTTCGGATATGAGGCATGGCAGCAGATAATCCAGGAAAAATCACTTGAATCGATCCACCGACTGAATCAGTAAATGCCTGACCGATACTTTTATAGGGCACCATTAAGGCAGGCATGGATGCCGCAAATTTAAACTGCTCCATGAGCAAATGATTTAAGGTACCGATTCCAGATGTACCGTAATTCAAAGATTGTTTTTTAGAGTAAGCCACTAATTCTTTGAGATTTTTGACGGGTACACCCTTTGCCACCACAATCACATTTGGCGTACCACCAAACATGGCAATCGGCGTAAAGTCTTTGACTGAGTCATAAATATTTTTCTTTACCGCTGGATTGGTCCCATGGGTCGCAACATAACCAATCATCAGCGTATAACCATCGGCAGGCGCACGCATAGTCATTTTTGCGGCAATGGCACCACCAGCTCCAGCTTGATTGTCAATAATAAAAGACTGGCCCATCGCCTGGCGCATTTTATCGGCCATAAACCGCCCCACAATATCAACTCCACCACCTGTAGCTTGCGGTGCAATTACCTTGACAGGTCGATTAGGATAATCCGTTTGACCAATTGCTAAATTGCTACCAACTAATAATGCGACGGTAAGTAAAATTTGGGGAAGTCTTAGATGTTTCATTATTCTTATTTCATTTCTTTATTGAGGATTGATTCCCGCTATTTTAGCGATGCTTTGATACTTGGTGATTTCTTCTCGCACAAACTTGGTAAAGGCGGTTTGCCCCATAGATTTCACTGTAATTCCAGCCGTATTAAAAGCAGACTTTGTTTCTGGATCATTTAAGACCCTGGTGACATCTTCTTTTAATTTTTTAATGATTGGAGCTGGTGTAGCCATGGGGGCCCATAAGCCAACCCAAAAATTCATTTCAAAATTATTATTTAATTGCTCAGCAATCGTAGGCACCTGTGGCAATCCTTCTACCCTAGTCTTACTAGAAATGCCCAAAGCTCTTAACTTACCCGATTGAATTTGTGGCAAGGCAGTTTCGTAAGGTGCCATTAAATACGTTACACGCCCAGAAATCACATCTTGCATCGCTTCAGGAGTCGATTTATAGGGAATATGGAGCGCTTTGATATTGGTGGTTTGATTCAAATACTCAGAAGCCAAATGGGTTGAGCTACCAACACCTGCTGAACTAAATGTGAAATCACTCGAACGATTTTTAGCTTCTTTAATGAAATCATCCAAAGATTGTATTTTTGATGAACTCGCAGTCACTAGGATATAAGGGCTCGTTGCGATCATATCAATTTCTATTAAACTTTTAGTGACGTCGTAAGGTAAATTTTTGTACACCGCGGGATTAATCACATAGGTTGCTGATTGGGCGAGAAGTGTATAACCATCCGGGGGAGAATTCACAACCGCACTAATTCCTACAGTTCCACCAGCACCGGGTTTGTTTTCGATAATGACCGATTGCTCCCATAATTTATTAAGCGACTTAGCAAGAATCCTAGCGGTAATATCGGTACCAGAGCCAGCACCTGGACCGATAATTTTGACGGTATGATTCGGATAATTCTGTGCATTGGCTATCACAGAGCAAATCAGAAGAGCTAATAAGAAAAAGAATTTTGAAAACATAGCTTATTTTGGTAGTGGCAACCTTACTGCTTCACCAGTCCTTACAGCCAACTCAATGGCGAGAGTAGTTTCTAAATTGATCCGCGCTTGATTTGGTGTCGTATGCATCGTTGGCTGACCAGTAATTAAAGCGTCTAACCAGGAGCGTGTCTCATTACCTAGTGGCCCCCAAAAATCCCCACAAGCCCAATCACCAGCAGTATTACTTCCTAAAAAAGCCATATTCACCTGATGATCAGGAACATAGGCATGTGGCACTCCGCGGTCAGAATACAAAATGTGATCCATGTGATCATCATCAATAATCATAGTGCCTTCAAGGCCTAATAGTTCGAGGCGATCTGACTGACCTAGGGTCGGATATCTCTCTGGTAATGCATAGCTGATACCTAAGTTAATCACTGCTCCGTCTGAGAAAGTAATAATTGCCCAGGTCACATCATCAATCGGAAAACCAGCTTCTCTAAAAATACCGGTTTGTCCCCTTGCAATAATCTCCACAGGAGTTGCTTGATCCTCTAAAAGCCAACACATTAAATCAACATAGTACGTCAGCACATCCACCACTGGGGTGGCATGAGGGTCACGCTTTAAAATTGAGAAGGCCTGCGCGCGGGAGTTATAGACCCTTGCCGTGCCACCAATAATTTTCCCAAGACGCTGGTGAAGTACTTGCTCTTTAGCACGAAGGTAACACTCTTTAAAGCGTCGGCTATAGCCGATATTTAATTTACCATTCGTTTTTTTGAGAACTTCTAAAATCTCATCTGCCTCTTGCAGAGAAAATGAAATGGGTTTTTCTACTAAAACGGGCTTACCGAGTTCAAGCGCTTTTTTGATTGGTGCAGCGTGTAATTGTTCAGGGGTCGATACGATGACTGCATTCACCTCAGGTCTAGAAATGACCTCCTCATTGTTGTCTGAGTAAAAATTGGCGTTACAGGTTTCTGCTAAGGTCTTTGCTTTGTCAAGATTTATATCTGAGATCGCTAAGAATCCAACGGAGGGATGTTTTGCAGCAAGTCTTGCGCGCAGAGTCCCTATTCGTCCAGCGCCAATTACAGCTATTCCTAGAGGCTTATCTGCCACGTTATGTCTCCTATTGTTTTTTTAGATGGTGTGTTTCGTATTATACTTGTCCTCGAGACAAGTAAAAAACGCTTTACTAAAACATCCTAAATTAACTTTATTGGAGCCAAAGCGATGCAGCGTAGCCTATACAAATGGATTTTCTTATCCTTTTTTCTGCTGACACGTTTTATCAGTGCAGTCGAAGCTGCGGATTTCCCAAATAAAAACTTACGCATTATTGTGCCGGTTGCACCTGGTGCAACGAACGATTATCTAGCTAGATCACTTGCTATTGAGCTAGGCAAAGCTTTGGGTCAAACCGTCATTGTCGAAAACAAACCTGGAGCAAATCAAATTATTGGTACGAGTGAGCTCGCTAAAGCAGCACCAGATGGTTATACCATGGCTATGCTAATTAGTTCTCATGTGATTAATCCCTATATTGCCAAATCTTTACCTTATGACTCAAAGAAAGATTTTATTCCGCTCGCAGTCGTCGGGATTATGCCAGGTCTACTAACGGTACATTCCAGTGTGCCGGCAAAAAACTTTCAAGAACTCATCACTTACGCAAAAGCGAATCCTGGGCTACTAGCATACGGTCAACCTGGTGGTTTATCTTCAGGCCATTTAACAATGGAATACCTTAAAAAAGAAGCGAAGATTGACGTCCTTAGTGTTCCTTACAAAGGTGGCGGTCCGGCGCTAGCAGATTTACTGGCGAATCGTTTCCAAGTTTTTATTAATAGTCCGACAGCTACTTTGCCACACATTAAAGCTGGCACACTCAGACCGCTAGCAACCACTGGTTCGAAACGACCTGAAGTGTTCTCAGATATTCCAACCATTGCAGAATCTGGCTATCCTAACATTGTGACTTACGAGTGGTATTGTCTATTTTTACCGGCTAAAACTCCACCAGCAATCGTCAATCAATTGAATGCTGAAATTGTAAAAATCATGAAATCCCCGGAAATGCAAAAAAGACTCTTGGATATTGGCGCAGAATCACGCGACTATAATCCACAACAATTTGCCCAATTTATCGCAAACGAGAGTCAAACTTGGGGTCAAATCATTCAATCATTGAATATTAAACCTGAATAAATTTACTAAAAAGAAAGTCGTCATTTATGTACTCAGAATTAAAAAACAAAGTTGTACTCGTCACTGGTGGTTCAAAGGGTATTGGTTTTGGTATTGCCAGTGCCTTTGCTAAACAAGGCGCTTCTCTGATATTAGTTGCCAGAGATATCGTTTCACTGAACGCTGCTAAAGATGCTCTTGAGAAAGAATTTAATGTGCCAGTCCAAGTACGGGCTGTAAATCTTTCTGAAGAGAAAAACTTATCAGAACTATCTGACTTTTTTCCCAAAGTTGATGTTTTAGTGAATTCAGCAGGCGCGATGGGTCGGGGTAGTTTATTTGATATTGACCCCGTTCAATTTAGAGATGCCTGGGAAGGTAAGGTGATGTCTACTATTTTCCTAACCCGCCATATTTATCCCTTTATGGCAAAAAACGAAAATGGTGGTGTCATCATCAATATTATTGGGATGGCTGCCGAGCGTTTGAACTTTAAGTCGATTGGTACTTCAACTGCGAATGCGGCTCTGGTTGCATTTAATAATGCGCTTGGTTCTGAAAGCGTCAACGACAATATCCGCGTAGTTGGTATTAGTCCTGGTCTAATTCGTACCTCTAGGACTGAAGGTATTCTGCATCCTAAAAACGAAGTTGACCGTAAGGCTTACGAAAAGGTAGTTAGTAATTTGCCTTTTGGCCGAATGGGCGAACCCTCTGAAGTAGCTGATCTTGCCGTATTTTTAGCATCAAACAGCGGTAAATACATTAGTGGTGAAGTGATTAACATTGATGGTGGCGCAAGATATAGGTACTAAGTTTAAGTACTCAGTTTAAGTACTCAGTAAAGCACAACTTCATAAAGCACAATTGACCTAACCTAAGAAATAAATTAGGCGATAACGCCTAATTCACTTCCCTTAGTAAATTCACCAATCACTTCGATATATTTAAGGCTATTCGAAACAATACTGGTTCTTCGATGAGTTGTTTTGCCCCTCTTAATTTAACTTACCGATTTTTTTAACGGCATTTACCATGCGAGCCCCATCTTCTTTGGCAAATTTTCTGAACTCTGGCATATCAAGATATTCATAAATCATCCCTCTTTGTTGCATCGCATTTTCCATTTCGCCAGAGTTGACTACTTCACGGACGGCATCGCGTAATGTTTTAATAATTGGTTCTGGGGTACCTTGAGGTACAAAAAGACCATTCCAAATATTAAATTCTGCATCGTAGCCAGACTCACGGTAGGTAGGTATATTTGGTAATTGCTTGATTCTTCTTGGTCCTGAAACAGCAATTGCGCGCACTTTTCCTGATTGTATTTGCGGGATAGCGACCGACGGAATAGCAGTAGTAATTTCGACTTGATTACCTAGCAACGCCATCATCGATGGACCACCGCCACCAAATGGTACTTGGGTTAATTTGATTCCTGCAGCATGTTCAAACATCACCACAGATAAATGAATCGGTCCAAAATTACCCGAAGAAGAGTAATTAATAGTGTTAGGTTTTTCTTTTGCTGCTTTAACTACATCCGCTAAGGTTTTCCATGGCGAACTAGAGTTAACCAGCATGACCATCGGGTCATTGGAAATCATCGCTACTGGGACTAACTGATCGACTTCATAGAGTGAAGTTTTACCTTGTACTCGTTCAGCATCAGGGGATACCATAATCGAGGATAAACCCATCAAAATGTTGTACCCATCCGGATTTGACTTGGCTACAAATGAATTACCAATCTGACCACCTACTCCAGCCTTAAATATAACGATCAAAGGTTGTTTCAATGGCTTTTGCAAAAGCTCGCTAAGCACTCTTGCATTGGCGTCAGAAGACCCTCCAGGAGGATTCGGTACGATTAAATTAATTGGCCTGTTGGGATATGGATCTTCAGCAAAAGAAGAACTGACGATGAAAGCGCTAAATAAAACGGCAAATAACTTTATTATTTTCATTGATATCTCCTCATTATTTTTTTATATAGTAATTCTGAATCTATAATCAAACAGGGTAGTCACTCAACAACTTTCCAAATCTCAGCTCTAAACTATGCTCAAAAAACTCCATCAATGCAGGTCTAATTGCTACTTCCATCCCCAATAAAAATCAGCTTCTTAACTATTTTGATTCTGATTCAATTTTTGCTTCAGTTACAATGCGGTTGAATTTTCTCATCTCGGATTGGAAATAGCTCTGGAAATCTTCTGGGGTTCCGCCTTTAGGATAAATCCCTTTAGCTTCTAACTTTACTTTAATCTCGGGATCAGTAATCGCTGCTTGGAAAGCTTTATTTAAACGATCAACAATCGGTCTTGGTGTATTGGGCGGAAGAAAAATACCGAACCACGTATCAATCTTAATGCCTGGGTAACCCATTTCACCAACAGTAGGAATATCTGGTGCATCTGGCAAACGATTAGGTGCAGCAACTGCTAAAGGATGTAATCTACCTGCTTTAATTTGTGGTATCGCTAGTGATGTAGTTTGGAATGTTACTTGAGTTTGTCCAGAAATAGTGGCTGTTACAGCCTCTGGAGATGACTTATAAGGGATATGCGATAAATTAATCTTCGCCTCAATATTTAATAATTCGGTTGCTAAATGGCCCATACCACCAACACCCCATGAGGAATAATTAATAGTTCCTGGTGGCTTCGTTTTTACCATCTCAACGAACTCTTTTAAATTATTTGCCTTGACATCAGAATTTGCCAACAAAATTAGATAAACGTTACCTAAATAAATAACAGGAACAAACTTTCTAGGATCATAGTTAGTTTTACGTAAAAATGGGTTGGCAGCAACCGAGGCTGAAGAAAAAATGATTGTATAACCATCAGGCTTTGCATTGAATCCTAAATCTTCCCCTAAAACTCCATTGGCACCAGCCTTATTATCAACAACCATTGGTTGCCCAAGATAGTTCGTCATAAAGGGCTGTATGGTTCTAGCAAACACATCTGAAGTTCCACCCGCCCCCATCGGCACAATCCAAGTAATTGGCCGGTTCGGATAGTTTGCATCCTGAGCATTAACCATAAAAGATTGTGCGGCAAATACGATTGTGATTAGTTGTAATAATCGTTTCATGAGTTGATCTCCAGTGTTATTGAATATTTTCTAATTAGATAAATAATTTAGGAATAAATATCGCTTTTTGCATCAACCATTAATACTAATGGTCGTTTCAGCCATATAGCAGTTTTTAAATAATGGATTTCTATATGCTATTTCAGCACGAAAGACGCAACTCCCACAGGCACCAATAACGGCAACATAAATTTGCTTCAAGCAGGTCTCCTTTAGTACAAATTTTTATTTGATTTCTTTGAAAAGTATATTACAAGCTAGAAGACTTTGGCATATTAATCCCAAAAAACCATCATTAATTTGATCGAATTTTTGCTGCCAATTGAAAAACACTAGTCCAAGCCTGTAAAGAGTTGGTGAAGTTGAACAAAACTACGATTACTGGCGCAAAATGTATGGCGGTATGGATGTAGACCGAGACAAAATAAACAAAAAGCTAGAACTGGAAAATGCCCGTTAAATGAAACTCAGATGCAGATAGATAAGTGTTCATCTCTCTTAGTGATCTATCTATAGTTATTTGGCGAGTAGAGGAATTGAATCATGCCAATTTCTGAGCATGATTCAATTAAACATAAATGTTGACTTGATGATCCTACTTAGTCTTTTCACCTGCCATGACATAAGCCCAAAGGGTAGCGATTTCTTCTTTATTAAAAAGACCTCCCCAGGGAGGCATACCATTTTTACCATTCGTTACCGAATAAAAGAAACGGTTGCGTTGCTCTGGGGGGAATGTTCTTAAATCAAAAGCTCCTTGTGGATCCGCCATCTGGGGACCATGACAGGGCGAGCAATTTTGTGAATAAATTCCCCGACCCTTTTCAATCGACTCTTTAGAAAAAACTTCCTCTTGCGCAAATGCTAAATCTGACAACAGAAAACTTAAAAAACTAACTACAAGTATTTTTTTAAAAAACATCTAATCCTTACTCCATTAAAGCAAAAGTCCAAATTGAGCCCATTTTAGGAATATCTGGCAAGCCTCTCAAACCTGAAACAACACCACCAATGCCTGATAACACCGTAATGTATTGTTTGCCATTTTTACTCCAAGTGATTGGATTAGAGTTCACACCTGAAGGTGTTTTAAACTCCCAAACGACCTCTCCTTTATCGGCATCAATGGCAATAACCTCACCAGTATGCTTCCCGGTGAATAATAATCCTCCTCCGGTTGCGATGATTGATGAGCCAATAACCTGACCAACTAAAGGCATCCGCCATTTTGGTTTTGCAGTTAGAGGATCAATTGCCTCAATATGGCCGGCTACTGTATCTGGATTAATCGGAGAATATGAATTTTCAATCCCTTGGTATCTAAAGCCTGGCTTAAACTCAGCAAGCGGTACAAATCGATAATTTGAGTAACCGTGATTGGTCGAAGCGTAAACTAAACCAGTATTAGGATTAAACGCAACGTGTTGCCAATTTTTTGCACCACGCGTACTTGGCCACATCTGAATTTTTTCACCAGCCCTTAACTTTTGCGTTTCCTCTGACTCCACTGGACGCCCAGTTGCCATGTCAACATGCGTTGCCCAATTGACTTTCTCATAAGGCTTAGCGGAAATCAATTTACCATTCGTTCTATCGAGAACATATAAAAATCCATTACGATTCAGTTGCATGACTACTTTACGGTTTTGACCTTCCACCTTAATATCAGCTAATACTAATTCCCAAACTGTATCCCAGTCAAAAACATCATTTGGCACTACCTGATAATGCCAAACAATTTCACCAGTACTTGGACGAATGGCTAAGATCGAAGCAGAATATAAATTATCACCCTTTCGATTAGCCGGATTCCAAGGTCCAGCATTACCAGTTCCCCAATAAGCCAAATCTAAT
>Ga0164297_10000322_pt1 | contig 61016 bp, 40 predicted proteins | sample GEODES058metaG_FD_113539 | JGI IMG/M metagenome (GOLD analysis project Ga0164297, IMG submission 113539) | Dystrophic lake water microbial communities from Trout Bog Lake, Wisconsin, USA - GEODES058 metaG | ecosystem: Environmental > Aquatic > Freshwater > Lake | place: USA: Trout Bog Lake... | reverse complement strand
TTATACAACCAATTGTTTTGTTTCATATAAGGAAATATCTTTTTAAAGCTTTCAGGAAACCATTCCTGATAGTCTTCAAGTGCCTGATAAGTGTTTTCGGCAAAGGCAGCCAAGGCTTCTGGGCTATTGAAACAAAGCGTGTCCAACGCAAGATAATGATCGAAGGCAATATCAATAAAAGCTCCTGCATACAATCCAACGGCGGGTTTTAAGTATTGCTTGGCTTGCTTCACGGCGGGGTGACTATCTGTAAAAATATCAATTGCCCTATGTAATCTTATTCCCTTTTGAATAGACAACGGATAATCGTATTGCTTTTTCCCTTTGATATAATCACTGATGATGTTGCCTACAATTACTTCGGACTGATTGAAAGACAGATAAGCATGGGCTAAATAATTCATTGATTGAAGATAGGGAAAAGATTGCCACAAAGCCAAAAAGTCTCTAAGTATATACAGGATTCTAAGTCAAAAGCATAACCGAAGAATCTCCTCACAAAAGGTTATTATTGCCTTTCCTAAACATAAAAATGGAGTATCAAAACCAGCTTAAACTTGTATCTTAACCCGAACTCATGTTATAATTACCGAAAATTGTCACAAAAGATTAGCAGCATTTAATGGCTTCATTATTTTACACCGATATTTGTATCTAATGAAATTGAATTTTAAACATATAATTTATATCTTACTAGTTCTGATATCTACTTGTGTCCATGCACAACAAAACCTACAGTTTGTAGAAAACAAAGGACAATGGAGTAAAAATATACAATTCAAGGGGGAGATGGTCGCAGGGGCTTTTGCCTTAAAACCAGATGGCGGCTACAGAATGTTGCAATATGACACAACTAGCCTTAAGCAAATACTAGAAAAATTACATCCGCACCATATAACCTCCATAAAAACTCCTGCTCAAAACAAAGGGAAAACGGCAATTGGTTTACTAACTTCAAATCAAAGTGCTACTTTATCTAATTCTGATGTTCCGCTAAAGGGTCATGTGTACGAGGTGAAGTTCTTGAATGCAAATCCCAATCCTGTTGCTATACCAGATAAACCACTCGCAACTTATAACAATTACTTTATTGGCAACGACCCTTCCAAATGGGCAGGTAATTGCAAGATATATACCGCTGTCACTTACAAAAATGTCTATCCAAATATTGATGTACGGTATTATACTGACAAAGGAAACCTTAAATATGATTTTATAGTAAATCCCGGTGGTGATGCGAACAATATTATAATGTATGTTGATGGAGCTGATAATGTGAGTTTGAGAAGAGGACAATTAGCTATAAAGACATCTGTGGGGGAGGTTAAGGAAAACATCCCTTCTAGCTTTCAATTCGATAAAGTAAAAGGTAAAAGGGACGTAGGATGTAACTATAAAGTGACTGGCAACATTGTGCATTTTAATATTCAAGAGGAAGTAGATAAAAATTCTATATTAATAATAGACCCGCAGTTTGTTTTTTCTACGTTCACAGGAAGTCGGGCAGACAATTGGGGGTTCACGGCTACTTATGATGCTGGCGGAAACTTTTATGCTGGCGGGATTGTGTTTAACACGGGTTTCCCAATTTCTAATGGTGCATACCAAGGATATTCTAGTGAAGAGAATCAGGGTTATAGTGTGAATATTGGCATTATGAAGTTTAATCCTTTAGGCACAGAAGCACTTTATGCAACTTATCTTGGTGGTAATGCCAATGATTTTCCACATAGTTTAGTCGTTGATAATAATGGCAACTTGATTGTTGCTGGCAAAACAACATCTTCCAATTACCCAGCTACCCAGCCACACCTTGGACCAGGGACGCCAAACGAAAACAATTATGATATCATACTTACAAAACTAAATTCAACAGGCACAGGTTTAATTGGTTCAAGGGTGATAGGAGGCAAGCAAAATGATGGCGTAAACATTAATGTAGATGAAATAGATGATCGACTTGTATCTCCATCTGGCCCCGTCTCTACAAGAAGAAATTATGGGGATGCAGCACGGAGCGAAGTAATTGTAGATAGTACTGGAAATATTTATCTGGCTTCCTGTACACAATCCGACAGCTTTCCAACAGTAAATGCGTTGCAACCGACTCATGGGGCAAACACGAGTGGAACTAATCGGTTTAATCAGGATGCAGTTATTATTAAAACTTCCCCCGATTTGAGTAAAATACTATTCAGCACTTTCTTGGGGGGCAATGGTGACGATGGCGCATTTATATTGGCACTCGACCCAACATCAAACATACTTGCAGTAGCCGGAGCTACTGTAAGTACCGACTTTCCTGGTGTATCAACCAATGTTATTAATTCATCTTTTCAAGGGGGTGCTTGTGATGGGTTTATTGTACTGATGGATTCTGCTGGAAAAGGCATCATTCATTCTAGCTATCTTGGAACTAAAGGTGATGATGCAATCTTTGGTGTACAATATGACAAGCTGGGTTATCCTTATATACTTGGCACAACTACTGGCAGTTGGCCAGTGGTAAATGCAAACTTTTCGCAAGCGGGTGCCAAACAGTTCATCGCTAAACTGCAAAAAGATTTAAGCGGCTTTGTTTACTCTACTACTTTTGGAACAAGAAATGCAACCGTACCCAATATTTCCCCAACTGCTTTTTTAGTAGATAGGTGCGAAAATGTATATGTATCTGGATGGGGTTTTACACCAGGTCAGGCGTCACAATATTTTACGAATAAAGGATATCAAAGCACAGGTACCAAAGGATTGTCAATTACAAATGATGCAATAAAAAGTAAAACGGATGGCAATGACTTTTATTTTTTTGTTTTAAAGCGAGATGCGCTTGATCAATTGTATGGTAGTTATTTTGGGCAGACAGGGGGCTTCCCAAATCACGTAGATGGCGGCACAAGTAGGTTCGATAAGAACGGAGTAATCTATCAATCGGTTTGTGCCAATTGTGGTGGCTATGTTGAATTTCCTACTACTGCTGGTGCTGCATACCCCGCAAATGGTTCTGGAGGAGGCTGCAATTTAGCAGCAATAAAAATAGCCTTCAACTTGTCAGGAGTTGGTGCTTCGATAAGGTCAACAATAAAAGGCATTCAAAATAAAGTGGTGGGTTGTGTTCCACTTTCTGTCAGTTTTACGGATGTTTTAGGTGAGGGCAGTAAATATATCTGGAGCTTTGGTGATGGCTCGCCTAACGATACTACGACTGTTAACTATGATACCTCCCATATTTACAAAAGTGTAGGGTCTTATTATGCAACTGTTGTTTCTATCGACTCAACAACCTGTAATATTTCTGATACTTCTGGTGTGGTAATGAGGGTGGCCAGCAATGAGGCTACAATTAATTTTACAGCAAATAAAACGGGTGATTGTACATCTACAACTTATCTTTTCGATAATCAATCCACCGCCCCAAGCAAGTTTAAACCCAACAGCTTTACCCTATATTTTGGTGATGGCTCTGATACCACAATTGGTGCGATTGATAGTTTCAAACACACATATCCTCCGCAAGGTGGTACCTATATAGCGAGTTTGTGGTTGACAGATACCAGCTATTGCAACGCCCCCGACTCTACTCAAAAAATATTACGCATTGCACAAAATGTAAAAGCTATTATCAATACAGATTCTGTTGGTTGTTCGCCTTATACTGCTATTATTCAGAATGCTTCACAGGCTGGGCAAACATTTAACTGGAGCTTTGGAGATGGAACTACATATTCCAGTCCAGATCTTACCATTACCCATTATTACCCTGATACTGGCACCTACATTATTAAATTAGAAGCGATAGACAATTCTACTTGCAATAAATCAGACGAGACCTCTTTTACGTTGGTTACAAAGCCTAAACCAACTGCTGCATTTACTTATACACCCAATCCGCCACAGGCCAATCAACCAGTTAACTTTATAAATCAATCGTCCAATGCTAACGAATATTTATGGCTATTTGCAGACGGCGATTCTTTAATGACGTCTAGCACTCAGGATGTGTCTCATATTTTTAATACATCGCAAATATTCCGTGTCAATTTAATAGCTACTAATGAGAGCGGCTGTGCAGATACAGCAATCAAGGATATACATGCTGTGGTGGCATCACTACTAGATGTTGCAAATGCTATTGCGCCAAATGGTGCCAACAAAACGATACAAGTAAGGGGGTACGGCATACAGTTGATGAATTGGGTAATATATAACCGATGGGGGCAAGTGGTATTTCAGACAACCAACAGAAACGACGCTTGGGATGGCAGGTGCAATGGGCAGCTACAGCCAGCAGATGTTTATACTTACACATTGAATGTCACGTTTACGGATGGAACTCAAACAAATAAAACTGGGGACATTACTTTATTGAAATAAATGAAAATACTTAAATACATATTGATTCTATTGTTTTTTGAGAGTGGGGATGTTTCTGCACAACAGCTACATTTCTCGCAATATTTCAATGCCCCATTGTTGGTAAACCCTGCCAATACAGGATTTAATCCCGATTACGATTATCGAATTGGGGGAAATTATCGCAATCAGTGGGCAAACGTTATATCGAATCCTTATCAAACGATGAATCTTTGGGGTGATGCACAATTGTTTTCGGATAAGATTGAAAGCGGATGGTTTGGTATTGGTGGAACATTATATAAAGACCAAGCAGGTTCGGGAAACCTTTCGAGCACACAATGTTACGCATCCTTTGCCTACCATCAAATGTTGGGCAACTCTAGTTTGTTAAGTTTGGGGTTTAATATTGGTGCGATAAATAAAAGGATTGACATTACTAAGTTGACCTTTGACAATGAATGGAACGGACAATTTTTTAATACTAGCACACCTAATGGTGGTGAGAATTTTGCAAGAACAAGCCTCACCTATTTCGATATGCAAGTAGGGCTTAATTATGCGTGGTTTGTATCGGAAAACGCCTATCTAAATGTTGGCATCAGTGCTATGCACCTCAACAAACCATCCGAAAGTTTTTTTGCTACTTCAAGCGATGTAAATCAAACTGTTCCTGTTAGAACGACTTTGTTTTTGAATGCAAACTTCAAAATTGCAGACCTTTGGATGTTGAATCCAAATATATATATCAGTGAATCTGCTGGTATTAATGAAACCTTATTTGGTATTAATGCCACACGAAATTTAAGTGGCGATGGTTCAAAACAATTACTCGCAGGGGTTTATTATCGTACCAACGATGCCGTTATCCCCATGGTTGGTTATCAGCTAAACGATTTGAAGATTACCGTGAGTTATGATGTTACCACATCTGCTTTAAGCGGCTACAATAATGGGGTAGGTGGCTATGAAGCATCAATTATTAAAAGCGGGTCTTATAACAAGTCGCATCCTATCAAATGTCCTTCGATGAAGTTTTAAAACTAAGATTTTATTGACTCAATTAAACAACTTCACAACTCTTTTAAAATAATACTGTCGCAAGCTGCAAGGTTTCCATTTACCAAGAGTTATATTGGCAATGAAGCATTATTATATCACACGAAAAACTCAATTATAATCCACAATTACTGAAATACTTGATAATTGAGCCAAATACCTCGTGTTGCTGCGTCTTATGACGTAAATTGGTCCAATTACCCCGTGTTGTCGCGCCGTATGACATAAATTGGCTCAATTTACTCTTGTTGTTGCAGTCAATGACGTAAATTGGGTTTTTAGATCCATCTTAACGCATCCGATGACATGAATTGAGGTCTATTGAAGTATTAAGCAAGCCATCTTTTAGTTTCCTTGATAACCTTTACAGGGTTCAAAAATCTATAAAGATTTTATTCCTTATCCTTAGCTAAACATTTCGGCGAATAAAATTAATAATAGAACCCAGATAAAAACATAAGCGTTACTTTGCAGATAAATGAAATACATATTAATAGCAATCGTGGTTTTTAGTGGTTTCCGAGCCAAATCGCAAGGAGATTTTATATTGCTCCGTAAGAACAATGTGGTTATACAGTCTTATTTTAAAGGGAGCTATTTTACTGGTCAATTAAACAACGGACAATGGGTTGAGGGGCGCATAATGAAAATAAAAGACGATTCGTTGTTTATGGAACAGATGGAAGTGCGGCAAGTGCCAAGCATTTTTGGAACGCCCATGTTGGATACTGTAAAATATGGCATACTAAAACTATCTATAAAAAATATTCATTCCTTGCCCAAAAAGGAACATGGGATAGGAGTTGTGAATAATGGTTCGTTGTTTATGATAGGTGCCGCCGGATATGCTGTTTTGAACATTGTAAACGGGCTGACACAATCAAATGAACCTATCGATTCTCACCAAAACATCATTAACCTAAGCATTGCGGCTGGGGTTTTTATGTTTGGCGAAATACTCCATTGGACACATCGCAAGTACATTACCATCGGAAAAAAATACCAGCTTTACTCCACAGCTACTATTCCTGACAAATAGTTTTGTTTTAATAAAAGAAGCTAGGGTAATGAATAGAACACCATAAATATGTATGCTTTAAATAAAAAGGGCGGCTAATACTTTATGTATCAGCCGCCCTTTTATATTTCATACTCCAAATTTCCTTTTTACTTCGGGTCCAATGTTCTCTTTATCTTTTCTTGCAGGTCTTGCAGATGAAGTTTGCTTAGTTTATCTGTGGTCAATGGGATGGCAGCAATTATTTGGCTGCGCAATTGTGCTAACTGCCCTCTTGCAATTGAGGGAAGGTCGCTCCGGGATGTATTTCCTCCTAAAGTAACCGTTATATCGCCAAAAGTAACCGTTGGCGGAGCAACACTATTGGGGTTAATGATAGACGCCAATTTATCTACATAGCTTTTTTGCAACAGCCTCCTGTACATGTCTATTGGTTTTTTGGTAGCAAGTTCCGTAAACAAACCGCCTTGCACATCAGTCAATAGTTCTATTGCATTATAAGCTTTATCTGCGCCAAAACGCTCTACGCAGGTCTGCATCCTAATCATACGCTCGCTAGATATAAGGCTGGCCAATGCACTTTCTTGTAGACTTGCTACAGGGTCTGCACCTACGGGATTGTTTATTTTGTCCCATATATCTTTCACTATCAACCATTTTGGGGTAATGAAAACTTGTTTGTTTAGGAAGGCAACAGCATCTTTCTGAAATGCTTTTGGATTAATCTCATACACCGCACCAGGTTCTTCTACACTCTTGAATGTTTCAAATACACCGCCCACATTCTTTGTAACGTGACCGACGTACAACTTAAATTGATTGACAAGTTGCGTGTACATTTCCGATAGGTTATCATTCATATCGGCCTCTTCCTTAGTCCATTGTGGCAGGTTTGGCAATATCCTTTGAAGGTTCTTGATGCCATATTCACTTGCTTTCATGGAATTGTCGCCCAAATCTTCCCTTTGTATTCTTGGGTCGGAAGCATTTCCATTTTCATAAGTACCAAACCAATTGCGAGGGTTTTCTTTCAGTGCTGCAATAATCATTTTGTTGCTAATCTTCTTTTGTACCTCATCCGTAGTATCGGGCATATAGCAATAACCCCACTTGATTGCCCAATGATCATAGTCGCCAATGCGGGGATACAAACCAGCCTTTCCAATGCTGTCTTCAGGTTGCGCCACATAGTTAAAGCGCGCATAATCCATGATGGAAGCCGTGTGACCATGTGCTTCTACCCATTTCTTATCCCTCAGTTTCTCAACGGGAGTCTTACTACTACTGCCCATATTGTGCGCAAGACCAAGGGTATGTCCCACTTCGTGTGAAGAAACAAAACGTATCAAATCGCCCATCAGGCTGTCATCAAACTTCATCTTCCTAGCCCTTGGATCCACTGCTGCCGTTTGAATCATGTACCAATCATGCAAAAGCTTCATTACGTTGTGATACCAACCGATATGGCTTTCCAGTATTTCGCCACTACGAGGGTCGTGGACATTGGGGCCATAAGCATTTTCAACATCAGAAGCAAAGTACCTCAACACAGAAAACCTTGCATCTTCCATGCTCATTGTTGTATCGTTCTCTGGCCATTCCTTACCAACAATTGCATTCTTGAAACCAGCTTCTTCAAATGCTTTCTGCCAATCATTTATGCCTGCTATCAAGTATGGTCTCCACTTTTTAGGTGTTGCAGGATCTATATAATATACCAGTTGTCTTTTAGGTTCAACCAACTGTCCTTTCTTCCACTTTTCAAAATCGCTACTGTCTTTTGGTTCTAAACGCCAGTGTGTAGCAAATTCTTTGGTATCAACGTGTTGTTGGTCATCACTGTATTGGGTATATTCTTCGGTAAAATAACCTACTCTCTTGTCTGCGAATCTCTTTGCCATTGGAACTTTGGGTAATAGGAGCAAAGAAGTATTCAACTCAAGTGTCACTGCACCAGCGGCATTCCCCGCAGGTAAAGAAGACGAAGGCATACCGGGAAAAGAGAACCCACCTCCACCACCGGAAGAGTATGTTTTCACTGTCCTTATCTCAGTATTCATCTCGTAGGTATTGATGGATTCTATATACGACCTATCAGGTATTTCGCCATTGAAACTAAATCTCTTTTTAGGGCCACTGCCAATACTCACGGGCTGATTATCTCCCCTAAAGAATTCTGTAACGTCTATTACATAACTTGGGTGCAAGCTATCTAGTCCCTTTGCGGCAATGTTGAAGGCACTGGCAATGCTATTTACGTTGCTATTGGTAACCGCTTTGTAGATTGATTGAGTAGAATCCGCAGTGTTTATCAATGTAATTACCCGAAGGAAGATGGTATTGTTGGGACCCTTCTCAAATCTAAGTGTGTTCTGGTTAGCCAATTCGCCACCATAACCTGCACCCGTAGGCACTTTAGCAAAGCGCACCACAGACAATACCTCACGACCAAGTAAAGTATCAGGAATTTCGAAGTAATATTTTTCTTCTACTTTATGTACAGTAAATAATCCTTTTTTGGTAATTGCTTTATCAGTAATAACATCTTTATATGGCTTAGGCCCTTCACTTGCTTTGCCGCCAAAGAGGGAAGCCATATCTCCGAAAGCACCCAACCCTTTGGCTTTTGTTGAATCGGGAAAAGGTCTTTTCTTTTGAGCAATGGAACAAAGGCTTACTAATAACGCCACACACACAAACAGTTTCTTCATAAACTAATATTCTATATTTGGAATAAAGCCTTAAAGATAGGAGTACAGTTGAAATGGCAAAATGAATGAAAGAAATTACTGCTTTTAGTAACCCTAAAACAATGTTACTTACCGTATAAGCACCACCGTACCTTTGTGCTTTACGGGTTTGGTTAGGTAATCCACGCCTTGTGTTTCCCAAGCATAAGTACCCGCATCAGCAGGGGCACCTTTGAAGGTGCCATCCCACCCTGCGCCAACTTGGTTTGTGCTGAATACCAACTGACCCAAGCGATTGAACACCTTGAAGTATTCGAAGTGGGCAATACCTACGGGCACAGGTATCAATACATCGTTCAACAGATCTCCATTGGGGGTAAAGGCAGTTGGAACAAATATATCGGGAGGTGTAGAGTAGAACTTTACCAAGACAGAATCAATACCTACACAGCCTTGCGCAGTAGTTGCAGTTACTGTGTACTTAATGGAATCTTTTGCAGGTTCTACAAAAGCCGTGAGTGTGGGAGAGGAGCTATCGGGGTAGTTTAAGTAAGTAGTCGGTAGCCAATTATACTTTACTGGGTAGCTAAACGATGTATCAGTTATATAAGCATTCAGTGGCAATGGCTCGCCAAGTACTATGGTTGTGTCATTGCCAGCATTCAATTCAATCTTTGGCACAACATAAACAGTTACACTGTCATAAACAATTTGGGCGCAATAGAAAGTGTCTTTAACAGCTATCTTGTATGAAGTCGTGATAAGTGGACTAACTGTTGGAGAAAGAGAATCATTACTAAATCCATTGTTTGTAGACCAAGTTGAGTATGCACCCTTTTTGACTGCCTTTAATAGCGCAGTACCTCCGTAACATATAGTAGTATCATTGATTGGGTCTACAATAGCAACATTTGGTATAGGCGATGCATAAACAGTAACCACACTATCCGATGGGCAATGCCCAAGATTTACAAACACATGGTAGGTGGTTATCTTATTGACAGGTTTAGCCCAAGGGTTTTGAATGGAATCATTGCTAAGCGTATTGAGTACACCAGATTCTGTCCAATGAAAGCGTGGTGCTATATTATTATTTGCATTAGTAAGAGGCATCAATTTTACACTATCCGTAAAGCATACGTGCATCGTATCTGGATTAAAGCCAACTGTAATGAATTTCAGCACATTCACCGTGTCATAATACGTCCCAACACATCCATTTTGTGTTACGGTCAGTGTATAAATAGTCGTATCCTGTGGTATTACCCTTGGGTTCAAAGTATCTAAGTCTAGCATACTTGGCGATTGTGACCAAGTGAAAGACGGTGCAGTAGTCTGTGCTTGTAGCCTAAGGGTATCGTTGCTACAAATCAATGTATCTGTAAAAGGAAGGAACACATAAGGCTTGTCCTTCACTATTACTGGCAAAGTATCGCTACCCGAACAGCCCACACTACTTGCTACTTGAAGTATTACCTGCATGGTATCTGGCTGACTGTACATGTGGGAAGCTGTATCGGTTGTGGCAGTATTAAAGGGAGAAGATGGGTCACCAAAGTTCCAGTTCCAACTATTCAATACCCCATACTTGGCATAAGTAGAATCAGTAAAATAGAAAGGTGTCAGGAAGCAACTACCTTTTACCCCAAACTTAGGAGTAAAGCCAGGATACACCTTAACGTTGGCAGTAGTGCTATTGCTGCAACCGGTGGCACTATTAGAAACGTATAGCGTAAGTTTATAATCCCCGGCATGGGTGTACTTATGCGTTGCAACAGGGGTTGTGATAGTATCTGAAGTGCTTATAGTATCCCCAAAAGACCATATATAGTTGGTAATATTAGATGCCGTGGATAAATTCTGAAAGCTTAAAGTAAAGCTATCGCAATTGACATATACAGAGTCCAGATTGGCACTTAACAAGCTACAATCATTCACATCTATCTGCAATTCTTTCTTCACAGAATCCAACAGCACCCCATTCCGCCATTCTTTCGCATACACATCTATTACATATTGACCCGTGGTAGTAGGTGCAATGCCGGATATCAAACCAGTAGCAGGGTTGATGGTAACGCCTTTGCCCAATGGATAATCGCTTGAATAACCAGAAGCATACTTTACCAATGGAAAAGGTGGGGTAGTAACGATGGCACCATCTTGCGCAGCACCAAAAGAATAAGAAATGGAATCGTTGTTGGCAGCGTCGCCTTGTGCCGTAAATTGATACTCGAAATATTGCCCATAACATATCACGGCAGTGTCCTTGAACAAAAAGGATGGGCTACTATTTGTATGATAATCCACACCATTTATGGTACCCGGTATCTGCGCCCACATCGCCAATTCGGTACCACACGAGCTATAACATTTTAACTCATTCGTATTACCACTACAATCGCAACCGCCTTGATCATAAATATTTACAATGCCACCAACCCTGTGTCCACTTTGTGCTTTTCCATTAGTTACAACAGTAGTTACAGCACCAATTAAATAGCCATTGGCATCATTTGGCAAAGTAACCGTTGTAGTATAGGTATCAACAAGGTAGCAAATCTCTGGAGGGTTACTCAAGCAGGGGCTATAGGTAGTTTTTGATATACTAACTTCCGAATTTTCACTAGTAAAATCAATAGTTTTAACTGGGCTTCCCAACTTTACGGCATCATAAACATTTACTTCGAGTACCCTAGGCCCAGTAACCGTACAGCTATAAAAAACCGTAACAGTGATTTTATAGTTAGATTTAGTTGAATCGCCAGTAACAGGTCCCAAATATTGATATTGCACATATCCCCCCAATTCGTGCTTTGCCCAAGAATGGTTGCAGAGCATTAATGCCAGAATAATAAGAAACAGTGTTTTTTTCATTTAGTGGTATAACGTGTATATTGCAATGATATTATAAATAGTGAAAACGTTGTATTAGAAAACTTAAACGGATAGTTAAAGAATGTAAATTATAGGTAAAGCAGTATAAAGTAGATGGTTATTGTGGTAAGTACATAGTTTCTTTGTTGTAATTAAAGCCCTTTCTGACCTAAAAAGTAACAATGTGCCAATGAAAGCAAATAATTGACCAATTATTTGGAAATAGTAGGGAACAAAAGCAAATAATTGGTCAATTATTTGGGAATAGTAGGGAACAAAAGCAAATAGTTGGTCAATTATTTGGAAATAGTAGGGAAAAAAAGCAAATAATTGGTCAATGAAACGCTTTTGTTGGCAAATGATAGCTTTTGGAGGATGAAAGGCAGGGCAAAGTGTATGAATTAGGGCGATATGACTTAGAAAAGCCAATTGCGAGGTATGAAACAGGGGTTTAGATTGGTACATTGGTTGTTTTTTTAAACTAATATAAATTGTTTAGGCATTAAAAACCGATGCCCATATCCTGCAACTTTTTAAATAAACATTTAGTCTTAATGATTAGTGGTACTTTACAGGCTTACTTACCCATCAAACTACAATGAATAATACTCATGGCAAAATTAGTCTGCCAAAAATGCCTTTATTAAGATTGCTGCTTAGTTTAATAATAGGTATCATTATTCAATATTGTTTCAGTTTGCCACTGCTACCTTTTGGTATTGTGTTGATTATTGCATTGGTTATTGTATCCATATTCTCTTTATTGTCTGTTAAATATCAGTTTTTATCACGGAAAATTGTTGGTGTTTCGCTACTTGTCATATTCATTTCCATTGGCGGCATATTGAGTTTTATAAAGAATGGGATTCACGACAAAGAATGGATTGGCAACTATTACAAAGAAGGCTTGCCTATTTTGCTCACGCTTCAAGAGCCAATGGTAGCAAAAGCTAAGTCTTACAAAGCATTGGCAAAAGCAGAATCTGTTTTGATAAACAACCAATGGCAACCCGTAAAAGGAAATGTATTACTCTACTTTTTGAAAGGGGACATACCTCCAACGCTAACTTATGGTTCTCAAATAGTAGTTACTATATCATTTTCACCAATAGAAAACGCGGGTAACACAGGTGGTGGATTTGATTATAAGCAACACTGCTTATTCAATCATATATATTACCAAGCGTTCTTAAAACCAGATGGATACCTGTTATTAAACACCAAAAGCACTACCTTTTTGGGTTCATTGATACTCAAGGCAAGGTTTACTGTTTTGACTATCCTTCGAAAAAACATTATCAATCCCACATCACTTAGTGTTGCCGAGGCTTTGTTGATTGGCTATAGAGATGATCTGGACAAAGACCTCGTTCAGGCGTACAACAATACGGGCGTTATACATATAATAGTTATATCGGGTTTGCGGATGGGGATGATTTACGGGCTGCTTTTATTTTTGTTCAGTCCCTTTAAAACTAAAAAATGGCTCCGGGTTGCCAAGCCCATAATTATCATTATAGTGCTTTGGGGTTTCTGTTTGATTGCTGGGGCTGCCCCTTCCGTTACTAGAAGTGCCGTAATGTTTTCCGTTATTGTGCTTGGCGAGTGCATTGGCAGGCGCACGAACATCTACAATAACCTTGCTTTATCAGCCTTGATTATTTTGTTGGTCAACCCCTTTAGCCTTTGGGATGGCGGCTTTCAACTGAGTTATGCAGCGGTGGTTGGCATCATTATTTTTTATCTGCCCATCCGAAATTGGTTCTTTATTAAAAATAAAATCCTGGCTTTCTTTTGGAATCTTTCTGCCGTCACCATCGCTGCACAAATACTCACCCTCCCGCTTATTTTATTCCATTTTCATCGGTTGCCTACCTTGTTTTTATTTGCCAATCTGTTGGCGGTGCCATTTTCTTGCATCATTTTATATGTAGAATTATTGCTGCTCGTCTTTTCCCGAATACCCTTTATTGCCTTAACGCTGGGCAAAATAATTGGCTGGATGCTCGGCGTGATGAACACTTATATCACCAATGTAAACAACCTGCCGTTTTCTGTTTGGCAAAACATACAGGTTTCCCTACCGCAAGTATTGCTGTTGTATGGTTGCATCATTGGTATTGCAGGATGGCTGATGTTCAATAATAAACGATGGCTACTAACTGGGCTTTCATTTTTTGCAGTGTTCGAAGGGGTCAAGGCTATCTGTTTTTTGATTAATTAAAATCAATAAAAAATATTTTATGCTTAATTGATTATTCAATGTAAAAAAGAGGGTTTTAAGTGAGGGTTAAAATATTTTGAATTGATGAATTATTCTTTTACATTTAATCTATTCTGTAAGTATTGAAACTACTTCAGTAAGGACTAACAGAAGTCCTGTAAGTACCAACACAAGTTCTGTAAGTATTGAAACTACTTCAGTAAGTACTAACAGAAGTCCTGTAAGTACCAACACAAGTCTAATGAGATTATTTAAAAGATGAAAAGTATTATGTTTGTGGAAATAGATAATTAATAAGATGAGCAAGTATTTTCTCCCTTTCCTACTTTTTGCCACCCTATCCATCAAAGCAGGGGCGCAGCAAAACTTTTTTGTGTACATAGAATCCGAGGCTAGAGAGCCTTTTTATGTGTTGATTAATGGCAAGATAAATTATAGCTCGTCTATCAATGGCTTCCTTACCATCCCGCAAATGTCCAGTGGTATTTATGATGCCGAGATAGGTTTTGTGAAGTCAAAATATCCTGAACAGCATTTTGTGTTGGAAATAAAGAACCAAGATTTAGGGTTTGCCCTGCGGAAAACGAAGGATAATAGTTTTGGGTTATTGAACCTACTGACCTTTGTTACGCTTGCCCCAATCTCTGCCACGAATGGGTCGGGAACGCAGGTTACAAACACAGATGCCACAGTAAAAACGACTGGCTCTTTTGCCAATAAACTAAAGCAATCCCCTAAGTGTATCATTGCTACTGACGATGATTACAATACTTTGCATAGGCAAATGGCAAGCGCAACAACCGAGGAAGGGATGATTGCAACGGCAGAAGCAACGTTTGCACAAAAATGTTTTTCTACCGAAGAAGTGAAGAACCTGAGCAAACTGATACCGACAGAAAAGAACAAACTTGCTTTCTTTTTGGCCGCAAGGAAAAGCATATATGACGGTAATAATTTTGGCAACTTGCAGAGTCAACTTACCGACCCTACCATTATAAAACAGTTCCGAAATACCCTGTAGCCAATGCTTCGTTATTTTATTGAAGTTGCCTACAAAGGCACTCGTTACAGTGGTTTTCAAAGTCAACACAACGCCACCACCATACAATCGCACGTGGAAGATGCCTTGCAAACGGTTTATAAAACAACGTTTCAACTAACCTGTTCTTCTCGTACCGACACGGGAGTTCACGCTTTACAGAACTTTTTTCATGTGGATACTGAGATTGAAATCAATCCGAAACAAGTTTATAACCTCAATTCTGTATTGCCTTCAGATATTGTTATCAAACAAATATTCCCTGTTTCGGATGATATGCACGCCCGATTCAGTGCCACGCATAGGCAGTATAAATATTATATCACAAGGAATAGAAACCCTTTTTTGATTGAGACGGCGTGGTATTATCCGTACAATTTAGATATAGATGCTTTGCAGCAAGCGGCCGAATTACTACTCACCTACTCCGACTTTACCACTTTTTCTAAAAAGCATACGCAGGTAAAAACGTTTATTTGCGACATCATCATTTCCAAATGGTATTATGAAAATGAGTGTTTGGTGTATGAGGTAAAAGCAAACCGTTTTCTGCGTGGAATGGTAAGAGGATTGGTTGGAACGATGCTAAAAGTAGGCAGGGGGTTGATTAGTTTAGATGAATTTAAACAAATAATAGAAGCAAAAGACTGTACAAAAGCAAACTTTAATACCCCCGCAAATGGATTGTTTTTGGTTAAAGTGACATACCCTGAGTAAGAGATTATATTTTTTATTAAGAAAGGTAGTACAAATCAGGAATTCTTCGCAATTGCGTCCTCAAGTGTTTTTCTGTAAGTATTACCAATTGGGATAGTATAGGAGTCTATGGTAATTTCATTTTTGCTGATGATATCAATTTGACTCATCGCAATGATATACGACCGATGTACCCGCACAAACTCACTGGCAGCTAGCTTTGTTTCAAACTCCTTTAGGTTTTTAAGCGTGGTTAGTGGTGTTTTCTTTCCTCTCAAAAAAATCTGTGTATAATCTTTTAATCCAGAAAAGAACAAAACTTCTGGAAGGTTTATTTTAAATACTTTATAGTCCGATTTAATAAAAAGAAAATCCCTTTTCTCTGTCCGTTCCACCTTTGGTGCGTTGAATACATAATCATAGATATTTTTTTTGAGGGATAAAACACGTTCTAAACTGATAGGCGTTTGCAAATAAGCAAATACCTGCTGTGTGTTTACTATGTTTTCTATATCAGAAGCATTGCCACTACAAACTAACAATGGACGAGTATGTTGCTTTTTCAGCCATTTTAAAATATTATTCGTCAGTGATGGTATGGAACAAATAATAGCCGCTGGATTTTCGATAGGCGTACTCAACAATGCAGTTTCATCTACTATCAATACATTATTTGAAAAGTCGGTGGTAGATAAATAAGCCTGTAGGATGATAGCCTCCGAAAGCTCGTGGTGTACTATATAAAAATGGATCATGTAGATTAATTTTAAAACGAATTTATGTAAGATATAAATTACTCAGCCTAATAATAAAAGAGAGGTTAATGATTATTAACCTCTCTTTTATTATTCTAATTCTATTTTATTATCCCAAGGCTATCCAATTCTTTTGGCGTTATTATCGGTAACCCTTCTCTTTGTCTTAATTTACTTATAACCAAATTAGCTACCAACATTGCTTGTTCTTGAGTAGTAAAAACCTTTTTCCCAGAGATAGCAGGTATTATACGTTGAGTTATATAAATCTTCTTACCAACAAATATTTCATATCCCCATCCATTTCCAACATACAATGCCTTAGCTTCTATTGTTTGTTTCTTATTATGGTTTATTAAAACAGATACTGTATAAACGATAACCGAAAGACCAAACAGGAAATAAATCCAATTCTTTTTAATCATTGGTATTTAAAGCAGTATAAGGCTGCCATTCTTCAAGGTCAAAAAAGTAAGTTGAACTTGCTTTACCAGAAGAAACATAGCCTGTACGATTTATTACAAATGACACGGCACCTTCACGACCTGAACGTTCGAAGCTTGATTTGCGTGTCCATTGATCAGCACTAAATTGATACACCCAAGTTTTTTGTGTGTATCCGCCATTTACACCTACGGTCACATAAGCAGAATCGCCTATTACAAAACCAACGCCGCTGTTACGGACTATGTCGCTATAATCATCATCGTAGCTTTCTGTACTCACATTGGTAATTTCTTTAAGTCCAATCCATTTATCAGTCACTGGGTTGTATGAATAAAAGTCGTTTACATTACTTCCACTTTGACCTAAACCAGTAACCAAATAACCTAATCCTCCATGAACAAATGTAATTGCCATCATACGAGGATAGCCTGCTGAACTATAGATAGCGTTAGGGTCACTACCTGCTGGAGTTGTAACTTCACCAATAGTTGCCTTTGATACCCAAACACCAGGGCAACCATTTGCTGAAGCAGAAGGAGTAAATTGATAGTTGTCCTTTTTATATTGATTATCGAAGCCGCAAGTTACATATCCATTGTTTCCTATAGCAAAAGCAGAAGCTCCATAACGACCAGTTGATGGAAAGTTGGCTGCTTTAGACCAACTATTATTATCTACATTGTATGCCCAAGTATCATTAAACTTATTGTATCCATCAGTACCAGTAGTGATAAATCCATTTCTACCAATAGCAAAAGCAACTGCGCCATTACGAGGTGCTGCTGTGTCAGTACCTGAAACCATATTAGCCTGTTGTTGCCAAGCATGGGCGGTATCAAAAGACCAAAGGTCATTTAAGCGCACGTTGAAAGTGCCATCATAGCCAGTACCTACATAAGCTGTATTGCCTACAACAAAAGAAACAGCCTGATAACGCACTTCACCTGGAGATTCTGAACGGGTTACCCAGTTGCCACTCTGTAATAAGTCAGTTGTAGATTTATTACAAGAAAGTACTAATAATACTACACTTGCTGGTAAAAAAAAGAAATACTTGATTAACTTCATTGTTCTAAAATTTTGGCTGAAATTATAAGTGTGGGCATTAGTCAAATAGTTAAAATGGATTTTAAGATATATTTTGCCGATTAACGACCATTTTACATCTACTAAATGCTATTTTAGAATACAATAAAAACCTAGGTTTTCACAAAAAAGAATAAGTACGCTATAAATTAATATTTGACGACAAAATATAATTAATTGTCGTCATAATAGTATCGTTCATCCATAGTAACAATTTTGTAACAGGGTGTAGAAATAGTATTGCCAATATTAAAAAGTATTCTATTACTTTTGAAGGCTTCATTTAATTAATACTTATGCGCTTAAGGCAGTTCCACTTAATTTTTTTAATCATTTTCATTTTTATTGTGGCCTCTTGTCAAAAAGTAGACATCCAGTACGGCAATCAGGCTTTAGATAATCAATATACACAGGTAATTAGAGTAGATACTTTTACAGTAAATCTTTCTACAGTTTATGTTGACTCATTTGCTACTTCTGGTACTGGTGTTACGCTACTTGGTGGGTATACTGACACTGCATTTGGCAGGATTGATACAAAATGCTTTTTTGATTTACAGCCACCGCCTTACAGCAGTTCAACAGTATATGATAGCACAACGTATGATTCCCTTCGCTTAATATTAAAACTTACCAAAAACTATTATGGAGATACTACCAAACCATTACATATAGATGTTAGTAAGCTTTCCCAACAAATTATTTTTCCTATAAATACTTCTAGTTTTTACAATGTTGACACATTCCAATTTTACCAACAAACTATAGGTTATGGAGACTTTATTGTGAACCCAACATTTTATACAGATACATTAAGTATCAAACTTAGTGACCCTCTCGGTCAAGAACTTTTAGCTAAATTGAAGAATGGTTCGGATTTGGATTTACAAAACAGCAATAACTTCCTTTATTATTTTAATGGTCTTCGTCTAAGCAGCAATGCCAGTACTAATTTAATTTTAGACTGTAAGGATAGTGCTATTATGCGTTTAAGTTATCATAAAGTAGGACCTGACACTTTAGAGAAACATCACGTTGATTTCGTTTTAAATAATAGGCAACACCATTTTAATAACATCAAGGTAGATAGGAGCTTATTGCATAATGGGTTACAAAATATTAATCATCTAGATAGCATTATTCAAAGTAGCGCATTAAACAACAGGGCTTATAGTCAATATGCCTCAGGGGTGACTACAAAAATAACATTCCCTACCTTGGCTAACTTACTGAAAGCCCCCAATTATTCCAAAATATTAACGGCTCAACTAAAAATTATACCAATAAGAAATACATGGGATACTTACTACTTCTTACCTCCTGCTTTAAATTTAGCCACAACGAATTTAACTAATACTATTGGCAACCCACTCGTTGTACCCGGAGGTTATGGTGCCGAAACAGGTAATTTGGTGCTTGATTATACTAATGGTGACAATACTGCTTATACTTATGATGTTTCTAATTACGTAAAATCACTCATACTTTCTCCTCAGGCATATAGCTATAGTCTTACAAATCCTCCAGCAAATAATTATGGACTTCTTCTAATACCACCATCTCCGGCTTCTGTTACAGAATTTTCAAGAGTAATCGTTGGAGATCAAAATCAGCCGCAAAATTATAGGACTGTATTGGAATTATACTATTTAACCATTCAACCTCAATAAGCAATCAACATGAATATTATTACAAAGGTCATTTTGAATATCGCCGCTTTTGTTTGCTTGCAACAAGTTGTTTTAGGACAAAATAATAATTCCCCTTATTCAATATATGGAATCGGAGATATTGAGCAAAGTAGTTTTGATAGGACTTCTGGCATGGGTCATGCTGGTATGTCCTTGACATCAAATAGGTTTTTATATAACTCAAATCCTGCTTCACTCAGTGGATTGGATGATAAGTTTTTCAATTTTGAGATGTCAATTCGTACTAAATTTATTAATTATTCTGGTACTCCAATTGCTGTTAGTTCTAATTCATCTTCAGACTTACAGATAAAAAAAATGAGTTTAGCACTAAAAGTAAAACCACGGTGGGGTATGAGTATGGGTTTGCTACCTTACAGTACTGCGAACTATTCTTTTTATAACAATAAATATATAGCAGGAACTGATAATGTTTCCGTACCTGCGTACTATCAAGGGACAGGAAGCATCAATCAATTTTATTTATCTAATAGTTATAAAGTTTCTAAAAACTTTTCTGTAGGTCTACAGTCTTCTTATTTATTTGGCCAATTGAATCAAACTGAAAATATAGGGGCAGGTTATGGTATTGACAGTAGTTTATCTACGACGAGGAGAATTATTATTGGACGAATCTATTTCAAACCTGGACTTCAATTCAACACCAAGATAAGTAATAATTTAAGATTGTATTTGGGTGCTACAGCTACTATTAAAACTACTCTAAATGGTTCTTACAATCTATCAGTTACCGATGGATTAAGTAACCTACCACCACCTCAAAATGCTGATTTTAATAATTTTAAAAATAATGCCATTGTTATTCCTCCCGAGTATTCAGGAAGTATTGCAGCGAAACTGAAAGACAAGTATACCATTGCTGTAGATTATTCATTTCAAAACTGGGGTAGTACAAACAATCAAGGTGTAGGATATAAATTAGTAAATAGTAATTCTTTAGGTGTGGGATTTGAAGTCGCAAAGAAGCAAAGATTTAAGGACATTACATTTGAACGACATTTCTTGCAGGCTGGTTTTTTTTATAATAATTCTTATTTGCAAGTTGCAGGACAACAAATTATTGATTACGGTGTGACTTTTGGGGGGGGCAAAAATTTTGTAAGAAGTAATTTAGGCGCACAATTAAATCTGGAATTGGGAGTAAGAGGTACTACTAACATTGGCCTAATACAAGAAAATTATGCTAAGATAAACTTAATTTTAAGCTACAGGGACTTTTGGTACGTTAAAATCAAACGATTTGATTAGAACGGTTGTTTGTAGTTGGGTAAAATGATTTTTTATTTACTTTTTCTTGCGAACGGTTTTTTAACCCATTCTCTTAAGGAAGAAACCAATTTCACAAAGTGTATTTTCGTCATTATATAAAAGGTCTATTCCTCCCTTTAATAGCAGGAAAATAATTATGATGAAGAAATGTTTATTTAGTATTGCCTTATTATTTAGTTGCTTTTTTAGTATTGCTCAAACTCAAAAAGTAACTGCAGATAAAATTGTTGGTCAAGTAGGTGATAAAATTGTACTGCTTTCAGACATAACAAATGCAATTGCGGATTATAAACGACAAGGGCAGGAGGCTCAATTACCACCCAATGCTGAGTGTGCTTTTTTAGAAGGACAAATGATACAAAAAGCACTTGTATTGCAAGCAGAAAAGGACTCTCTAGTTGTTAACGAAGAGGATATAGAAGCAGGACTAGATAATCAAATTCGGGGTTTCATTAATGCTTATGGCTCTAAGGAAATATTAGAAGAAGTTGCGGGAAGAACCGTATATCAGATAAAAGAAGATTTTAGAGCTCCCTTCAAAGAACGTAAACTTGCTGACCAGATGAGAGGTAAGATATTAGAAAACGTAAAGGTTACACCAACTGAAGTAAAAGCTTATTATGAAAAAATACCAAAAGATAGTTTGCCTTTTTATGAAAGCCAAATTGAAATAAACCAGATTCAAATAATACCCAAAGCGAGCAGTGAGATAGACGAATTTTGTATTAAGGAACTTAATGAGTACAAAAGACAAGTTGAAAGTGGTGGTGTAAAGTTCGAGCAATTGGTTAAACTATATTCAGAAGACCCCGGTAGTAAAGAGAATGGAGGGCAGTACAATGTAAACAGAACAAACAAAGAATTTGACCCAGCTTTTACCGCTGCAGCATTCAGATTAAAAGATGGTCAAATATCAAATGTTGTTAAATCAAAATTTGGCTACCATATAATACAGATGGTTAGCAAATCTGGGGATGATGCCTTGGTAAGGCACATACTAAGAATTCCACCTGTAACAGATGATGAAATAACTAGGTCTATCAAAAAAATAGATTCAATCAGAACAATTATAATGAATGGTTGGATAGGCTTTGGTGAAGCTGTTGATAGGTTTAGTGAAGATGAAAACAGTAAATTCAATGGCGGCACCATCACTTCACGAGATGGTTCTTCTCTTTTAAATATTGACCAACTTGATAAAGAACTTGTTTTAAGTATTAAAAACTTGAAGCCTGGCGAAATTTCTCAGCCGACCGTTTATACCGATGAAAGAGGCCGAAAAATGGTTAGAATTGTTCACCTAAAAAATCGTACTCAACCGCACCGTGAAAACTTGAAAGATGATTATAACCGTGTTGCTGACCGGGCTTTAGAAGAAAAGAAACATGCTGCTCTTACAAAATGGTTCCAAGAACACCTTCCTAACTATTATATCAATATTGATGAACACTACAAAGACTGTAACAGCCTTGCCGATTGGTGGAAGTTCTCTACTTTAAATGCTAATAAATAATTCTTGTTTTCATAAAGACATAAGAGGCAATCCGAATAGATTGCCTCTTTTGTCTTTTAAAGTAGTCACACTTATTTATTTAGTCATTGCTTTTGCCTCTTCAACCTTAATTTCTTCCGCTTTCTTTAGTAAGTTATCTACTTCTAACCCTGCAAAAAGTACTGCAAATAGACCATGTGTATCATTGTCGTAATAAGGTCGGTTGATATAATAATTCACATCTTCAGAACACATTGAACCCATACATATATCGTGTACGGTACCATCCAAGTCTATCTTAGTTTTAATAGCATTCCATCCTTTTAATACAATGTTTTTATAGTCCGAAGCTGATAGCCAACCATTTGCTACCCCTCGCGCTATTGCCATTGTAAATATGGCCGAACCAGATACTTCTTCCTTAGAATCTGGTCGGTCTATGACATTATACCAAAACCCATTTTCGTCCTGATACTTAGCTATTGCCGCAACATGTTCTCTGTAATGCTGCAAAATGGCTTTGTACTTTGGATGATTCTTTGGAAGGTTTAACAATACTTCGGTTGTTGCCCATATCCCCCACCCATTTGCGCGAGACCAATGTGGCAGTTTCACATTCTTCTCCGAGTATTTTGCATGGCAATACAAATGAGCCGAACTATCCCAAACTTCTTTATTGAAATTGATTACCTGACTTGCCGCATCGTCCAACAATTTCTTCTTCAATGTTGCATCATCGGTATATAAAGATGCCTGAACCAGAAAAGGGATTCCCATAAACATATCATCTACCCAAGTAGTATATTTTTCTGGGGAAAGCCTAGTGAAGATATTGCTTTCAGGCATCCTCAACTGCCCTTCTTCTGCGTATTTAATCATCTTGTCCACAAATGCTTTGTACGCAGCACGCTTAGGAAAAGAATCTTTGCTTTCTAAGCGATAAACCAATGGCAATGACGGTGCGAGCGTAAAATCGAGCAATGGCACACCCAAAATCTCTTTATTGGCCGAGCTATCAACGTTCAATGTATTTACCTGATAGTTCACAAATGGGATACCTTCTAAATGGAAACTACAAAAATTGTCGGCATATTTTCCATACTTATTGTCGCCCGTAATTTGCGATAGCTTCTCCATTGCCCAAGCCGTACCGCCATTATGATAGTTCCAATTGTAGCTAGTTCCCCATTTTTTAGGGTTAATCATCCCCCCCAAAACTTCAATTCTAGGAATTGTCCACGTTACCAACTCGTCGGCCCCTTCATACATGTATCCAAAGCGGACAACGTTTTCAGGTTCATAAACTGTTTCCAAACCTTTTCGGTTGCTATTATCAAACGGACCTACCACCAACCAATTGGTCACGTTAGAAACCGATTTGTCAACATATTTCATATTAGCAAGCCCAATAATTGGGTAGTTGATGGCTTTGGCAAGTATGGCCCCGTTGGTGGCTGGTGGTTGTATATAAACCTTCCATTCCTTTCCTGCGGTTTCTGATTTTATGAGCAAGGTATTTTTACCTTTTAGCAATGACAATTTACATTCATTACTCATCTTCACACTCCTTTCTTCAAATACAAGGTTCAGTTTACGGTCACCTGTTTTATCATAGACCAGTTTATTATTCAGCCAAATCTTGCAACCGTCGTTGTGTTCAATACCGATGTTTAGATCCATATTTTCAGTAGCAGTCAATATGGTAGTCGCATAAGCAACTGCTGGTTTGCCTAGCCCAAATGTCCTGCCAAAGTCCACTACTTGAATACCATTGAAAGTTTTATTAGGGGTAGATAAAGTTAATTGGTATTTGAAAGGGGTTTCCTTTACCAATTTGTTGCCAACCAGCTTAATAACTTCCAAGGGTGATTCTATGGAAGAAACATCTTTTTGACCAAATAAATTTGTAGCGCAAATCTGCAAAACAGCTATAGTAAGACATGTAAAAAGGGTCTTTTTTAAAATGTTGCAGTTGAGGGGGTTATATGACTGTATCATTGTAATCGTTAGATTTTCCAAATAAAAAGATAAAGGACGTACTTATATCTGTAAATGAATTGTTCGAATGATGCAAACAATTGGTTTAGCCTGTCAATTGGCATTTTAGAACGATACTTTGAGCGAATAAGACAAAAATAAAGGCATGAACAGTGAAAAAAGCCTTTAAACCCAATAAAATCCTGCCCCCTAGTTCAAGGGATTTTCCACGCATCAATTCCGATGCAATTTTACATCGTAATTAAAAGGAATAATAACAATAAAAAATAGAAATTATGTTAGCAAATCTTAAACTCAACATCGCAGCAATAGCAATCACAGGAATGATTTTCACTGCTTCAATCACTGCCCCTTTCACTAGCATGTTTGGCAAACACTATGACAACAGGAAAGATTTTTCTTGCTGCAAGAAAGACCAATTGGTTTTGCACCACTTCTACACCATGAATGTATTTTGGGTTGCAGTAGCTGATGGTTACACAGAAGAAAATACTGGAAAAGCAAGCGTTGGTGGTTGCGATATCAGGTGCAATGATTAAGAAAAGAATTTCTTTACCAGTCCTTTTCCTCTCCTGATTCTTGCTTATACTTCTTTTGTTGGATTTCCTTTTGAAGGCGTTTCTCCTCTTCCCTCAGCATATTTAGTTGCTGTTCGGCTTGCTTTTTAGAAGGTTGTTTATTTTCCTTGGGCTGTTGTTTGTTGTTATCCGATTGCTTATCCTGCTTTTTCTTCTGATTATTCAATTCATTCAACACCATCTGTAGGTTCTCCCTAGTTTCTTCATCATTATTATTCAACATTAAAGACTTCTTAAAAGAAGCCGCAGCTTGCTCCATTTGTTTTTGTTTCGCTTCTGCAATTCCCTTGTTGTACCAAGCCTTTGCTTGCAAAATTGGATCAGTGGTATTGTTAGCCAAAGCTTCCATTTGCTTTGCAGCCTCTGAATATTGTTGTTGACGATACAAACTATTTGCATTATTAAAAGCCGCTGTATTGTTTTTCGAATCCTTGTCTAACACCTTTTCATACTCCCCTTGCGCACCTTTAAAATCTCCTTTTCTGTAAAGCTCATTGCCTTTTAAGATTGTACTATTACTTTGAGATAATACAGGAACTGATAAAAGAGTCAGTCCAATTAGCATTGCCCCTGTTCTATTGATGAGTACTTTTCCTTTCCTTTCCGAAACAAAAAGCTCTATTATCAACAACAAAACAGCGATAGCCAGAAAGATAAAATAGTAAGATTCATAATTTACATATCCTCCGGCATTGCCAAAGTCTTTCTTATCCATCGCATTCAATACTTGGGATAAATTATTGCTGACAGCTTCGGTGTTATCCAAATAATGATAAGTTCCTCCAGTAGCATCAGCTATTTGTTGCAAAAGTTTCGTATTTAGCTTAGTGATTACTGTTTCGCCGTTCGCATTCCTTTTGTATTCATTTGTTCCAGGTTCTATGATGGGCGCACCTTCCACAGAACCAACCCCTACCGTATGCACAATCACTCCTTTTTCAGCCAAATCCTTTGCCGCATCTATAGCTTTAGTGTCTTGATCTTCGCCATCAGTAATCAGAATGGCAGCTTTATACTTCTTTTCTTTAGTGTCGAGGCTATTATTGCAAAGCGTCAATGCTTCGCCAATTACTGTGCCTTGCCAACTAATCAAATTAGGGTTTACATTGCTCACAAACATTTTAGCCGCACCAATATCACTCGTCAGGGGCATCTGCAAATAAGCGTGTCCTGCAAAAACGACCAACCCAATCCTGTTGTTCTGAAGGTGTTCTGAAAGTTGATAGATTAATTGTTTGGCCTTATCCAAGCGGGTAGGCTTTTCATCTTCGGCAAGCATACTCTTGCTCACGTCCAAGGCAATCATCACGTCTATTCCATTGCCGGCACCGCCTTTTTCTTCAATAGGCTTACGAAGATTGGCTGCACTGATAATCAATAACCCAATAGCAACAATAATTGCGACTACCTTGAACACGTATTTCTTGTGGGAATAATCATCGGTCAATTGACTGATTAATCTTTCACTCCCCAAAGACTTACTTACCTTTTTCTTCCAGTTCAATACATATATAAACAGTCCCACCAATGGAATGAGTGCTGCGAGACCGTACAAAAATTCTATTTTTTGAAAACTAAGCAAAAGCTTTTAATTGATAATTTCTAATTGATAATTGATACTCGATAATAACTATGGTTCAGATTGTCCATTGTCAATTATCCATTATCAATTGTTTACTTTTTTCCTTCAAAGAAGCCTTCTTTCTTTAGAATGCCCGTAAGGATACTCTTTCTTGCGGTTACAATGTCGGCATTATGCTCACCTTCTACGTTTAGTACAAAGAAATATGGATGGTGGTTTTCTTCAATCCAACCAACAATCCAACCAATGCTTCTGCCGTTCTCTTTGTAGCCCAATCCTGTTTTATAATACAGCTTGTAGTTGGCATTGTCTTCTTGCAACATCACTTTCTTCACTATCTCTTGCGTGCGCTTTTGAAAGCCTAGCTGACCAAAATATAGCTTCTTCACCAAGCCTAACTGTTCGTCTGGCGTAATCTTCAAACTGTTGTCTAGCCAGAAAGAGTCTATCCTATTGCCAATCTTTTTGTTGCCATATTTAAGGCTGTCGAGCCACTGTTGCATGGTGTCTTTCCCAATTCTCCTCGCCACTTCCTGATAATAAGGCACGCACGAAACCTTAAATGCCTCTGCCATAGTCAGGTCTTTGTTCCATTCTTTTATGGTGTCTCCATTGTCGTGTTTACGCACGATGCCGTCCCATTTAATCACCATCTTTTCGTTCACAATCCTCCCTGTTTCAATTCCTACCAGCGAGTTTACAATCTTAAAAGTAGAGGCAGGCAAGTAGGCACTGTCCTTGTAACGACTAAGGTTGTAGATGGTAAATTGCCCCGTGCCATTATCGTACAACCCAAAGCAACCATCCACTTTGATGCTATCAAAAAAGCTTTTCAGGCTATCCTCCACCGTCACATTATTGGGCGAACAAGACCCCAAAAACATAACTACCAACAGTAAACAACCCATTAATAACCCATTACTCAATTTCATTCCACACATTTTAGTGATTGCAAAACTAACTGTTTAGATAGATTACAGATAAACCGTTTACCGTTTACCGAGATTGCAAACCTTGATGCAGTTTCGGTCTACGGTATGTCGGTTAACGGTACAACGGTCAACTTCCTACGATTTCTCTCCCTCAAAATAATCAGTCTTGTATTTAAACAACACATTAAACGTGGTTAACGACCCATAGATGCGAGTAATGTATTGTTGAATGTTCACCTTATCCTCGTCTGTCAGTTTCTCGTGGCTATTGATGCGTTGTTCCAGCACACGCAACCTATCGCGCAGCATCACTATCTTATGAAAAAACACATCTATCGGCACTTCTTTCTCCTTCAAAGTATCTGTGCCAGGCTTCATCACTAGCGTACCGCCCGTCCATTTATCGCCAATCGGCACCACCTCGTTTACATCGCTCCACACCCGCAAAATCTTCATCAGTGCATCTTCCGCCTCGCTAAAACTCTCTTTATATTCCGATTCTATGTGTTCAATAACTTCCATTGTAAAGTCTTTGCTCACTGTTTTGATACCCTTTTCGATGAAGCAAATCTCATAAACCCTTTTGTGCAACCTAATCACTACGCCCGTACCAAACGCAGGATGCACCACCCGCGAGCCAACGCCCAATAATTCCATAACCTTTTTATTTACTGATTAACTAATGCGCAATGCTATTAATTTGTTTGGATAATGAATGTGAAAGTTTTAGAAAAAGGCTTATCAATCCCTAAAAGCCTTGTTTATCCAATCAAAATCCAGCCAATCCTTTACTCGTAGAGAAAGGAATACATCATCCCATCAACTCATCACTCACCATTCACAACTCACCACTCACTAAAGTAACTGCACCCTATAGCTTGCTACCTCAACCGACAGACTTACCACAACCAAGTAGCGGTGATTGGCATAATCCGAGATACCGAAGCTGCTGGCGGTAATAATTTTCTTGATGTTTGCAGTCATCGGCACCGGCGTGCTATCCGTGCCAGTGGGGGTTGTAGATAAATAAAGATTGAACGAACCCGACCCCACAATCTTTGCGGCAAACTGATCGGCAGCCAAAAAGGTATGAGCCAAAATATTGTCGGTTGCGCCTTCTACTATTGCACCTGTAAAAATGGTTTGAGGATTTTCACGCAGCGTAACCAAGTCAAACACAAGCCCACACATCTTTTCCCTAGTATCATAGAAATTGTCCATGATGTTTCCGAGGTTGCGGTACTGCATGGTCATGGCGGCTACACGGGCTTCTTCGGATGCCGTGCTATTGTCCGACGTGGTTGTCTTGGCGGAGCTTTGCGTGCTACGTGCCAACAAAAGCGAGGCGTAATTACTGTCCACATCCGTTTTGATGGTTGCCAATGCCGCATCGGTTCCAATGTTTTCACTCAAAACGTTGAACGCCGCAATCTTCTCGTCGATACCGCCCTTGTTAAATGGCTTCAATCCTGTAGGAAAAAGTGCCTTGTAGCGAGGCGTCGATTTCTTGTAGATACGCAATATTTCGGGTATCCATTCTTCGGTTAACAATGCCTTAGAAACTGCATATTCCTGCGATACCGATAATCTGTTGCCTTGTTGCACGCTGCCCGAACTCGTGTGTTTGTTGTAGGCAGCCACCAAAGCGAGGTGCAATGGGTGGTATCGCAAATACAACGGCAACAGCTCGGGGTAAGTTACTGAAAGAGCCAATAAGGCATTGTCGTGAAACATGCTGAGTATAACAGCTCTTTTTAAACTATGACGAGTCACTAGCTCCATTTGATTGTCAACGTACTTCCAATCTTCTATCATTTTTGTTGTTTTTAAGATTAATAATATTAAGAGTGATTTGATTAAACGTGTTTGCACCAATAAGGATACTCTTAGCACGGCAAATCTTTGTGTTTGCCCTGATGAGAGAACTCTTAGCACAGCAAATCTTCGTGTTTGCCTTGATGAGAGAACTCTTAGCACAGCAAATCTTTGTGTTTGCCCTGATAAGAGAACTCTTAGCATAGCAAATCTTCGTGTTTGCCTTGATGAGAGAACTCTTAGCACAGCAAATCTTTGTGTTTGCCCTTGTGAGAGAACCCTTAGCACACCAAATCTTTTTTTGCGTTGCTAATGCAAGCCAAAACCATAGCAAAAAATGCCAATTAATAAAGAGACTTTTGTGGATGAGTCAGGGAAAACGTGATGCCCCTAAAGATGCTTTTTGGTTGATGCAAGATTTCCTCGTTTAAAATGAGAGGAGAGTTATCGAAATGAGAATAATACCGAAATTCTATCTAAGCCAAAGCTGTACTATTAATCGTGCTTTGTAAAGCAACATTACGCCTTTATATTGGATTGAGAAGAAGTATTAATTTTGGGGTGAGAAAGCAGGTTTTATGGGAATAAAAAGGCATTCTTTTCTAATACTTTTTTATTAATAAAAGAAAAATCAAGTTGCTTCCCTTATTTTTACTATCAGATATCAATCAAAAATTATTTTTGAACTAGTAAATCAACTAATAACTATTTAAAATTAAATGCTTTATGCGAAACTTAGTTTATATCGTATGCCTATTGGCTTTTTTTGGATGCAGTAAGCAATCATCGAATGATACACATTGCTGGCAGTTGGTGGATAACAACGGTAATGATTTGCAAGAAGTGTGTGGCAAGACAGAAAGTGAGTTGGTACACTGTAGCACTTGTGGTGTGTTTCTGGGGGAAACAAATTGGAATTTGGATTCATGTCAATACTTTTGTATAGATTGTACAGAACAAACTTCTTGTTATAATCTGGGTGCTAGGGGAATTGGAAAACTAAACGACAAATACGTTCATTGCTGGTTGCGGAATGCTGTAAAAGTAAATTGCGATGATTCATGTGCATTTTGGTATACAAGATACAAATATGTATATAAGCCAACCAATGTTATACATTATGGTTCCGCTTCTTATAATCAATATTGCGATTCTGCTTATAAAAGATTAAGTAGTCCCGACAGTATAGTGATTAAAAATACAACTGATTCTCTAGTTTTATTGCAACGAGCAACAGCAGCCAATCCTTACACTTTTTATTAACCAATAAAAAGGAGATTATCCTTTAATACAGCACCTTCTTAAATTAATATATTACTCTTAGCAAATCAGCGTGTCACCCAAAGCTTGTCGAAGTGTGGTCAATAGGACTTACTTTTAAATGAAAAAGGTCGAAAGCTGTTGGTTGTTAGACCTTCAACTTTCGACCCTTTCTATTTTTATTCCTTTCTAAAACCTACTATTCAAGGTTTATGATTCATGCCTTTATCTAGTAACCAAAATAGTTCTTGGCGTTGTAATAACTAATGTCTTGTATCACTTTACCCGTCCAACCAATGTCATTTGGTAGTTCGCCATTTTCTATTTCTTCGCCAAAAAGGTTACATAGAATCCTTCGGAAGTATTCGTGCCTAGGAAAAGAAAGAAAGCTGCGGCTGTCTGTAAGCATCCCTACAAACCTACTCAACAATCCCATGTTGGAGAGGGCATTCATCTGTTTAATCATGCCATCTTTCTGATCGAGGAACCACCAGCCACTTCCCCATTGCACTTTACCAGCGATACTGCCATCGTTGAAGTTGCCAATCATTGTTGCAAACAACTCATTGTCGGCAGGATTGAGGTTGTAGATGATTGTTTTTGCCAATTTGCTTTGCGTATCTAACTTACTAAGAAAGGTTGAAAGTGCCTTGCCTTGTTTGAAATCGCCGATACTGTCAAAGCCTGTGTCGGGGCCAAGGGTTGCCAGCATACGCCCATTATTGTTGCGCAAAGCTCCCAAATGAAACTGTTGAACCCAACCTTTTTCAAAGTCCCACTCAGCAAACTTCAACAGCATTGCACTTTTGAACTTGCGTTGTTCGGCATCAGATAATTGATTGCCGCCATACACTTTATCGAAGAGGTTTGATATCTCGCTGTCTGTAAAATCATCTGCATACAACTCTTCCAAGCCATGGTCGCTAACGTTGCACCCCTTTGAATGGAAGAAATCGTGACGGCTTTTTAAGGCACTTACATAATCAGTGTAATTGCTTACACTAATATTCGATACAGTTTCTACCCTCTTTACATAAGCCATAAACGATGCGGCATCCTTTACTTCCATCGCTTGATCGGGACGAAAAGCGGGCAGCACGGGTATCTCGAACCCTTGATCCTTTAGTTGTTGATGATAAGCAAGATCATCCACAGGGTTATCGGTGGTACAAACCGCTGCCACATTCATTTTACGCAACAAGTTTTTTATGCTGTATTCTTTGCTACGAAGCTTCTCGGAAGTGCTATCATAAACCTCTTTTGCAGTGTATGAATTAAGAATTACATCCACATCAAAATAGCGTTGCAGCTCCAAATGAGTCCAATGGTACAGTGGATTGCGCAAAGTATAAGGCACTGTTGCAGCCCACTGTTGAAACTTCTCGAAATCAGTTGCTTCCCCTGTGCAGTACTTCTCATTGATACCATTTGCACGCATAGCTCTCCACTTGTAGTGGTCACCATAGAGCCAAGCCTGCGTTATGTTCTCAAAATTTATGTCATCAGCAATCTGTTGCTGCGGCAAATGACAGTGGTAATCAATGATAGGCAATGCCTTAGCATAATCATGGTACAGTGTTTCTGCTGTTTTGTTCTTTAGCAAAAAATTGTCGTCTAAAAACTTCTTCATTTAATTAAAATTTATTTGTAAGGCATAAAGCGTGAGCGTCTTGTCTATCTTTCTTATAATTTATAATGCCCTCACCGTGGTATCAAACCCTTTACTTATCAATGATTCCAATTGATTTTTAACTTGAGCCGCGAAACTACTAAAACTAGTTAGATTGATACCCCAAATACCTTCATCTTTCAATATTAAGTTCACAACGGTATCAATATCTGGGTTTTTCCAGTAGTCACTTAACGCTCCTGCATAATCATCTGTTATTATATAGTCTTTTCCATTCAGGTTGCCCACATACTTGCCCTCTTCGTTTTTATTGCTGCGCATAAACAATATGTAAGCAGCAAAACCAAGGGACATATAAACCGGAGGCGTTTGATTGGCGGCAAAATACCTTTGAAGGATAGGCAAATTGCGCATCTTCATCTTAGAAGTATATTGCATGGAAATACTTATCCATTGATGTTCGATGAAAGGGTTGCGAAACCTATCCAAAACTTTGCTCACAAAGAGGTGAGCATCTGTAAGTGTAATGTTATTGTTGAGAATGGCAGGTGACATTTCATTGTTGGCGATGTTGGTGATGAATTTGGCAAACGTATCATCCGCCATCGCTTCTTTTACCGTTGTAAAGCCGCCAACAATTGCCAACCCTGTAGAGAAAGTATGCGTGCCATTCAGTAAACGGAGCTTCAACTCACGGAATTTATTGATGTCATCCACAATTACGACCCCTTCTGCATCGGCTTTGCTGAAAGATAGTACCTGTTTGGACTTTTCTCTAGAAGTTTCAATGGCCCACAAGCGGTAGCATTCGCTCATTATCATCAACTCATCAGAATATCCTACAAGCTCCTCTGCTTTTTTCTTGTCTTCGGCAGAAGGTTTTCCGGGAACAATCCTATCCACCAAAGAGTTACAGAAATCGTTGGCAGTATCAATCCAATTGATAAAGTCGGTACTTAAATGATTATTAACCGCCAGTTGTTTTACAATACCCTTTAGTTTATTTCCATTGTCAACAATCAATTCCGTAGGTACAATCACCAAACCGCTATCAAGTCTGCCTCCAAACGTTTCATATCTTTTCAACAACACAGCCAATACTTTACCAGGAAAGGACTTAGGTGGCGTTGCTGTAACTTTATCGTCCTCAAACAAAGCAATCCCCACTTCAGTTGTGTTCGAAATGATTATCTGTAAGTCTTTACTAGCAGCAACCTTTAGTATTTCATTCCATTCCTCACTGGCAGAAAGCACCCTACTGATAGATGAATTGATAATTATCTCATCTACTTTGTTGCCGTTGTCAATACCCTTTATCAGTTGTGTAAACAAGCCATTTTGTGTTGCAAAAGCATCTGTTCCACCCGTGCTGGTGCTCTTTACAACCACAATCCTTCCATTGAAAATCCGTTGACGGTTTGCTTTGTCTATAAAATCATCTATCAATCCCCGCAACAAGATGCCAGTACCAAATTGCAATACCTTTTCTGGCAATGTAAACACATTTGCAGGAGGCATTGCTACCCCTTCCGCCTTTACATTTATTAAGTTTTCTTTCGACAATATCATCTTATCCTATTTAGATTTTTCTTTAATTATTCGTCCTCTTCTTTGTCTTTATCAGCATCCGATTTAACCAATATTATCTCCTCTCTTTATCAAAAACAGTAATCCTTTTACGCTTCGATGGCTTATTCAATCGCTCCATCTCTACCGATGCCTGTATGAAGGCACCTACTCCCTTTGCATCATTCTTTACCACCTTTTCGCTTAGATAATATTGATAACTGCCATCCCTATATGGGTTTCCACCTAACCCTGCAACGCTAACTGTGCCATTAAGATTGACTTGTCCATTAGATTCTGTCTCTATAAACCGATTGATTATTCCATTATATCCTTTTTCAGCAGCTTCCTTATAATTTGGAGACAAATATCCTTGCCTTATACCCTTAGCCAAGGCATAAACAAACATACACGATGCCGATGCTTCCAGATAGTTGCCCTTTTCGGTTGCCTTATCCAGCACCTGATACCATAAGCCAGTTTCTGGATTCTGATAGTTTTTTATGGCTACTGCCAACCTATTCAAAATAGCTAATAACTCTTTTCTTTTGGGATGATTTACTGGCATGTTATCCAACACATCCACCAATGCCATTGCGTACCATCCATCTGCACGCCCCCAGAAGTTTTGCGAAAGCCCAGTCTTAGGGTCAGCCCAACGTTCCTTTTTACTTTCATCCCAACCATGATACAGCAATCCCGTTTTCGCATCTCTCGCATGGCTTTCCATGTAGATAAACTGGTTTGCTATGTCATCAAAGTCCGCATCTTCATGAAAAGCAGTGGCATATTCTGCATAAAAAGGCTCTCCCATATACAATCCGTCCAACCACATCTGATAAGGGTAGCGTTTCTTATGCCAGAATCCCCCTTCATTGGTACGAGGTTGCGTTTGCAACTGATGCCTCAACGTTTTTAGTGCTTTCAAATACTTCTCCGTCCCCAATTTTTGATAAAGCATCAATACTTCCCGCCCCAACAGCACATTGTCTATGTTATAATCGTCCTCTTTGTACCCTTTTATCGTACCATCATCGGCTATCAGGTTATCCAGATAGTTTTTTATGTAATCAAAATACTTTTTGTTGCCTGTTTGCAACCAAACCCCTTCAATTCCCTTCAAAAAAACTCCTTGTTCGTACGCCCACTTAACCGTTGAAGGACTATCCGGCCAAAGTTTCATGGCTGTAGCAGACATTTTTTCGGATAATGACTGTGCGTTTGCAGTAACTGCAATAGAAAAACCCATGAGCATCGCAACATAAAGGGTCTTCCCCGCAAGCAATCTATTATTCGTACCAATCATCTGTTCTCCTTGTGTTATTGCCTTAAAACATTGTTATCCGGTGCCCATATCTTCTGCCATTGAGGGTATTTATTCAATACTTTTTGCGGATTATATAAATACCAACGGTATCCGTCCCTACGTTCTCGCGTTACCTCTGCCAATGAATATACAATTTTACTATCCCTATTACAAAAAATCGGCTTGTGTGTTTTCAGTTCATAATACCTCGTCCAAATTGGTGGTGCCGTGCTGTCTACAACCACAATCCTGTCGGAAGTGGACACACGGAAAGGCGTTACCATCCTTGGCGCAGGAATCCTATCCACTCGTGTATTATAAATCTTGGATTCCTGGAACCAAACCACCGCATTTTGTACAGCATCGATGATTGCTTTTGAAGGATGATTGATGCTCATTAAAAAAAGCACCAAATCCGAGCTTTCGCCATTACAAATACTTGGTGGCTCAAATTTTCTTGCCCAAGCGGGTTGCAAACTCACCTCATCGTATTGTTGACACCACGCAGTCGGTTTACCCGCATCATTAATCTGTGTTTTCAGTATGCAATCCAGTCCTTTATTGTATGCAATCTCTATTTTTTTCCTCAGTTCCGCATCTATAAATTTGTATTGCGGTTTATTATCCAGTATATCTTTTAGCAATTCCATCACGCCGCCCATTGCGCCGTCGTTAAAGGTGATACACCTGCTATAATCCGTTTCTAATGGATAGAATTGCGGCCATCCACCGTTGTCGTACTGCGCTTTCAACAGATAATCCATACCCTTCAACGCAGCCTCTTTGTACTTTGCATCCTTGGTTGCGGCATATACTGTAGCCAGCGCAGCAATTTGGGTGTAGCAAGTACCATTGTCGAAGGTAGTGTTCAACTCATTCTTTCTTGCACGGACACTATCCTTTTGCTCAGGGGTAAGTATCGCAAAAACATCATAATTCTTTGCCCATCCACCATTATCTTTTTGAAACAAAATGATATTATCACCAATATTCACCAATTCTGTAGGTTTATATCTTGGTTTATCAGGCAACGGGTTTATCATGTTTTCTTTATTGAAACCCATGTACCAATGGTTGAAGTTATCTGCAAAAGGTTCAGGATCAATCTCCAATTCTTTCTTGCCATCCCGCTTATCTTGTGCATGAATTGACTGAAAAACAAGCATTGCTGCCAACAACAACATTGCTTTTAGTAGATGTAAACATTCTCTTCTAATACAGCTATAATCCATTATGTAAAGTTTGATATGATTACCTATTCACATTTATCAATGAATTGAATCGGTTAACCATTCGAGGCAAAGCATCGTAATTTTTTCAAGAAACGAAGGTATTTATTAAAAGTTAACAGCTATCCTGCACCGTCCTGTATTTAATGTAGGTTTAAGGGTAATTTAATTAAGAAGGCTGTATTGATTAAGAATAAAAGGGTAGTTTACTATAGCCGTATTCTCATAAGAATTGGATTCAAAGTATCGCCAGGCACTAAATATTGTTTGCAATTAAGCAAAGACGTTTACAAGTTGTTGAAGATTCTTAATGTTTATACCCTTTTATTTCTATAAACCTCTCAAAAACTATGATAAATACACCTATTTCCATCATCTTTCATAGAAAAGGGATAGTCTTTTCTCTAAAAAGAACTCCATTCTTTATAATGTTAATCGTCAATTACCAATTATTACTTGTTAGTTCTCCATAAATGTTGTTCTTTTTACCAATATCTACCGGAAAAAGTGTTCTTGAATACGGAAAAAGTGTTCTTGAATACGGAAAAAGCGTTCTTGATTACGGAAAAAGTGTTCTTGAATACGGAAAAAGTGTTCTTGAATACGGAAAAAGCGTTCTTGAATACGGAAAAAGTGTTCTTGATTACGGAAAAAGTGTTCTTGATGATAGGAAATGGACAAAAAGGGAACAATATTGGTGTATTGTAAACTAAAATTGATAAATGGTGAATTAGAAATGGAAAACTTACACCTAGAAAAGAAAAAGAAAACATTCAATTCGGCCTATTTAATTCTAGTGTTGAAAAAAAATAGTTAGCATCTAGGGCTGTTGTAATGAAAAGAGGGTAGCAACTTAGAAATCTAAATCACTACCCTCTTTTATTGCCAATATATCTATCAAATTACCGAATCAATAAAACTGTTCTAGTTCGTTTAACCAATTGATTGTTATAATCTATACCCTGCGACTCCCAAATATAAGTGCCAATATTGGTAGAAACTTCATTGATAGAACAATGTAAACCATGTACTATTTGTATGATACTTTAAACCGGTTTACAACACCTATTATATACCCAATGAACTCAAACTTGGTGATTACAAACAGTAGTAGGTTTAAGAATCTGGCTCTTTTGGTTATTAATAATAGGACTTTAGGCAGTTAGGGCATTGCTACCGAGGAGCTTACAGAAGTGACCAGTAAATGTTGTATTTTTTTACAACCTTTTGCTGTGGTTTTATTGGCAACGCTGCTCAAAAGGGGTTATTTCATCAAACAAGTAAACAATGCATTATCAATTGTGATGGCTATTAATATTAGTTTGTAATCTTGCTAAGGCTAATACAAACTTTTTTTGCGTATCACATATTCTTTATTCTTGAAACATACCTTTGCGGCAAATGATTTCATCCACTTTACAAATAGCGCAGCAAACGATTGCCCTAGAAGCCAATGCAATAGCAGGGCTGCATAATTTTATAGACGAAAACTTTGAAAAAGCTGTCGTTGCCATTCACGAATGTAAGGGTAGGGTAGTAATAAGTGGCATTGGCAAGAGTGCCATTGTTGCCCAGAAGATTGTTGCCACGCTCAATTCTACTGGCACCCCTTCTTTGTTCATGCACGCTGCGGATGCCATCCACGGCGATTTAGGGATGGTACAAAAGGGGGATATCGTAATAATATTGAGTAAAAGTGGCGAAAGTCCTGAAATCAAGGCCATTATACCCCTCATTAAGAACTTCGATAATTTATTGATAGCCATAGTTGGCAATTTAGATAGCTTTTTAGCCAAGGAAGCCAATTTGGTTATCAACACAAGCGTGAGCAAAGAAGCTTGCCCGAATAATTTGGCCCCAACTAGCAGCACGACTGCACAAATGGTTATGGGAGATGCCATTGCCGTGTGCCTAATGGAAATGAAAGGTTTTGGAGATGCGGATTTTGCACGCTATCATCCAGGAGGCAATCTTGGAAAAAGACTTTATTTGAAAGTAAAAGACCTAGTTGCAGATAGCAATCCCCCTAAAGTGCTACTAACTGCTACTTTGAAAGAAGTAATAGTAGAGATTACTCAAAAAAGATTGGGCGTTACGGCCGTAGTCAATGAAGAAAACAAAGTAGTGGGAATCATTACTGACGGTGATTTGCGCCGTATGCTTGAACGCAGCGACAATATAAAAAATATCACTGCGGCAGATATATTAACTCTAAATCCAAAAACAATTGAATCATTTATAATGGCAGTTGATGCGTTGGAGATATTTGCTTTATATGATATCAGCCAACTAATTGTTGAAAAAGAAGGGGAGTACATCGGCATTCTTCATTTACATGAATTAATAAAAGAGGGTATCAGCTAATTTTTTATTTGTTTTTATTTTTTATTAATTGAAACAATAACAATGTCATAAAAACGTTACAATATTATTGTTGTTTGTCACTTTCATTTACCCACTATATTTGGTTTTTAAATCTTAAATTTTTAATTAAAAAAAATGAACAATCCAAATTATTACGTTGCCATCATGGCAGGCGGCATCGGTAGTCGTTTCTGGCCTCAAAGCCGTACAGGCTACCCAAAACAGTTCTTGGATATTTTAAACACAGGCAAAAGCCTAATCCAATGGACTTATGAACGATTTGCTGAATTTGTACCGAAAGAAAACATTTATGTTGTTACGGCCGCAGAGTACAGTCACATTTGTGCTGAACAACTGCCCGAGATTCCAGTAGAAAACATTATTGCTGAACCAAGCCGCAAGAATACTGCACCTTGTGTTGCATACATTGCGTTTAAATTATTGCAAAAGAATCCAGATGCTTGCCTTGTTGTAGCTCCAAGTGACCACATGATTGCCGATCAGGATACTTTCATAAACATTGCAAAAAAATCTTTGGATTTTGTAAGTAAGAATACAGCGTTCGTTACACTGGGTATCCAGCCAACTTATCCAAATACAGGCTATGGGTACATTCAATTTGACCAAAACGATGACGCTGGTGAAGGCATTTTCCGTGTTAAGACATTTACAGAAAAGCCTAACCTTGAAATTGCAAAGAAATTCTTGGAGAGTGGAGATTTCTTGTGGAATGGTGGTATCTTCATTTGGAAGGCAAAGGATGTAGTAGATGGTTTTGAGAAATACGATTTGGATACGTTCGAGTTGTTCGATGCAGAAAAACAGTATTTAAATACGCCCCAAGAAAAGGAAGCCATTGATCGCATTTATCCGCTTTGCAAAAATGTTGCGGTTGACGTAGCCCTAATGGAGAAGGCAGAAAACGTATTTGTTATACCATCCTCATTTGGTTGGACTGATTTGGGAACTTGGACAAGTGCCTACGATAATCTTGAAAAAGATTCAATGGGCAATGCTGTGGCAAGTGAAAATGTAGTAATCATTGATGCTACAAAATGTATGGTAAGTGCGCCTAAAGACAAATTGTTGGTATTGCAAGGATTAGAAGACTTTATAGTTATAGACACTCCTGATGCTTTGTTGATTTGCAAAAAAGAAAAAGAACAAGCAATAAAGGAATATGTAGCCGAAGTAAAGCGTACTAAAGGAGATAAATACTTATAATACAAAAGGTATCGTTCTGCAATACTGACAGTTTAGAATTAATCCCAGTCGCCGTAGCGACTGGGATTAATTCTAAATGTATTAAAAAGATAAAAAAATAACCCAAGTCCTGTATAAATTAAAAATTAACCGCTTTTCAATAAATAAATCAAAGGTATTTTTATATACTTTCATGTAAAAATGGAGTGATTTGTTTAGCTCATTCTTCAACTTTGAAAAGACTAATTAAAAAAACACATAAACCCTTTTATTTTGCCTTTAAACACTAAATTTCTACAATTTTGTATTTTTCAAAACCTACATAAAATATGTATTTTAACAGTTTAAATTAAAGGTCTCAAGATTGGTGGCTACACAACAACACCAATTGTGATAAGGGTTAATGAGTTCAATAACAAACCAAGTAAGGGATCTAAGATTAAATCCTATTTGTAGCAACCGTATTTTATTAAAAGATTACCTCTTTTTCCATGCATACCCTTTTTTCCAATGCTGATCTCAAATAGCCTTTTAGATGTGTAAAAATTACAAATGTAAAAGGTCATTATAGGCCTATTTGGCGAAGCATGAAATGTTTGAAGTAATGAAAGAATTTATTAAACCCAAAAAAATATAAAAATAGCAACGCAAATAAAGTTGGTAATGATTAACTTCGTCTCCCTCTTAAAATCACTGTAATAGTTTTTTAAAAGATTTCTTTCTTAAAACAAAAGTTATCAGTGCTAGAAAGAATAAATTTTTAACTTAATAAACACACTCCGTTTCGTCGGAAAAAGATTATGGGAATACATATAATGTCAACAAACAAGAGAAAACCCCAAGTGAGTGCTGCATCCAAGAAAGTACGGGTTTCTCCAAAAAAGGTAGCTGATGAGGACATCGTGATAACAAAACTAACAAATGACGATGGCAGCAAACCAGATATACATGAAGGTTTGAAAAAATACTTTGGATTTTCCGAATTCAAAGGTACACAGGAAAAAAGCATACAAAGTTTGTTGGACGGTCATGATACGTTCGTTATAATGCCAACGGGAGGTGGAAAAAGTTTGTGCTACCAATTGCCTGCCCTTTTGTTGCCAGGATGCTGCATCATCGTTTCTCCATTAATAGCATTGATGAAAAACCAAGTTGATTTGGTGAGAGGCTATAGTGAACAAGACAATATTGCTCACTTTCTCAACTCATCTCTTAACAAAACACAGATTACTGCTGTAAAAGCAGATTTGACATCAGGAAAAACTAAACTTCTATATGTTGCTCCGGAGACATTGACTAAACAAGAAAATCTTGACTTTTTTAGTGATATAGAAATTTCTTTTTTCGCTGTTGATGAAGCGCACTGTATAAGCGAATGGGGACATGATTTTAGACCAGAATATCGTAGGCTTAGGGAAATGATGGATATTATCAATTCTAAAATCCCTGTGATTGCCCTTACCGCAACTGCAACACCTAAGGTGCAAAGTGATATAGAAAAGAACTTGGGGCTACGTAAACCAAACGTTTATATTTCTTCTTTCAATCGTTCAAACCTTTATTACGAAATACAACCAAAACTTCAAAAGGAGCAAACGATAAAAAGCATTGTAAAATTTATTTCTCAACATAAAGGCAAGAGTGGGATTATTTATACGTTAAATCGTAAAACAACGGAAGAACTAGCCGAAGTATTAATGGCTAACAATATAAAAGCAGTAGCTTATCACGCTGGATTGGATCAAAAGCTTAGAGCAGACAGACAAGATCAATTTTTGAATGAGGATGTACACGTGATTGTTGCTACCATTGCCTTTGGAATGGGAATTGACAAACCAGATATTCGTTTTGTTATTCACTATAATATACCTAAGTCAATAGAAAACTATTATCAAGAAACTGGTCGTGCTGGTCGGGATGGCTTAGAAGGTCTTTGTGTATTGTATTATTCTCATAAGGATGTAGCCAAATTGGAACATTTGATGAGAGATAAACCACTAAGTGAAAGGGAAGTTGGAGCACAATTAATAGATGAAACAGTTGCTTATGCTGAAAGTAGTGTTTGCCGCAGGAAAGTATTATTACATTATTTTGGCGAAGATTGGGGTGATAAAAACTGTGGTAACTGCGACAACTGTAAACATCCAAAAGAAAAGGTAGAGGCAAGGGAAGAGGTTGTGAAAGTAATTCAGGTAATACAAGTACTGGATGAACGCTTTCCGACTCCATATACAGTTGATATTATTATGGGTAAACTTACCCCTCAAGTAATGATGTATCGCCACGAAAGCAAGCCAATTTTTGGTATTGGAAAAGATAAGGAAAGTCACTTTTGGAATAGTCTTATTAGGCAAATGCTACTAGAAAACTTAATTCAGAAAGATATTGAAGAGTATGGATTGTTGAAATTAACTGAAGAAGGATTGGAATTCCTCAAAAAGCCGACATCATTTAAGATAGTAATGAATAATATCTTCGAAGAGGGAGATGGCTTTGATGACGATGACAGCAATGAGGTTACTGCGCAACAAGGAGCTGCTACTGATGAGTACCTATTCGAAATGCTTAAAGACCTTCGTCAGAAAGAGGCTAAAAAATTAAAACTTCCTCCTTTTGTTATTTTCTTGGAAAACTCCTTGCAGGATATGTGCAATATTTTCCCTACCACACTTACAGAATTGGAAAAATGTCAGGGTGTGAGCAAAGGGAAAGCGCTGAAATATGGTAAACCTTTTGTTGACCTAATTTCCAAATATGTTGAAGAAAATAACATAGAAAAGCCAGATGATTTTGTAATGAAAACGGTTGCTAATAAATCGAGCAACAAGATTTATATTATACAAAATATTGACAAAAAGATTCCATTAGAAACAATTGCAAAGAATAAAGGACTTAAACTTCCTCAACTTCTTGAAGAGATGGAAACTATTGCAGCTAGTGGAACTAAATTAAACCTTGATTATGCAATAGATGATTGGTTAGATGAATACGATCAAGATGATATTATAGAGTACTTTAAAAGTTGCGAAACTTCATCTTTGGAAGTAGCTCAAAAGGAATTAAGCGACAATGACTACACTTGGGAACAATTGAAAATAATGCGAATTAAGTTTTTAAGTGTTTACGGTAATTAATCCAAAATTAAAATAATAGAAAAGGCGGCAAAAAGTTTTAACTTTTATGTCGCCTTTTTTATACTAACAATGTAAAATAAAACCTACTTCCTTGACCTACTTTACTTTCTACAAATATTCTTCCGCCTTGTGCCTCAATAAATTCTTTGCTAATTGCCAGCCCTAAACCCGTGCCTGTTTTCACATTGCCAGGCACTTGGAAATAACGGTCAAATATTTTATCGATATATTTTGATTCAATACCCTTCCCTTTATCCAGTACTGAAAATAAAATCTTGTCTTTCACTTTTAATATTTCAACAGTAACATCTCCATTTTCTGGTGAGTAACGAATTGCGTTGGTTAGAAAATTTATCAAAACCCATGCGGTCTTTTCTTTGTCTGCTTTCACATCTGGTAAGCCAGCGATTGCATTTATTTTTATGGCTATCTGCTTTTGCTCCGCCTGAACTTTCACTGCTTCTAAAGCATATTGCAAAATGTCATAAGGCCTACAGGGTAGTATATTCAATTGAATATTGCCAGTTTCTACCTGAGACATATTCAATAGTTCGCCAGTTATTTTCAACAAGCGATTACTATCGTCCTCAATACTATCAATTAGTTGCAACTGTTCTTCATTTAACAAACCAGTCTTTTTATTTCCTAACAATTGCAAACTCATCTTTATTGCAGAGATAGGTGTTTTCAATTCGTGGGAAACGGTAGCAATGAAGTTTGTTTTGGCTTCGTTCAACTCGTGAAAAGGGGTAATGTTTTTCAAAACTATCACTTCTCCAATAATTTGTGATTCATTACTAACCTTAAGAACATCTTTATTAAAATAACTTTCTTTATTATCTGCGTATATTTTCAGTTCGTTTTGCCCTTCATCTTGAAGTAACCTTCTCATCAAATCATTTTTAATTGCCACGTCAGGAGCATATTGACCTACAATATCCTTTTCTTTTAGTCCTAGTAATTTCTCGGACACAGCATTCAAAAACAAAATATTCTTGGTCTCATCAAAACCAATGATGCCATCTTTCATTTGATTGATGATCGTTTCGATTCTACTTTTCTCAAATTTTATTTTTGCCAAATTGCTGTGTTCATATTCATCTAACTTCTCAGCCATCGTATTGATTGCGTCGGCAAGTTCTTTAAATTCATCATCTTGTTCTAAATTGATGTGGTTTTTGTAATTTTTCTTTGCAATTTCCGTGATACCCATTGCCAAAGTTTTTATGGGCGTAGAAAGCACATTTGGAAAATTGATTACAAGCGTAAAGGAAGCAATAGTAAGTACAGAAAATATTAGTGTCATCCAAAAGATTGCATCCGTAGCTGTTTTCTGTGCAGTTTCATTTTTACGAAGAATGGCATTTTGGTTAAGGGTATTTATCGTTTGTATTGCCTGACGTATTTCACGATAGTTACTACTATCATTGGGTTGTTGCTTTAACTCTTCAAAATTGCTTCTTAGTAGTTTGGTGGCATCCCCTTCTCCAAACTCAGTAATATTATTTTCTTGTTTGGTTAAGTTGGATTCAAAAAAAGGTATTGCTTGTTTGTTGGCAGGCAGTTCATCCAAAGCCTTTAGCATGTTATTGTCATAAACCAAGGTTTCGTAGTTGTTTTTAAGAATTTTATCAGCATCGGAACGAAGTCTATTTATTGCTACAAAACCTATTATTCCAAAAACAAGTATCACCAAGAACAGGAAACCAATCCCAACTGTCAATTTTGCTTTTAATTTCATTACGATAAAATTATTATGTCAATTTCTGAGGCAGAAAGAGCTTTTAAAACTTGATTAAACACTGCTGAACCCAAGATTATATTCATCAAATTTAGGTGAGGTTTACCAATACACAAGGTTGTAACTTTTGTTTGTTCGGCAGCTTGCAAAATTCCTTTAGCTATACTTTTGTTTTTTATCCTGATAACTTCAGCCCCTAGTTCGGTTGCCATCTTAAAATTATTAATCAATTTTCTTTGAGAAGCCAACCCAATATTGTCGCCATCTTCCTTTGGTGTTTGTACATAAAGCAAATACCATTTGCTGTTGTAATACGAGGCCATCCGAGCGGTTTTCCTTATTACTTTTTTGGCAATTTCGTGGTTGCTGCTGATGCAAGCCAAGTAGCGCTCTGGTTTCAGTTGGGCATTCCGGGGTATTTCTATTTCTATTTTGCGCTCTACCTGACTAGCTACTTCCTTCAATGCCAGCTCACGTAGTTGCAGTATTTTTTCACTTTTAAAGAAATTATTCAGTGAAATTTGAATCTTATCAGGCGTATAAATCTTTCCTTCTTTTAATCTTACAATCAGTTCATCGGCAGTCAAATCAATATTCACCACCTCATCTGCTTGTTGCAAAACACTGTCAGGAATTCTTTCCGAAACGCTGATTCCGGTAATGTTTTTTACCTCATTATTCAGACTTTCGATGTGCTGGATGTTTACGGCACTGATTACATTGATGCCCGCATCCAAAATATCCATCACATCTTTCCAACGTTTGTCGTTCTTGCTTCCCTCAATATTTGAGTGTGCAAGTTCATCCACAATCACCACTTCAGGATGCAGGTTCAGCACTGCCTGCATATCAAATTCTTCCAGTTCTTTTCCTTTATAAAACAATTTTCTTCGTGGAACAATGGGCAATCCCTCCAGTAAATCGTGCGTTTCTTTTCGGTTGTGGGTTTCTATATAACCAATCTTTATATCCACTCCATTGCGCAAAAGAGTGTGCGCTTCTTGAAGCATCCGATAGGTTTTACCCACGCCAGCACTCATTCCTATGTAAATTTTAAACTTCCCACGCCTGCTTTTGCGGATGAGGTCTAAAAAATGTTCTGCATTATTTATTACTTCTTCTGGCATAGCATTTTGTATTATTTAAATCATAGAAGTTGACTGTTTAATAACTAGAATCCTCAGTAAAAGCTTAAGCTTCTATCGCAAAAGCTTAAGCTTCTATCGCAAAAGCTTAAGCTTCCGTCGCAAAAGCTTAAGCTTCTATCGTAAAAGCTTAAGTTTCTATTGAATGAGTCGCACCCAAAATGACTTTTACTTACGACTTATGCTTCACCCCTTACGACTACTTCTTCAACTCATCCAAAGCTATGTTCAATTTCAAAACATTAATCTTTTCTGGTCCAAACAATCCCAACAAAGGCTTTTCTATATGAGAATTTACCAATGCGAGTACTTGTTCAGGGGCAAGATTGCGAACTTTAGCAACCCTGTTTACCTGTACCAATGCACCTTGCACACTAATATCAGGATCCAAACCACTGCCAGAAGCGGTAACTAAATCGGCAGGAACATCCATTTTAGTTACAGTAGGATTGTGAACCAAAAAAGTGTCTATAGCAGCCTCAACCCCTTTCAGATAAGCACTGTCGCTTGGTGCTTTGTTACTACCACCAGAACCAGCTGCATTGTAACCAACAGCAGATGGGCGACCCCAGAAATATTTATCCAGTGTAAACTTCTGACCTTCATTGGCATACCCAACTACTTTGCCATTTACAGTTAATGTTTCTCCTTTACCCCCTCCTGGCGCAAACTTAGAAATACCTGCAATAAGCAATGGATATAGACCGCCAAGGATTATTACGAATACCAACGTAAGTATCAGGGATGGTAACAAATTTTTTTTCATAACTTTATTTTTATTTTTTTAGTTTGATGATGATTACATAAAGAATCCTAGTATCATATCTATTAATTTAATCCCTATAAATGGAGCAATAACACCACCTATACCATAAATCAATAGGTTTCTTCTTAACAATGCACTTGCACCAATTGGTTTGTATGCCACCCCTCTTAAAGCCAATGGAATTAGGATTGGGATGATGATTGCATTGAATATTACGGCTGATAAAATAGCACTTTCGGCACTTTTAAGATACATTACATTCAATGCTTGCAAACCTGGGATAGAAACAATAAACAAGGCAGGAACAATGGCGAAGTACTTAGCCACATCATTGGCAATACTAAAGGTTGTCAATGTGCCCCTTGTCATCAATAACTGTTTTCCTATTTCTACTATTTCAATGAGCTTGGTAGGATCGTTGTCTAAATCCACCATGTTACCAGCTTCTTTTGCTGCGGCAGTACCACTATTCATAGCAACTCCTACATCTGCTTGAGCCAAAGCGGGCGCATCATTTGTACCGTCGCCCATCATCGCAACCAGTTTACCACCTTGTTGCTCTTGCTTGATGTAATTCATTTTATCCTCAGGTTTAGCCTCGGCAATAAAGTCGTCCACACCTGCCTTTTCAGCGATAAACTTAGCGGTCAAAGGATTATCCCCAGTTACCATTACTGTTTTTACGCCCATCTTACGAAGACGTTCGAACCGTTCTTGAATGCCTGGTTTAATAATATCTTGCAATTCAATCACACCCACTATCTGTTCATTTTGAGAAACAACTAGGGGCGTACCACCATTGGAAGCAATCTTTTTTACTTGCTCAAGGGTTTCAGCTGGATAAATATTTCCAGCTTTTTCAGCAATCATTCTTATTGAATCCGAAGCACCTTTTCTGATACGCAAGCCAGTAGCCAAATCAATACCGCTACACCTTGTTTCGGCAGTAAACTCGATAAACCTTGCACCTTCAATATTAAAAGTATCCTTATTAAGGTTTGCCAATTCTATGATTGACTTTCCTTCTGGGGTTTCATCAGCCAAAGAAGAAAGTACACAAGCATCAATAAAAGCCTTGGAGTCAACACCATTTGCAGGCCAGAAGTTGGTAGCTTTTCTATTTCCGATGGTAATGGTGCCAGTTTTATCAAGTAACAAAGTATCCAAATCACCGGCAGTTTCTACGGCTTTACCACTCTTGGTAATTACGTTTGCTCTTAAAGCCCTATCCATACCCGCAATACCAATAGCACTTAATAATCCGCCAATGGTTGTAGGTATCAGACAAACATATAAGGATACCAATGCAGATACAGTTATGGGCGTGTTGGCATAATCTGCGAATGGCTTTAAGGTTACACAGACAATTAAGAATATCAATGTAAAACTAGCTAAGAGAATAGTCAAAGCTATTTCATTAGGCGTCTTTTGTCTCGATGCACCTTCTACCAGCGCAATCATTTTGTCTAAGAAGCTTTCACCAGGTTCAGTAGTAACTTTTACTTTGATCCTATCGGATAATACTTTCGTGCCACCAGTAACGGAGCTTTTATCACCACCCGATTCCCTGATTACTGGTGCAGATTCACCAGTGATGGCACTTTCATCTATTGTAGCGATGCCTTCTATTATCTCACCATCCATTGGGATAGTATCTCCTGTTTCGCAAAGAAATATATCGCCTTTCTTTAGTTGTGAAGAAGGGACGATTTGTATTTCCTTTCCCGCAACAAACCATTTGGCAGGTGTTTCTTCCCTTGTTTTACGAAGGCTATCTGCTTGTGCCTTTCCTCGTGCCTCGGCAATTGCTTCGGCAAAATTGGCGAATAACACCGTGAGAAACAATACTAGGAATATTGAGAAATTGTAGGCAAAACTACCTTGCGCTTTTTCTCCCGTTGCAATCCAAATACATACTCCAAGCATCACTGCTGTTCCTATTTCCACTGTAAACATTACAGGGTTGCGCAGCATAATCTTTGGATTTAATTTTACAATCGATTGCTTGAGTGCCTCTCTTACAAGGGTAGGCTCGAACAACTTATTTGATTTTTCCGTTGACATAATTTATATATTTTTAATAATGATTAAATGATTTTAATGAAAGAAATGATTGATTTCTCTACTTCCCTTGTCTCATTAATGGTGCATGGTCAAATATTCAGCAATAGGTCCTAATACCAAAGGCGGGAAATAAGACAAAGCTGTAATGATGAGTATTACTCCAAACGTCATGGCACCAAACGTGATGGAATCTACTTTTAATGTACCCGCAGAATCTGGAACATATTTCTTTTTAGCCATTAACCCTATAATAGCTATCGGTCCGATAATAGGAAGGTATCTACCAAGAATGATTGCAACCCCTAGCAAAACATTCCAGAAAATGTTGTTACCAGTCAACCCAGCAAAGGCACTACCATTATTGGCATTGGCAGAAGTAACTGCATACATCATTTCCGAGAAACCATGGAAGCCAGAATTATTCAACCATCCTGAAGGTTTAAAAGCCCAGTCGGCATTAGAATAATGTAGCAACGTATAACAAGCTATTGCTAGACCACCCTTTATGATAAATGCTGATAGTAAAGTGACCAAAGCCGCAATCTTTACTTCTCTTGCCTCAACTTTATGCCCCATAAACTCTGGTGTTCTTCCTACCATTAATCCAGATATGAAAACGGCAATGATTATGTAGATGAAATAATTAAGGAATCCTACACCACATCCACCATAAAAACCATTTACAAGCATTCCTAGCATTTGCATCAACCCTGATAATGCCATAGAACTATCGTGCATTGAGTTTACAGATCCAGTAGAAATAATAGTGGTTACAATACTCCAGTAACCAGAAGCTGCGGGACCAAACCTCACTTCCTTACCTTCCATTGCACCAGTTGCTTGGGATATACCCATTCTTGCTATTTCAGGATTGCCATGAATTTCAGTGATGATAGTTGGAATAACTAGACAGAGCATACCAATTGTCATTATACCAAAAATTACATTGGCAAACTTTCTACGTTTGATATAAAATCCGAGGGCAAAAAGTAATGACATAGGAATCAGAACCTGTGCAATGACTTCTAGCATATTGGTAAAATAATTGGGATTTTCTAAGGGATGTGCAGAATTAGCGTTATACCATCCACCACCATTTGTTCCCAAATGCTTGATGGCAATCATTCCAGCAGCTGGCCCTCTAGAAACTTGTACAGTATCACCTTGTAAACCTATAAAGGTGTCTTTACCGTCATAACTTGCAGGAGTTCCGTTAAAAGAAAGCAAAACAGCAATAACAATAGAAATAGGTAATAATATCCTTGTAATAGTTACTGTAAATATCTGCCAGAAATTACCAAGGTTATTGGTTGTTTTTTCTTTAAGTCCATTAAACATAGCAACCGCACAAGCAATACCTGTGGCAGCACTCACAAACTGTAAGAAAGTAATTACAAAAAGTTGGGTTAAATAAGTAACGCCTGATTCTCCAGAATAATTCTGCCAATTGGTATTTGTAATGAAACTAATTGCAGAGTTGAAACTCAAATCAGGAGTCATACTGGGGTTGCCATCAGGATTCAATGGTAATTTATCCTGAAACAGAAACATGAAAAAAGCATAAACAAACCATAACAAATTGACGGTAAGCATAGCTTTCAAAAATTGTTTCCAGTCCATTCCTTGTGTTGGATTCACACCTGAAATACGGTAGATGAAACGTTCAACTGGTTTCATAAAATCCAGGATGGTTCTATCGCCACTGAAAACTTTTGCTATGTACCTGCCCAGTGGATAAGCAAGCAACACGGTTAATAAAAACGAAAAGACAACACCTAATAATTCTGAGTTCATACTTATTGTTTTAAAGTTAAAAATTTTCTGGTTTAATCAAAACATACAAAAGGTAAATGAATGCTGCGATAGAAAGAATAAATAGTAATAGAAACATGAGTTTAATTTTTTAAAATGATGACTTAGATGTTTTCAAAAACATCAATTGATTTGAAGAAAATTGCAAAGCCTATTAGCCCTGCGATGATTAAGATGAGTGTTAGCATAATTCGTATTTATTTGTTTAAAAGAATTTTTATTTTAAAAACCACAAGGTAGATTAATGAGAGCGAAACAAGCCATATAAAAGCAACAATAAATGCATCTGCTATTGACTGTTTATTAAATTTCATTACTATTTCCATTGCAAACGATTGTTGCCAAAGGAAGTGCCGTAAATTTTATAGCAGAATATACAATGCCTGCAATTCAATACAGTATTGCTTTTGAGGGAAGTTTGGTTGTGTTGTGTTGTTTTTATATTTCAGTTGATATCAATCCATTTTGGTTAAATGATTTTCATAATGGTAGGGAACATTTTTTTCTAGTACAGCTTATAGTCCTTCATTACACGCAACAGTTCTGCAACACTCCAAGCCTGTGCAATACAACCTTTTGGGTGGTTAGGAGCGTCAGCATCATATATCTCGGAGACACTTCCTATGCAAGCTTCATCCAAGGTATAGGCAAATTCTGCGATCACTTCTTTCGCTTGTGCCTTTCCTTTTGAACCTTTTATTTTAATTAATGCATCTACATAGGCTCCAAGCAACCAACTCCAAACGGTTCCTTGGTGGTAACAGGAATCGCGCTTAAATACCCCACCTTCATATACCCCCACATACCTCAAATCGGAAGTGGGCAGCGTCCGAAGACCAACATGTGTATATAATTTTTCCTCAATAATCTTCAAAACAGCCTTCGACTCTTTGTCGTCCAATAATGAAAATGGCAAGCTAATGGCAAATAGTTGGTTGGGACGAAGCGTGGCATCGGGGGTATTGTTTTTATCAACCACATCATATAAATACTGTCCTTTTTCATACCAGAACAACTTTTTAAAGCTTAGTCTGGCTTGTGCAGCCTTGGCAGCATAGTGAGCGGCAGTTTCCAATTGATTATCCAAGTGCAATAAGTCGGTGTAAATCTTCAAAGCATTATACCACAATGCTTGCACTTCCACGGGTTTTCCCATTCGGGGAGTAACCACCCAGTCAGCAATTTTTGCATCCATCCAAGTTAACTGCTGACCTTGTTCTCCCGCAAACAACAACCCATCTTCTGCAACCTTTATGTTGTATCTTGTTCCTTTAAAATGCCAATTGATGATGTCTTTAAGCACAGGCAACAACTCTTTCAGCACAAAGTCAGCATCATTTGTTGCTTGATAATATTTATATATGGCAATAAAAAACCAAAGCGTACCATCCACATTATTGTATTGCGGTGTTTCGTCGTGGTCTTGAAAGCGGTTGGGCAGCATCCCCATACTCACGCTTTTTGCAAAGGCAGCAATTATCTTTTTTGCATCATCGAATCTGCCGGTACTTAGGCAAAGTCCTGGCAACGAAATCATCGTGTCCCTACCCCAATCCGTAAACCAATGGTATCCCGCAATTACCGTCTTTAGGTTGTCCCCCCTTTGAACAATAAACTGATCTGCTGCCAGAATCAGTTGTTTCAGCGTTTCGTTTTCGGGTTGTTTGTACAGCAATCCTTTTTTGCGGTCAACTTCTTTCTCAAACAATTCCTCTGCATTCCTTCCTTTTGGGTCTTCGGTAGAGATTATTATCCCAATGGATTGTCCCTTTTTTAGGTTCACAGAAAGCGTTCCATGGTTCAATAAGTCCTCTTTAAAATCTAGCCCTCTATTCTTTTCTTCTATGTAATTATAATGATTGAACCAGTTTGGATGATGCTCGTAAGTAGCATTTGGCACAGAGATATAAACGTTGGGGGCGCCTTCAAAGGGATGGTTCTTAAATATCCCATCTTCAAAATCAACATCCCACCAAAGATTGCTATTGTTATTTTGTAAATTGTGATACCCCCTCGCCGCTATGAAGGGTTGCAACCGCAAGGTGAACTGCTTTGTGGCTTTCAATACTTTATAAATAACCACCGTCGTATTTTCTCCCTGCACCATTGCAATGGTTTTTTGGATGGTTATGCCATTCACTTCATACGTCCATTCAGGGAAAAGGTCTTTGGTAAATTTTGTAAGAAATTGGTTTCCCTTGGGGTTTATCGTGTCGCCAAAGTCATTCACGCCTAGTTCAAATGCTTGTTCATTCACAACAATCGTCTCATCTATTTTCGAAACCAGCACCATCCTTTCAATCGGTGGCCTAGTACTTGCAACCAACAGCCCATGATAGCGGCGGGTGTTGCAACCAACAATACTGGAGCTTGCCCATCCTCCCAAACCGTTTGTTTCCAGCCATTCAAGCTGTATCGCTTCTTCGTAATTGGTGAGACTTGCCTTGTCTTTTTGCAACATAACAGAGATGTTTTATTAAAATTATCTATGAATTTTTGGATCGAAACGGCAAGCATGTAAAGTTAATGATGTAATTGGAAATAAGCGTTCAATAACCCAAACATTTTTATAAAAGAAGGATTGATGATTGAATTGTTTCTAACAATTTATCCCGCTATCACCTATCTTGTTATTCGTATTTGCCAATTACTAAGGCATAGACAATTCATAGTCCCTTCGAATGGCACAAAGGTTTGGCACATTGATACCTTTTGTTTCTTGAAGGGGTGGATTACTCTTCCTAAATTGGAAAGTATATTGAGGTTTAATAGAACATTATCCCAACATTCATCCTCTTAAACCAATAACACTATGTATTTTATTTAAAACTAAGGAAAAAAACCAAATAACATTAATGTTATTGACAAAACCTCCATGTATTTAATGCAATAACATGGAAGAAAACCAAATAACACTAATGTTATTGACAAAACTTCCATGTATTTAATGCAATAACATGGAAGAAAACCAAATAACATTAGTGTTATTGACAAAACTTCCATGTATTTAACGAAATAACATGGAAGAAAACTAAATAACATTAGTGTTATTGCCCAAACATCATGAAGTATTGGTTAAAGTACATGAAGGAAGAACTTTGATTGGCAAGATAAAGGACACAATGTTAGTCTTGAACCTTAATAAGGTACAACTAAGCTTATTCATTGGTCAATATTAATCAATAAATGACAAAAGAATAAGCAACATAGATGTCTTATCAGCAAAAATTCCAACAGAAGCTATACATATATATATAGTATGGTGCAAACCCTTTCATTAGTCAAAAGAATACGTTAATAACCGCCCCCAAAGAAATATTTTCTCTTACTTTCCAACCTTTTCGCTATCTCGCTCTCTTATTAATAGTAAACATTCAGTTGGAAAATAATCAGCAGTCAAATACCGCTCTAGTTCTAAAGGCCCAAAAGGGCAATGCGGAGGCTTTGAAGCTGCTGTATGGTCAGTACAATAAGGCGATGTTCAACATTTGCACACGCCTGATGGGCAACAATGAAGACGCAGAAGATGTGTTGCATGATGCGTTTATAATTGCTTTTAAAAGCTTGCACCAACTGAAAGAAGCAGCGCAGTTTGGAGGTTGGCTAAAGAGGATTGTGATAAATGAATGTATAAAACAAGGGAAGAAAAAGAAGGGTTGGGACGAATGGGAGGACGAAAAACACGATGTGCAGGACGAAGAACAAGGCAGTTGGTGGGATGGGGTGACGATGGCGCAGATTCATACCCAGATAAAAGCCCTTCCGGATGGATGCAGACAAATATTTACGTTGTATGCAGTGGAAAATTATAGTCACAAGGACATAGCAGAGAGTTTAGGCGTATCCGAAGGCACGAGCAAAAGCCAATATCACCGGGCAAAACAATTATTAAGGGAAAGATTGGGTAAAAGGGAATTATAAGTTATGAGTTATGAATGATGAGTTAACAAACAAGTAAAATAAAATGGATGAACTAGAAAAACATATTCAACAAAGGCTCGACGAATTAAACGCTGACACGCCAAATCTAAAGGGTTGGGATAGATTGGAACGGCGATTGTTTCCACCAAGAAGGTTTAAAATTGTGATACCTATGGGATGGGCGGTAGCGGCGTGCATCGTGTTGTTGGCAGGGATAGGATTGTTTTTGTTTAATCAAAAGAGTACGCCATCAGTTGCCATTGCGCCAGCAAAAAAAGAAAGTAAAGGGGTAAATAATGAATTGATTCAACCTATTCCTACACCAAAGGCAGAGGTTACAAAGGATGTTGCTTTATTAACCAAAAAAGAAAAGATAACACCAATTGCAAGCGCGGTAAAAAGACAAATGCCTCGCAATAATAGGATTAATGAGGAGTCGTTGGATGATATGAAGTCGTTGGAGAACATTGAGAATAGCTTTACCCAAGTGATTAATATGGAGAAGGAAAGGGTGAACACCACGCCACTTACCGCCGAAGATCCAGGTTATTTCAAAGACTTTGGAAGACAGATAAATGAGATGGAAGTAGATGAGGCTGCCATCAAAAAGGAGATTAAAAGGCACGGCATCACCGATGGGTTGTTGGATAGGCTGATAAATATCTATCAACAAAAACTAAACGTGTTGAAACAACTTCAAAAGGAGATACAAAAAACTAACAATAGATACAAACAAGGCAGGACTCCGGAGGAAACGCCTAAACTTTATTTCTTAAATATTTAAATAAACAAAAAAATGAAAGCAATGAGTAAGAAAACAATCGGGATTGGCTTGGTAGTTTCCAGCCTATTTATCTTGGGATTGAGCAGGACAAATGCACAAGAGTTGGTAGGCACTGTTCCAAACAGCAATTTGAATGGGAATACAGCAAGCAACAAGGAGATTTCTGTGGAAGTGAATGCCGGCAGGGGGGGAGATGTGTACATAGACAACACTAGCCGGACGCTGGAAATTAAAACCTGGAACGAGTCGAAAGTGAAGGTAGTAACTACTGTTTTTTACGACGGGGATGGCAACAAACTTAGCGATGAAGAATGGTTTGAGAAGTTGAATATCGGTGTTAAGTCATTGGGAAACTCGGTAAGAATCAAGGCAGGCACTTTAAGTAGCGGCGGTTCTTTTGAGGTAATGGGCAACACCTATTCTTGGAGCAGCGGCATTGGCGATGGCAATAATAGTGGCACAAAACGGATGATAACCATCTACGTACCGAAAGAAAACAAGTTGGAGATTGAAAGTAAATATTCGGACATCACTATTGATGATAATATCAACAAGCTAACTGCCGACATTACCAATGGCAATTTGGATGTGCAAGACGTGAATGGTCTTACCCTTCGCTCAAAATATGCCAATGTTAGCTCGGGTAATTTGCAAACAGCCGAAGTAGAATTTATTAATGGACATTTTTCTACAAAAGAAGTGGGCGAGATTGACTTGGATACTAAATATAGTACGGTTGATATTGCCTCTGCCAACAAAATAAATTTGGTAAGTACCAACGACGACTATGATATTGAAGAAGTTAGCGACCTTCAGGGGCAAAAGAATTATGGCAACCTGCGCATCAGCAAACTAAACAAAAGCATTGAGATGGATGGCACCAATGCCGATATAAAAGTGAGGAGCATTTCTCCATCTACAGAAACGATAAAGTTTGATAATAAATATGCCGACATCCGCCTGCCATTGAGGAACGTGAGAAACTATACTATTAATTATATAGGTTCGTACAGTACCGTTTATGGCAACTTCGAAAAGAAAGCCTACACAGGTAAGGCATTTAAAATGTCATCTTCCGTGAAAGAAACATTAGCAGAGAAAATGAAGGCATTGAATGAATCAACAAATGGAGACGATGATAATAGCAACAACAAGTTTTCAGCCTCCGTTGGCGATGGCAGAGGAACAGAAATAGATATGCGTTGCCAAAATTGCACGGTTGATTTTAAATAGTTTAGTTGCAAAACATCAAAAAAGACTTCCCCCAAATGTTTTGGGGGAAGTCTTTAAAGAAAAGGGGGATACCCCAATTTAATTGCGGACAACCCCAAATTAATTGCGGGAACCCCCAAAAGATTAGGGGTAAACAACAGAAGGCTCGGGGGTAAACCCTAATGGTTTATTTGTTAGTGAAAAGCTATAATCCGATAATTTTCTTCATGTTCATTTTAATTTTATCGGTAAGTGCTGGGTTTCTACCCAGCTTTTTTTATTTTGGCAGCTTAATAATAAAACTGTTCAGTATATTCGTTTTTATAATGACAACAACTACATTGGTTATCATCGGCATCGTAATCTGCCTTTTGTTCATCGCCTTCTTTGCGGGGTATGAGATTGCTTTTGTAAGCGCCAACAGATTAAGCATCGAACTAAAAAAGAAACAGGGCAAACGCAGCGGTATTATTATCTCGAAGTTTATGGAACATCCTGCACAGTTTATTGGCACTTGTTTAATAGGTTTGAATATTTTTTTGGTTTGCTATGGTTTATTGTTTGATGGATTATTAAGGATTACTTTTTGGAATCCATTCGGGATACACAACCAATATTTAAGATTAGTATTCGATACCCTTATATCTGCTTTTGTGTTAATCATGCTAGGATTGTTCTTTCCTAAAGCAATATTTAGGGCTAAGGCCGACAGGTTATTACGATTTTTTGCTGTGATTGCTAATTTCTTTCATCAGATTCTTTTGCCCGTCACAGAGTTTTTTGTAGGAATTGCCCAATGGATACTTACATATTTGTTCAATCTTAAAATGGGAAACAAAAGCAGTGCATTCAGTAAAGTAGATTTGGAGCATTTCTTTCAGCCAACCAAGGAGTTGAAAGAAACAAAGCAAGAACTAAATACAGAGCTTTTTGAGAATGCCCTAAGCTTGCCAAGCATCAAGATAAGGCAGTGTTTAGTACCTCGTACCGAGATTGAAGCCATTGATATTGACAGTAGCATTCAAGATGCATCGGTGCTTTTTATAACAACAAGGCTAAGTAAATTGATTGTTTATAAAACAAATATCGATAACATACTTGGGTATATACACCAGCTCGACTTATTTAAAAAACCATCTTCAATCCAAGAAATACTTCATCCAATACCTGTAATACCTGAAACAATGGGGGCTACGGACTTGATAAATAAGTTTACTAAGGAGAGAAAAAGTATTGCATGGGTGGTTGATGAATTTGGTGGAACGGCTGGGATAATTACGATGGAGGATTTATTGGAAGAAATTTTTGGAGAGATTCAGGATGAATACGATACAGAAGAGTTTGTAGAGAAACAGATTTCAGAAGATGAGTTTATTTTCAGCGGGAGGTTGGAACTAGATTACATTATGGAGAAATACAACTTGGAGTTTTCGGTACAAGAATCAGAGACTTTGAGTGGATATATAATTAATCAGTTTGAAACCATACCAAAACAAGGGGAGATAATAATTATTGAAAATTATCAATTCAATATTTTAACAGTCACAGAGACAAGGATTGAGATGGTAAAGCTAAAGTTGCTTAGGTAGCCAATTAATTCTCACTTCGATACCTTCCTTTTAGGGACATTTAAAAAGTTAATGTTTTTGCTGATTAACTGACAACTAACACGTTTATTCATAAGCTTGAAACCGAAAAACTTCTCTTTTTACGAGTTAATAGTATCAAGTACTATATTTGTTGCCTTGTCATTTTGATGGGGACTTGTAAGGCACTCGGAAAATATGCGTATTAAAGGTTTTGGGCAAAAAAATAAGGGTATCGTTTATCATTTGTAAGGAATGGTGATAGCTTTAGTTTTTTTCTAAAACCTTATTCGTTTATATAAATACAACGTTTTTGCTATTACTTTTTTGTTAAGTTTTAAACGATTGTGTGTGAGTGAGATAGCGAAGCTGTGTAAATTAAGAACAATAGGAGTCAGATTATATTTATAAATACATGAAATAGGGTTTATGAAAGTTCGGATATATATATTACTAGCATTGGCTGTAATGTCAACTTCAGCGTGTAATTATCAAAAGAAGTTACAGGAACAGATATACTTCAATGACGCATTGGATAGTAGTGCATTAGTAATCTCAAGATATTATGCAACTATAAAAGTGGATGACAGGATATCAATTCAAGTATCAGCTTTCAATCCTGAATCAGCTGTTCCCTACAATTTGTCGGTTGCTGGTTCCGGTGTTGTAGGAGCTACAGCAACGGGATATTTAGTTGAGAAAGATGGAACAATCCTTTTTCCACAATTGGGAAAGTTGCAAGTGGAAGGAAAAACACTTTTAGAGGTGAGAAGTTATTTGTTGAGTGTACTTTCAAAATATCTGACAGATCCCATTATAACAGTTCAGTTTGCAAATGCAAAAGTCCTAATAATGGGCGAAGTTGGTCATCCTGGAACACTTCAGATTTCGGATGGCAAACTTAATATCCTTGAAGCAATTACCTTATCTGGCGACATACCTTTCACAGGAAGAAAAGATAATGTATTGGTAATTAGGGAAGATAGTAGTGGGCAAAGGACATTTGCGAGGGTCAATTTACAATCGCACAAAATATATAATTCGCCTTATTACTTTCTTAGGCAAAATGATTTAATTTTTGTTGAGCCTACCGTACAAAAAATAAGGCAACAACAAAATACCATATTTCTTACAAATGTTGGGCTAATAACTACTGTTGTAAGTATTTTTACTACAACTTTTGTGTTAATTACATATCTCAAAGCAATTAAATGACGACAATAACTCAAAAAGCACAGCCGACAGAACAAAAAAAGAATGTTTTGCAGGATGTTGCACCTCCAGCAAAGCTATCGGGTAAGGAAATTGTATATAAGTATATTGTTTTTTTACCTTTGTTCATTGTTTCTATCAGTATTGCACTTACAGTTGCATACATCAACATTAGATATAAGGTGCCTATTTTCAGTTCATCAATTTCTTTGTTAATCAAAGATGATAAAAGTAGCCGTGGTGGTGGGGAAGATCTCATATTAGAGAATCTGACTACGTATAAGAAAAAGACCAATTTGGCTAATGAAATTGAAATGATTAAGTCCAATTCAATGATTAGCCGTGTGGTAAGGATTTTAAATCTCAATTGGTCTTATTATAATGAAGGAAACATAAAACGGGTTGAATTATATGGTAACACTAGTATACATGCAAATTGGGTTGAATTAAAAGATAGTTCTACTGCTGCTACCATTATACTCGTAAGAAAACGTGAAAGCGTGTATATAGAGTATGGTCCAAATAGGTATAAAAAAATATTCAGCGGAGACATAGTTGAGTATCCATTTGGAAAAATGAGAATATTCTTCGACCCAGCCGAGATAGCTAAAGAAAACAAATACATTATCTTATACCAACCCACAACAGCAGTGGCGGCAAGTATAGCTGGAGGCCTGCAAATAAGACAGTTAAGCAAAGAAACAAGTATCCTTGCTTTAAGTATCAATCTTGAAGTGCCTCAAAAAGGGCGCGATATATTGAATACATTGGTTAATGTATATAATGATGTGAATGTTGAGGACAAAAACAAAATTGTTGACAATACTATTAAATTTATCGATGACCAATTGAATGTACTAACAGGGGAATTGGGTAAGATTGAAGATAACTTGCAAATCTTTAAGCAACAGAACGGAATTGTGCCTCTTGAATCACAGAGTTCAATAGAATTTGGAAAATCAGAAGGACTAAAAGACAAAGTTATTGCTTTGGACGTAAAGTCAGAAGTTATCAAAGAGGTTAGAGATTATATATCTTCCCCTTTAAAAAAACACGAAAAAATTATAACGCCATTTGACATAGCTGACCCTACACTATCGTCATTGATATCCCAATATAATGGTTTGCAATTAGAAAGAGAAGTTTTATTAAAAACTACCCCTGAGGAAAACTATTTGTTTAAAAGATTAGAGGGCCAACTTGAAAAATCTAGAGCTAGTATATTAGAGGATTTATCGAATATTAGTAAAAATAATTTAACTTTAAATAAGACATATCAAGACCAGAATGACCAACTTTTGTCGAAATTAAGAACAATTCCAGAAAAAGAGCGGGAATATCTTGAAATCATGCGCCAGGAAGGGATAAAGGAAAAAGAATATTTATTCTTGCTTCAAAAAAGAGAGGAATCAGAGATTACCCGTGCTTCTACTATTGGCAATTCTGTACCTATTGACCCAGCCGT
>Ga0164297_10000320_pt1 | contig 61095 bp, 62 predicted proteins | sample GEODES058metaG_FD_113539 | JGI IMG/M metagenome (GOLD analysis project Ga0164297, IMG submission 113539) | Dystrophic lake water microbial communities from Trout Bog Lake, Wisconsin, USA - GEODES058 metaG | ecosystem: Environmental > Aquatic > Freshwater > Lake | place: USA: Trout Bog Lake... | reverse complement strand
TCAACTAACCAAAACCGGAAATCATCTGCGCCTCGAATGGAATGCCGACGGCCGGCACGGTCTGGGCGTCATCGTCCGCGAAACTATGCTCAAATGAAACTGCTGCAAAACATTTCCAAGAGCTGCCGCGCTGCTGGCATCATGATCACGGAATGCCTCGTTTACATTGCCGTATTTGGCGTCCTGCTCGGCATCGGCACGGCGGCGTTTTATTTTTGCTGGGATCACTCCAAGGCGCTGATATACGCGACGGACGACATCGCCGCCGCCTTACGCGCGGGCGAACACTGGCGCACAGACGTGCGCACCGCGACCGGAAAAATTTCCGTCGAGACGACGACAACCGGCGAAGTGGTGCGAATTCCAGAAGCGGGAAAGGAAATTATTTATCGTTTTGAATCCGGCGAATTGCGTCGCGAATTTCCGGCCGCAAACATTTCCCAACTGCTGCTGCCGAAAGTCAAATCGTCGCAGATGGCGGCAGCGGCGCGCGGCGACGTGGCCGTATGGTGTTGGGAACTTGAATTGACTCAACGCCGCAAGGAAACGCTATTGCCACTGCGGTTCACCTTCGAGGCCGTGCCCGCGAAACCATGAAAATTCAACGCAACAATTTTGTGAACGCTCGCGAGCGCGGCGTGGTGGCAACCGTGCTGTTCATCGCGCTGCTGGCGATCATGCTGATTCTGGTCACGGCGGAAAGTCGCGCGTTGTTTCACCTCCATCGCGAGGTGAAATTTTTGGAGCAGCAACAGGTCAAACGGCTGAATCCGCCGACAACCAACTCCATCGTCACCACCACCGCGACAATCCAATGAACACGATTCCTGCCACCAAACTCAAGATGATGAAAGGCTCGCTGCGCTGCCTGACGCTGGGCTTGCTGGGCTTGCTGCCGTTGATCGGCGTGCCGTTTGCGCTGGCCGCGTTGTGGGAATCTTTTTCCGCGCGCAAAAAGGAACGGCAGTTTTGGAATCCCGCGAAGCCGCACCGGATTTTAGGACTGATTTGCGCCGCGTTCGGCGCGCTGCTGTGGAGCGCGGTGGATACGATTCTGATTTATCACGCGTGCAACCGCTACGTCAATTCATGACGGATGGTTACGCCTTCGGCAGTTTTTCCTCGACCATTTCGCAGAGCGCGTGGAACAAAACTTTTTGCGCCTCTTGAATTCGCGCCGTCACCGTGCCGGGCACAATCAAATCAATCGTTGCCACGCCTTTCGTAAAACCGCCATCGCGACCAAGAATCGCAATGCTCTCGACGCCTTTGCGTTTGGCTTCTTCGATCGCGCGCAAAATATTTTTGGATTTTCCGCTGGTCGTGATGCCGATGAGAACGTCACCTTTTTCTGCCAGTCCCCAAACCTGCCGCGCAAAAATTTCGTCGGCATGGTAATCGTTGCAGACGGCGGTCATGAATTCGCCGTTGGCCGTGAGCGAAATGGCCGGGTAGGGGCGGCGGTCGCCCATGAAGCGGCAGAGAAATTCCGTGGCAAGGTGCGTAGCGTCCGACGCGCTGCCGCCATTGCCGCAGACCAACAATTTCTTGCCGGAAGTCAGGCAGCGCAAAACCAGTTGCGCGGCGCGGTCCAGCGGTTCTTCCAGCGCGGACAAACTGCGCAGCGTGACGATGGAATCTTCAATGGCGCGTGACAGATGACTCATGGCAAAAGCGTAATTGCTGGACGTTGAAAGAAAAGACGAAAGCGGTCGCGGTTGAAATTATTCCTCAAACAACGCCTGCGCGAATTGTTTCGCATCGAACGGTTGCAAATCGTCCGGCTGCTCGCCGAGACCGATGAACTTGATCGGCAGACCGAGTTCCTTGTGGATGGCCACGATGATGCCGCCTTTGCTCGTGCCATCGAGCTTGGTCACGATGAGACCGGTCAGCGGCACGGCTTTGTGAAATTCGCGCGCCTGATTGAGCGCGTTCATGCCCGTGCTGCCGTCGAGCACGAGCAAGACTTCGTGCGGCGCACCCGCGAGTTGCTTGCCGATGACGCGATGCAACTTCTGCAATTCCTGCATCAAATTGTGCTTCGTGTGCAATCGCCCAGCCGTATCAATGAATAAATAATCTGCCTTGCGCGCGAGTGCGGCAGTGACGGCATCATGCGCCACGGACGCCGCGTCCGAACCGTAAGCGCTGGCAATGACTTCAACTTTCAGGCGCGTGCCCCAAAGTTTTAATTGCTCAATCGCCGCTGCGCGAAACGTATCGCACGCGGCGAGTAACACAGATTTTTTCTGCGTCTGAAAATAATTTGCCAGCTTCGCGCTTGTGGTAGTTTTGCCCGTGCCGTTCACGCCGACGATGGAAACCACGCAAACGCTGCCAGGAAGTTCTTTTAACTTGGCGTTGTTCGTCACAAGACTTTTTTCAATTTCCTGGCGTGCGATGGCGAGATAATCCAAACCTGCCGAGCCTTGCGTTTCGTAAGCCAGTTTCACCGCCGCGACAATTTGCGTGGTCATCGCGATGCCCAAATCGGCGGCGATGAGCGCGTGTTCGATTTCTTCCAGCGACTCGGCGGTGAGCTTGGGCGAACGCGTGACGATGCGCTTGAGTTCGTGCGTGAGCTTGGCGTGCGTCTTGGCCAGACCGGCTTTAAATTTGGAAAATAAACCCATGGAAAATTAGCCACAGATGGGCACAGATGGACACAAATGGGACAAATCTTTGACACGGATTTCACGAATTTTCACAGATTGAATCCGTGTTAATCCGTGAAATCCGTGTCGAAAAGCTCCGAGTCTATTTGCGTCCATTTGCAATCGTAAGTTTTCGTTCCGCCACCTTGGCTTTCATTTTTTCAACGTGTTCGTAAGGCAGTTTGACGCCGCCGATGAGCGGCTGCTTTTTACTGAAGCCGTGACAGTCGCTGCCGCCGGTGACGAGCAGATCATATTTCTCGGCAATTTCCAGATAGCGTTCAGACATCACCGTGGAATGTTTCGTGTGAAAACATTCAATGCCGTCGAGTCCGGCGTCAACGAGATCGGGAATGATATCGTCCGTGCGATTCAAACCCGGATGCGCCATCACCGCGAGACCGCCAGCCTGATGAATCAACTCAACGCTTTCAAGCGCGGACATTTTGGTTTTGGGCACCCAACACGGCCGGCCTTTTTTGAGATACTTTTCAAACGCATCGTCTAAGTTGGTGATAAGTTTTTCCTTCACGAGCGCGCGCGCGACGTGCGGGCGGCCGGGCGACTTGCAATTCGCCAGCGCAAAGACGGATTCAGCCTTGAGCGGAATACCGAGCTTGTTCAGCGCCGCGCACATTTCGCGAATTCGGTTTTGCCGCACGGCTTGAAATTTTGCGATGCGGTCGAGCAGCACTTTGTTTTTCGTATCGAGAAAATAACCGAGCACATGGACTTCGGTGTCGTCATGTTCCGCGGTGAGTTCCGTGCCGGAGATAAATTCCATCTTCACGTTCGCGCACGCCGCCGTCGCGCGTTCGCAACCTTCCACGCTGTCATGGTCGGTGAGTGCGATGCAGGCGAGGCCGACATTTTGTGCACGCAACACCAATTCCTCCGGCGTGAACGTGCCGTCGGAAAACATCGTGTGCAGATGTAAATCGGCAAACTTCATTTCACATTGCGCGCCGGTCGGAGAATTTCGCCGCGCACCTTGTCGAGAATGCCGTTCACGAATTTGCCGCTGTCCTCGGTGGAAACTTTCTTCGCGATGTCCACGGCCTCGTTGATGCTGACGACGGGCGGGATGTCCTGGCGATGCAACATTTCGTAGATCGCTAGCCGCATGATGTTGCGATCCACGGCGGCGATGCGGTGGAAGTCCCAATTCTTCGCGTGCTTCTTGATGTGTTCGTCAATCGCGTTGCGATGTTCCAAAACACCTTTGATGAGCGGTTCGGAAAATAGGCGCAGTTCCGCCTCGTCCACGGTGGGCGGCGGTAGCTCGGTGACCTCGCCCCACTTGGCGTGGCCGGATTTTTCATCCTCGATGGCGGCAGCGCGCTGGGAATTCCAGAACGTGGACAACTCCAGTTCGAGGTTGTCCGGCGGATTCAGATCGTGCTGAAATAAAAATTGAACTGCGCGTTCCCGCGCTTCGCGTCGTTTGCCCATATTCAGAGTCTAATGTCCAATGTCCAAAGTCTAAAGTCAAAACGTGCGAGACTTTGGGTATTGGACTTTGGGCTTTGGACTCGCTAAAGTTTTGCCCATGAAAGTTGGAAAATTATTGCACACGCGCTATCGCGTGGACGATCTCGAACGCACGGTGAAATTTTACCGCGACGTGTTGGGCCTCACGGAAATCAAGCGCCACAAGTCGCCGCGCGGCTCCGAACTGGTTTTCATGCAAGCCGCCGGCAGCGAGGAATTGATCGAGCTTTGCCATTTTCCCGGCAGCGAACCGGTAAAATGCCAGCCCGATCTCACACATCTCGCCTTCGAGGTGGACAGCCTTGCCGCATTTGAAAAACATCTCATCGCCCACGGCCTGAAATTTTCCGACGGCCCGACAACCAGTTCGCAAGGAACCACCTTTGCTTTCGTGGATGCACCCGAAGGCTACGAAATTGAATTGATTCAGAAAAAGTAAACTGTAGCGGCGGTCTGTGACCGTCGTCGGCGCTCACAGAGCGCCGTTACAATTTAAAACTATCAATTAACAACCACCAACTAACTCATGAGCGTCCTCATCGTCGGCACCACCGCACTCGATTCCATCAAAACTCCCACCAAGGAAAACCCGCGTTTGCTCGGCGGCTCGGCCAGCCACGCGGCGGTCGCGGCCAGTTTTTTCTCGCCGGTAAAACTCGTCGGTGGTGTGGGCGAAGATTTCCCCAAAAAATACATTGCGCTGTATCACCGGCATAAAATTGACCTCGCTGGTTTGCAGATTTTGCCGGGCAAAACCTTTCACTGGTCGGGCGAATACGAAGTGAACATGAACAACCGCCGCACGCTCGCGACGGAACTCGGCGTCATCGAAACCTTCCAGCCGAAACTGCCCGCTGCGTATCAAAACGCGCAATTTGTTTTGCTCGGCAACATCGCGCCGGCACTGCAAATCAGTGTGCTCGACCAGATGAAGAAGCCGAAGTTCGTCGTCGCCGACTCGATGGATTTGTGGCTGAACATCGCGCTCGCCGATTTGCTCAAGCTGCTCAAGCGCGTGGACGGTTTTGTGCTGAACGACAGTGAAGCCGAATTACTGACCAAGGAGGACAACCTGTTCGTCGCGCTCAAGAAAATCCACACGCTCGGACCGAAATACGTCATCATCAAAAAAGGTTCGCACGGCTCGGTGCTCTCCGGCCCGAAAGGTGTGTTCATCTGTCCCGCGTATCCGCTGCACACCGTCGAAGACCCGACCGGCGCGGGCGATTCGTTCGTCGGCGGCCTGATGGGTTATCTTGCCACTGCCAAAGGTTCGATTGATGCGAACATCCGCCGCGCGATGGTTTACGGCAGCGTCACCGCGTCGTTCTGCTGCGAAGGTTTTGGTCTGAATGCCACAACCAAAGCCACACGCAAGGTCATCGAGCAGCGCGTGAAGGAATTGGAAAAGCTAACGAAGTTTTAATTTTCTGCCACAGAGGCACAGAGGTCACAGAGAAAACCTTTTCCGACTCTGTGTTCTCTGTGTCTCTGTGGCAAATCAAGAAACAAACTTCGGCTCGAACACCGTGCCAAGTTTGTGTTTGCGGAGCAGGTCGCAGAATTTTGCGATGGCGCGCTTTTCGTCCTCGCCGAGATGATATTGGATGTGCCACTCGAAATAATCGCGCCGGAAATCCGCGTCAAACTCCTCGCGCGTCTCGATGATGTGGTCGAGCGTCTCCATGCCGAAGCGTTTGGCCTGCCGCAATTCGCTGCGTAATGCTTTGTTCTCGATTCCGCGTCGCAGCGCCCAGACCGCATAAACAAAGGGTAAATTCGTCAGCTCCGTCCATGCCAGACCGAGATCGAAAATCTCATGCGTGTGTGGCGTGCGTTGAAATTCGATCGCCGTGTCGCCGATGAGTAGGACAAAATCTTTTTCTTTCGCGACTTCGTAATTTTCCAGCGGCTTGAATTGAGGAAACAAATTCCGCTCCGCGAGCAGAACTTTCAACAGGTTCACGCTGGTTAGCGACGCGGTGTCGCAGAAAATTTCCGTCGCCTCGGCTAGCGGTTTTTTGTGTGCCAGAAAAACACTGTAAACTTCGCCGAGCGAACCGATGGCCACGCCATCAAGAATGTCGTAACGGTCATTCAGCAAAACTTCGGTGATGCTGACGAGCGCGGCGTCCAGTTCATCGCGGCGCAACATTTCAGCAAGCTTGGAAGGCGGCGCGAAGATTAGTTCGGCGTCAATGTCGCGAGTGAGTGGCGCGCCGTTGAGATACGGCACGGAGCCGATGCGGAATCTTTTTTGCGCGTCATCCGCCATGCGATTCACTTCACCTCGACGTCGAGGTTGTGACGTTGGAGCGTGCTGCCTTCGGCGGCGGCGAGGTTGGCGAGCGCCTGATTGTAATTAGCGAGCGCACGGATTTCGTCAGAGCGCGCCGAGGTCAGATTTTTCTGCAATTGCAGCACGGTGAATGTGGTGCTTTTGCCGACAGCATATTTTTTCTGCTCGGCGTCGAGCGCGGCCTCGGCGTAGATGCGGGCGGATTTGGTGGCGTCCACGCTTTCCCACGCGGATTGCGCGGCTTTGACGGCATCGTCAATTTGCACCATGACGTTCTGCTCAAGTTGTTTGAGTTGGAGCAACAATTGTTTTTCCGTGGCTTTACCCGACTTCAAATTATTTCGCGCGGCGATGTTGCCCAACGGAATGGAAAGCTGTGCGCCGTAACTGTAAAACGGGCGGTTGGCATCGGAAAACTGGTTGAATGTGTCGTTGAAATTTTGTCCGCTGCCGTTGTAACCGTAGCTGCCAATCAAGTCCACTTCGGGAAAAAGCTGGTTGCGATAATATTTCAACTGGATGCCTTGCGCCTCGACGTTCAAGCGTGCCTGCACCAAATCCGGGCGGCCGGTCATACCCTTGTTCCAACTATCCTGCACATCGAACAATTCCCGTTCCGCCGCGAGCATTTCTGTGGGTTGGATGTTCACGTCGTGCCATTGGGTGTAATGATCCGTGAGCAGATTTTTCAAGGCGTTTTGATCCACCGACAAAGTATTTTCCGCCGCAATCAGACTCGCGCGGCTCTGCGCCACCTGCGCTTCGTCCTGCTGCACGTCCAACGGCGCGAGACTGCCAACCTGCACGCGCTGTTTGTCCTGGTCGAGTTGCGTCTGCGCGAGCACAAGCGCCTCCTGTTGGACATTCACATTTTCGCGCGCGTAGATGAGTTCGTAATAGGCATTCTCCACGGCAGTCACAGTTGTAATGACTTGTCCGCGCAAACCTTGTTCGGAAAATTTCAGTCGGTTTTTGTTCACGCGAATGGTCAGTCGCGTGCTGTCGATCCAGAAATTTTTCAGCAACGGCTGGGTCAGCGTGAGTGCGCCAATCTGGTCATCGGAATTTTGAAACGGGCGGAAAAAATTCGTGCCACCCAAGGTTGCAAAGTTTTTACCCGTGGTTCGTGAAACATTGCCGGCCAAATCATAGGTCATGCCCCACGGCGTTCCGCCATTGAACCCCGAGCTGTAAGCTTGTTCGTTGTAGTCCGAACCGGCGACGTGTTGACCATTTTGAAACGACGCGCCGGAGTCGTTGTATAAATGCTGGCCGGAGAAGTTGAAAGTCGGGTCGTAACCGCCGTAAGCCGATTGCAAATTGTAGAGCGAAATCTGCGGCGCGGTCTGCTCAATCTGCAAATTCAGATTATGTTTAAGCGCCTCCGTGAAGCAATCCGTCAACGACAACGGACGTCCCGCTGGGTCGTTCGTTTGTGCGAACGAACCCATCAGGCTCGCGACCAAAAATAAAGTGGCACCGATTTTTTTCATTAGCAAACCAGACGCCGCCGCCCACCGCGAAGTAACCGAAAGGTTTATTTCGCTGACGCAGTTTCCGTGATGGTGGCGTTCTTTTCCAGCAGTTCCAAAACTTTTTCGTGCAGCACCTGCTCGTAAAGTTCGTTCACGCCATTCCGCTTCTGCAAATCTTTGATGAACTGCTCGAACGGCATCTGATACTGCATCGCCAGAAACTGCGCGCGCTTGAGTGCGTCTTCCTGCGAGACCTCGATTTTTTCCTGCGCCGCAATTTTGCTCACGAGGAACGCCAGCTTCACGCGCTCTTTGGCGTTGACCGCCGCCGCGGCGTAAATCTCGTCCTTCTGCTGTTCGATTATGTCGCGGTTCACGCCGCGCTGCGTGTTTTGGCGAACGAGATCATAAACCACATTGCGCGTTTCGTTGGCGACGGCCGTTTCCGGCAAATCAAAATTCACTTTGCCCATCAATTCCTTGACGACCTGACCGCGCAAAGCCTTCGTGCGCGAATATTTCAATTCGTTTTCCAAGTCCGCGCGCACGCCGACTTTGAGGGCTTCGAGATTTTCCGCGCCAAATTTTTTGGCAAGTTCATCGTCGAGCGCCGGCAACGCTTTTTCCTTCACTTCGACGAGTTCGACTTCGTAAACGCCTTTTTTGCCCTGCAATTCCTTTGTGACGAAATCCGCTGGAAAGTCAACATTCACCGTGCGTTTATCACCGGCGCTCGCGCCGATCAGTTGCGCGGCGAAACCGGGAATGAACGTGCCTTCGGTCGTTTCAATCCAGAAATTTTTCTGCTCCGTCAAACCCTTCGCCGTCGGCGCGAGTTCGGTGATGACCTTGCCTTCGCAAGTGCCGCTGTAATTGACCACCGCGATATCGCCGCTCGCGAGCGGGCGGGCGACCGTGTTGTAGCTCGCGTGCTGACCGCGCAACAAATCGAGCGCCTTTTCGACATCCGCATCCGTCACAGATTTCGTTTCAATCGTGGCGGACAAACCTTTGTATTCCGGCAATTGAAAATCCGGCGCGGTTTCAATCGTCGCCGTGAACTGCAAACTTTGACCGCGACCGAATTGCACTTCTTCGATGTCAGGATAGCCAACGACCTGAAGCTTTTGTTCTTCAATCGCCTTGCGATAAGAATCGCCGATGAGCTTGCGCTTGGCTTCGTCCTTGATTTCTGTGTCGTATTTTTTCACGACCATGTCGCGCGGCGCTTTGCCCGGACGGAAGCCCGGCAGCGCGGCCTGCTTCTGGTATTCCTTGGTGATCGCGTCAAACGCGGTGTCCACGGCGGTTGCGTCGAGTTCCACCCGCACGAGCTTTTTGCACGGGGCCAAATTTTCAATCGATACGTTCACAGTAAAATAAAGGTTAAACGAGCCGCGCAGCATAAATTATCAGGAACGCGATGGCAAATTGTTTTGGTGGCGCAAAATGGATGATTGCGCTTTCATGTCCGCCAATGAAGCCAACTTACTTCATCACCGGCACGGACACCGCCGTCGGCAAAACCGTTTTGACCGCGCTGCTGGCGAATTTTTTACGCACGCGCGGCGTGAACGTCGCCGCCCTCAAACCAATTTGTTCCGGCAACCGTGATGACGCCGTGTTGCTTTGCGCCGCGCTGGATGGCGCACTAACGCTGGACGAAATCAACCCGTGGCATTTCCGCGCCGCCATTGCGCCCGCGCTTGCGGCGAAGCTAGAGAAAAAATCCGTCACGCGCGCCCAAGTGCTCGCGCAAATCCGCGCGACACAAAAAAAATTCGCCGTGACGCTGGTCGAAGGTGCGGGTGGCTTGCTAAGTCCGCTTGGCAAAAAATTCGACTCGCGGGGTTTAATTATCGCTTTACGCGCAACGCCCATCATCGTCGCGCAAAATAAACTTGGCGCGGTAAATCACGTTTTGCTGACGCTGGAAGCGTTGCCAAAAAATCTGCGCGCTAAAACCAAAGTGGTTTTGATGTCGCCGCCCAAACCGGATGCCGCGACAAAAACCAACGCAAAATTGCTGGAACAATTTTTAGCTCCGGAGAAAATCTTCACGCTGCCGTGGCTCGGTAAAAAATTTGAACGTAAAGCAGCACTAAAAAATCCGTCGGTGCGACGGGCGTTGGCGGCACTTGTGGTTGTTTAATTCTTCACCGGCGCGTTGGTTGCGCCAAACGATTCGCGCCACGCCTGATGATTTTTGTAGAGCGCCAAGCGTTGTTGAATCGGTTCAAGATTTTTTAATTTCAAGGCATTGGCGGTGTCGAGCGCGGTTTGCGCGGCCATTTGCGCGTCATTAAATTTTCCCAGTTCGGCACAAGCCATTCCCAAAACGTCGAGCACGGTGGGTTGGCGTCCGTTGGCGAGCAGATTGGCTTTGGCGGCGAGTAAAAAGGCGTTGCGGCCGTCGCGCATCGCGGGGTTTTCGGACGCGGCCAGCACTTGTGCGGTGAAGGTGAGAATTTCAATGTTGTCTGGATCAATCCGCAGGGCAGCACGTAATTCTTCAAGCGCTTCGGTATCCCGATTTTGGCGTAGATAAATTTTCGCCAATTCGATGTGGGGCCATGAGTAATGCGGATCCAGTTGAGCGGCTTTAGAAAATTCCTTAATGGCTTCGTCCGTCTGGCCGGCGGTGTTTAGCGACATTCCGAGAACGTGGTGGAGAAACTGGGTTTCAGGGCTGATGCGCACGGCTTCGCGATGTTCCACCAGCGCTTCCGCCGGACGCCCCAGTCGGTCTAACGCGCTGGCGAGATTGTGGTGGCCTTGATAGCGGTCAGGCTCGAGTTTGGCGGCGGCGCGATATTGTTCGGCGGCTTCAGCGAGTCGGCCTTGTTGTTCGAGGGCGACGCCGAGATTGTCACGGGCGACGTCATTGTCGTTGGTCACGGCGATCGCGTGCTGAAAAAGCGTAACGCTGTTTCGCCAATGTTGAAGCTGGTTTTCGGTCGTAACGGCACAGACGACGAGAATGCAAGCGGCAAAACCCGCAAGAATGGAATTTGAACGTTTGAACCGCGTCGCCAGTTCACACGCGGCAAAAGTAACAGCGATAAAAATGCCGACGGCGGGTAGATAACTGTAACGGTCGGCGAACGCGGCACCGCCGACTTGCACGAAACCAATCACTGGCACGAGCATGCCTACAAACCAAAACCAGCCGGTGAATAGATATGGCCGCGTGCGATAAAACCAAATTGCGCCGAATGAAAACAATACCAAAAGCGCGATTGGCGCAATTACGGTGTCAGTGGGGATTTTTTCCGGCAGCGGATAAAAAACAGCGAGCTTGGCTGGCCAGAAAATCTTTTCCAAATATTCGAGGTAGCCGAGCGGCACGCTTTTGAGCCGGTAATGCAGCGGGACGTTTGCCAGCGAGACGACGGCGCTGCCGCCGCGCTGTGACTGCGCAAGAAAAGTGATGGCGCACGAAGCGGCGGTGACGAGGAAGAACGGAATTTTTTCGGCGAACAATTTTACGAGAATTTGAAATCTAAAATTTGAAATCTGAAATCGTTGCAGCGGCCAGAAGTCGAGCAGCAGCAGCACGCACGGCAGCGTTACGAGCATGGGTTTCGCCATCAGACCGAGCGCGAACGTCATGAGGCTCCACGCGAAATAAGTTTTTGCGCGCGGATTTTTGCTTTCAGATTCCTCGACGTAACGCGCGTAATTCAGCAAGGCAATCAGCGCAAAAAACGTGCTCAAGACATCCTTGCGTTCGGCAATCCACGCGACGGATTCGACGTGTAGTGGATGCCACGCAAACAATGCGGCGATGAACGCGGATGGCCAGTTTTTTTTTGTCAGTCGCAGTAGTAGCGTGAATAACAACGCCGTGTTTGTCGCGTGAATCAAAGCGTTTTCGAGATGTGGTCCGGCGGGGTTAAGACCGAAAACGCCGCAGTCAAGCATGTGCGAGAGCCACGTCAGTGGATGCCAGTTGCTTGCGGCCATGGTGGTGAACGCCCATTTCACGCCCGCCCAAGTCACGCCGTTTTGCACGATGGGTTGGTCGGTGACGTAAAGACCATCGTCATAGACGCAAAAACTGAACCACGCCACCGGCAGGTAAAGTGCGAAGGTGGCGATGGCGAGCAGCAAAGCGATGCGGCGCGGTTGCGACATGGGATTCTTGTAAGCGATTTTAGCGACGGGGCAAAGCGCGATTCGATTATTCACGCAAAAAGTTTTTGCAATTTTCGCCGCTGGCAATGATAATTCGCACGGCGGCACAATGCTCACGCAGCCGTCACTTGGCCAAAACCGGTTCCTCACCACCAAGTAATTTTTTGAATTTTATGAGCGGGTTACCTATTGCCATTATCGCTGCGGCCACCAAACAGGTGGAATTGCTTTACGTCTGGGATCAGGCGCGGCCTGAAGCCAAGATCATCATCGTCCTGTTGTTTTTTTCCTCTATCGCCGTCTGGTGGATGATGATTTTCAAAGTCATCCAAATGCGGCGCGCGCGGAAACTGGATGCGCTTTTCGGTGAGGAATTTTCTGCGCAGAAAACGGTGCTGGAAATGTTCGACCGCAAATTGCAGGTGGACGGCTGTCCGCTCTACGCGGTTTATCAGGCCGGCTGCGTGCAGCTCGACGCGCGTTTGCGCGGACCGAGCGGCGAACGCGCCAAGCAGCAGATCACGCTCAAAAACATGGAGCACATCAAACGCGCCATCGAAAATGTCGTGGCGAAAGAAAGTTTGAAACTGGAATCCGGCTTGATTCTATTGGCGATTGCCGTGAGCGGCGCGCCGTTCATGGGTTTGCTCGGAACCGTTTGGGGCGTGATGAGCACGTTCGCTGGCATCGCACAATCGCCGCAGGGCGCGACGCTCGCGGTGATGGCGCCGGGCGTTTCCGCCGCGCTCGTCACGACCGTCGCGGGCTTGCTCGTGGCGATTCCCTCGATGTTTGGTTACAACTGGCTCGTCCATAATTTGCGTGCCTTTACGGTCGAGCTGGACAACTTCGCGCAGGAACTTGTGTCGAAAATGGAAACTGAATTTCTCGGCGAAGAATAATTTTCCATGCGCCGTTTTTCACAACGCAATTCGCTGGTGACGTTGAGCGACATCAACATCACGCCGCTGCTGGACTTGGCGTTCGTGCTGCTGATTATTTTCATCATCACCACGCCGTTGCTGACGCAGAGCATCGAATTAAAATTGCCGCGCGGCGGTTCGCCGGACAAAAAGCTGAACAAAAATGATATTCGCACCGTCGAAATCACCAGCACCGGTTATTACAAGCTCGAAGGCAAACCTGTGGCGCTGCCGCAAATCATCCGGCAACTCGCGGGCGAATTTCGCGGCAACGCCAATCTCGTTGTTTACATTCGCGCGGACAAGGACAGTCGTTACGATCTCGTCGCGCAGGTGATTGACGGCTGCCAGAAATCCGGCATCACACGCTATTCGCTACGCACCGACCCGACGCCAGTAAAATGAATCGGCTGCAAAAAAAATGTCTCATCGCCACGGCGGGTTTTAACCTGCTGCTGGTGTTGGTCATTCTATTTGGCGCGGCATTTTTCACGAGCCACGAAAAACCGGACGAGACGACACTGCTCACGGTCATTCCAGCGAACCTGATTGATGCGGCGTTCAACAGTGGCGTGAAAGCCGTGCAACCGCCTGCGCCCACGCCGCCGCAACCGGTTCAAACGCCACCGCAGCCGCCGCAGCCCAAACCGGAGCCAGTCAAGCAACCTGATCCGGAACCTGTGAAGCCCGCGCCGACATTGGTGGAGCGCGTGAAGGAAATTTTCACGCCGGATCCGCCGAAACTTGTGCCGGTGGAAAACCCAGAGCCAGCGCCCAAGCCGAAGCCGCACGTTGTTAAAGTAGAAAAAAATTTGGTGACTCACGTCGTGCCGAAAGTCACGGATCCAAGCGATGCGGATGCACAGGAAGCAGCGAAAGAAGCGAAAGCGGCCAAGCGGCGCGCGAAGTTGATTGCGGCGGCTGCGCGTGCCATTGAGGACAATGCTTCTTCCGCGACCACGGTTGAAATGCCAGGAACCGGCAGTGTGTCGTATGCGAATTATGCCTCGGTGGTCAAAAGCGTTTATGAGCGGGCGTGGACGCCGCCAGACGATAGTTCCAGTGACGATGCCATTATTAAAGTCAGCGTGACCATCGGCAATGACGGCACAGTGATTTCCTCGCGTATCCTCGACGCGTCTGGCGATGCGCGTGTGGATGGCAGTGTTCAGCGGACGCTCGACCGCGTAAATTTTGTCGCGCCGTTTCCAGATGGTGCGAAAGAGAAACAACGGACATTTATTATTAACTTCAACTTAAAAGCGAAACGGATGCTCGGATGAAAAAAAATATACTTAACTTACTAATCGTCGGCCTCGTCGCCGTTGCGCTCACGGGCGTGCGTGCACAGGAAACAGCCATCGACATCATCACCACCATCAATGTGCTCGGTCAGACGAAACCCATTCCCGTTTCCTTAAGCGGTTTCACCGGCGAAGGCGCGGAGGTTTTGAAATTCGATTTGGCGGTTCAAGGTTTCAGTTTTGTCACGCCGGACGCCGCGCAATATCTCATCAGCGGTAGCGACGCGAGCAGCATCAGCGGTAGTTTGACGGATAAATTTGCCAAGCGCGTGCTGCTCTCGCGCAGTTACAACGGCGCGAGTTTGCGGCGGCAGGCGCACGCGTTCGCGGATGACATCGTGTTCGCGATCACAGGTAAAAAAGGTATTGGCCAGACGAAAATCGCTTACAAGTCGCAGCCGGCAGGTTATGGCGTGGGCGGAATTTATGTTTCCGATTTTGATGGTGCAAACGCGCAGCGCATCACGAAAGACAATGCTATCGTCGCCAAGCCCGCGTGGGCGCCGGGTAAGTTGGCGCTCTATTACACGTCCTACGCGCTGGACAATCCGGACATTTTTTATCACAGCTTGACGACGGGACAGCGCAGCAAAATCGCGGCGTATTCTGGTTTGAACACGAGCGCGGCGGTTTCGCCGAACGGTTCGAAGATTGCCATGGTGTTGAGCAAATCTGGCAGCGCGAACATCTGGGTGTGCAACGCGGATGGAACTAATTTGAAACAGATTTCGCACGGCGACGAAGATTCTTCGCCGACGTGGTCGCCGGACGGAAGCTGGATTTGTTTTGCGACGAAGCACAGTGAACGTCGTCGGCTCGCCAAAGTTCCCGCGAGCGGCGGCACGGTGCAATACCTCAACACCACCGGCGCGCCGAACCCGACGGAGCCGGATTGGTCGCCGGACGGCAAATGGATCGCGTTCACTTCGCAGATGCACGACTTCAACGTCTGCGTGGTGCCGGTGGATGGCAGCATGGCGCCGGCAGTGCTGGTGGAAGGCCAGAATCCATCGTGGTCGCCGAACTCGCGAACACTCGTTTTTAACCGCTCAATGGGCTACCGGCAAGTGCTGTCTGTGCTTGACGTTTTCACTAAACAATACAAGGATTGTGCGCGAGCGACCGGAAGTAGTTCCCAGCCCGCTTGGGCGAAATGATTTTCTTTTTCGTCATGGAGTTTTAACCGCAATTTTTTAACCAAATATTTTAGCTGAATTAACCGAATAAAAATTATGAAAATGAACCAGATTGTTTTTCCGCTTGTCCTCGCGCTGGCCGCGACGCTCGCCACCACCGGCTGCAAACACACGCCGCCAAAAATCACGCCGATTAATGGAACATCGCCGTCAAATGTTAGCGACGTAAATAATCAAAGCACTTTACCGAACGCTAACCCGATTAATTCGGATGCTAATCCAAATTCCACACCCGGTTCTACGCCGACCGCTGGCCTTGATGAATTTGAAGGCATGATTAAAGACCCGGCGGCGCTCGCGGCAAACACGATTCATTTTGCGTTCGACAGCGCGGCCATCAAGAAGAGCGAAGACTCAAATATTTCCGCCGTTGCATCTGCCTTGTCCGGCAACGCGAGTAACAAATTGCTCATCGAAGGTAACTGCGATGAACGCGGCACGGAAGAATACAACCGCGCGCTCGGTGAACGCCGCGCGCTCGCCGCGCGCGAAGCGCTCGCCAAACGTGGCGTCAGCCCGGAACGCATCCGCACCATCAGCTATGGCAAGGACAAGCCCACCGACCCCGGCCACGATGACGCCGCTTGGGCGAAGAACCGCCGCGCTGATTTCGTGCTGTTGCATCCGAAGCCCTAAGTTGGTTGGGTAAAAATCCCTTTCAAGGCCGCGCCTCACCGCGCGGCCTTTTTCTTTTTGCGGCTTTACTTAATCGCCCCGTCGGCGTAGGGTAAATTCAGTTATATTATGAACGCCATGTTAGCCATTCTCGGTTTGAGCGGAACGGAATTGATCATCGTGCTGGTCGCGATTCTTGTGTTGTTCGGTGCCAAACGCATTCCTGAATTCGCCAAAGGTCTGGGCAAAGGCATCAATGAATTCAAGAAGGCTTCCCGCGAAGTGACTGACTCCATGGAAAACGAATCTGCCGCCGCCGCCGCGCCCAAAACGCCGCCGGCCAATACCACCGCGCAGTCGCCCGCGCATTCCGCGCCGCCGGAAACCAAGGTCATTTGATTCGCGCGAATCGGTTTCGCGCAGATTTTCATGGCCGATTTTTCCAAAGTCCCGCCGCCGGAAGAACCGGAGGAAGTCGGCGGTCCCGTCAAAAGTTTTCTCGAACACCTCGAAGATTTTCGCTGGCTCATCATCAAGACGGGCGCGGCGCTTTTGGTCTGCCTCATTGTCTGTCTTTACGCTGTTCCCGAAATTGTCGCCGTCCTGAAATGGCCGTTGTCCCGCGCCGCGCTCGTGCGCGTGAACGACGAACGCAAAGCGCTCATCTGCGTCGGCACGAACACCGTCGCTACGCTGGATTTGACGACGAACCGGATTGGTGGTCTCGACCTTGGCACCAACTGGTTCACCGTGCTGCGCGTCGAGCCGGTGCAAGTCGGCAGCAATATTCTGCTATCGTTGCACGTCGAAAAAAATCCGGCGGACGCGACGATGACGGCGGCAGCCACGGACTTGGTATATTTCGATCCCGCCGCACCGTTTTTTTCCTCGATGTTGCTCGCGTTCTACGGCGGAATTTTGCTGGCATCGCCGATCATTTTCTTTTTCGTCGCGCAATTTATTTTGCCCGCGCTGAAAATCCGCGAGAAAAAATATGTCCTGCGCGCCGCGTTCATCGGCGTCGGCTTATTTCTGGCGGGCGTTGCGTTCTGCTATTTCTTCGTGCTGGCGCGGGCGTTGAAATTTGTCGTCTGGTGGGCGATTTGGATGGGCGTGAAAGTGCCGGAATGGCGTGCGGAAACCTATTTCAGCTTCGTCACCAAATTTCTGCTCGGCATGGGACTGGGTTTTGAATTGCCGGTCGTGCTGCTCGCGCTGGTGAAGATCGGTGTGCTCGACTACAAAAAATTGACCGCGTTGCGCCGCTACATGATTGTCATCAACCTCGTGCTGGGCGCGCTGTTGACCACGCCGGAACCATTCACGCAAGTCGTCATGGCTGTGGTGCTGCAGATTCTTTTTGAAGCCAGTGTCTGGATCGCTTGGTATTGGGAATGGCGCGACCGAAAACGCGCTTTACAAGCGGGCGATTCGGCGTAAGCTCAAAACATAATCTCAATCGTATGCGCAAATTATTTTTTCTTTTCGCCGCCGCTGTGGTTGCCGTGGGCATGACTGGCTGCGCCGGTCCCGAACACAAGTTGGCGCGCGGTCTCGACAACACCTTTGAACTCGTCCGTTGGGGCGATATGCGCCGCAGCGTTGAGCAGAACGCCGTTTTCTCCGCGCCCGATGTCAGCTATTCCTACGGCATCGTTCACGGCTTTGATCAGTCCATCTGTCGCGCCGGTTTGGGCATCTATGAAGTCGTCACCTTTCCCATCCCGTCCTACAACGCGATTTGCACCAACAAAGTTCCGGTCACGCCCCAATATCCCGCCAGCTATCGTCCTGGTTTGATTTCTGGGTCAACCTTTGAGACGGATACCTACACTGGTTACTCCGGCGGCGACATTGCGCCGTTCGTGCCCGGCAGCCGGTTCAATATTTACGACAACTGAAGTGAAATTATTTTCCGCACCGCGCGCCAACAAACATTGTTGGCGCGTTTTGCTTTCCTGAAACGCACATGCGCCTCGAAAAAAAATCGCCCTGCAAGGTCAACCTCATCCTGAACATCCTCGGCAAGCGCGCCGACGGCTTTCACGAACTCGAAACCGTCATGCAGCCGGTGAATATCTGCGACGAGATGATTTTCGAGCGCGCCGGCACGAGTTTGCAACTCACTTGCAGCAATCCAGAGTTGCCCTGCGATTCAAAAAATTTGGTGCATCGTGCCGCAACTTCATTTCTGGCCGCCGCCAAAGTTTCCGACGGTGTCAAAATCCATCTGCAAAAAAACCTGCCGCTCGCCGGTGGCATTGGCGGCGGCAGCGCAAATGCCGCAGTGACTTTTACCGCTTTAAATCAGCTGTATGGTGCGCCTTTACCGTTGGAGAAATTGCACGAACTTGCCGCCGCGCTCGGCTCGGATGTTCCATTTTTTCTTTATGATCAACCTGCGCTGGCAACCGGACGCGGCGAAAAAGTGCAGACGCTGGAAAATTTTCCCGCGCTCAAGGGTAAGGCGTTTTTTCTCGTGCATCCCGGCTTCGGCATTTCGACGCCATGGTCGTATCAGAATCTCGCGCGGTTTCCCAAAGACCAAAACGGAACGGCCGGTCGCGCGCAAAAATTGGTTTCGCTTTTGCAGGCTGGCGATTTGAAAGCGGCGGCTGCGGAAATCTATAATTCACTCGAGGCGCCTGCGTTTGACAAATTCCCTGTGCTGCAACTTTACAAAGAATTTTTGCGTGAGCACGGCGCACGCGTTTCGCTCATGTCCGGCAGTGGCTCAACAACGTTTGCCATCGTAGAAAATCTGGCGGCGGCGGAAAATCTGGCTGAGAAATTTAAATCACAGTTCGGCAACAACGGCTGGACGGCGACAGTGGCTATTTGAAGCGTTTGAATTTCGCCAGCGCGAAATCGGTCATTTCTTTCGCCGCCGGGATTTTACAGAGCAGGGCGGTTAGCCAATAAATTGTTCCCGCAATTCCCGCCGGCACAAACACCTCGCCGATTTTCAAAGCGGTGGTCGCGTGGCCAAAAGTGCGTTCCCAAAAATGCCAGCCGCACCACGCGATGACACCCGCCAAAATTGTGGCCAGCGCGAGCGGGCGCAGCGTGTCGCGCAACGGTTTCATTTCCAGCTTTCCAAGTTTTTTCCGCAGCACGAACAGCAGCAAGCCGACGTTGATGAGCGACGTGAAAGTATTCGCGATGCCGGGGCCGCCTTCTTGCAGCGGTTTCATCAAAATGCAGGCGGCAGTGAAATTGATGGTCAGGCAGAAAAGGCTGATTTTCATTGGCGTTTTCGTGTCGCCGAGCGCGTAAAAAGCGCGCGCCAAAATATTAACGGTGGAAAACGCGACGAGTCCGGGCGCGAGACACATGAGCGCGAAAGACACGCGCGCAGTCGCGACGGCGGTAAATTTATCGCCGTGCTCAAAGAGCAGTCGCACGATGGGTTCGGCCAGTACGACGAGCAAAACGGACGCGATTAAATTTAGAAACATCAGTGAGGCTAAACCGTGGCGCAGCGTAGTCCGAAACTCAGGATAGTTTTTATCTGTCGCGAGTCCGGAGAGCGTCGGCAGCAAATACGTCGCGAGCGAGATGCCGAACATTCCCTGCGGCAATTCCATCAGTCGCACCGCGCCGTTGAAGGAGGACACGATGCCCGCGCCGACAAATAAGCCCACGCCTTGGACGAGCGCGACGTTAATCTGAAACGCGGCGACGCCGATCGTGCCAGGAATCATCTGGCGAACGACGCGTTGCACGGTTTCATTTTTCCATGGCGTGACCCAGCGGTAGCGGAAGCCATCGCGCCAGAGCGTTGGCACTTGGAAGGCTGCCTGCGCTGCGCCTGCCGCCAACACGCCGATGGCGAGCGCAAAAACCTGTTGTGGCAATTCGTGCCCCATGTGCGGCGCGAGAAAATACACGGACGAAATCATCACGATGTTGAGCATCGTCGCGCCCATCGCGGGAATAAAAAAATGCCCGCGCGCATTGAGCATTCCCATCATCGCCGCCGCGAGACAGACGAGCAGCATGTAAGGAAACATCACGCGCAGCAGTCGCAACGTGAGTTCGCGACTCTCGCTGAATTGATGAACTTCGAGCGCGATGGAGATACCAATCATCACGACCGCGATGACGACGCTCGCGATGATGATCAGACCGGAAATTACCGCGTTGGCTGCGCGCCACATTTCGATTTCGCCGTGAGTTTTTTCCTTCTCCTTGAAAATCGGTATGAACGCCGCCGTCAACGCACCTTCGCCGAGCAGCCGTCGGAATAAGTTCGGAATCGTGAAGGCATATTGAAAGGCGTCGTTGACCCAGCCAATGCCCATGAAATGGTAATAGACCATCTCGCGCACCATGCCGAGCACGCGGCTGGTGAGCGTCGCGGCGGCCATCGCGCCGGAGGCTTTCAACATTTTTGACACCGGCGGATTCTCACGCAAAGTCGCGAAGTCGCAAAGCCAAATTCGTTGGCGTCATTGCGCTGTCGCGAGAGGCATTTTCTCGTTCAATTGGAAATTGGCATTTTGGCTCCGGCAATTTAACCTGCGGTTGTGAGCATCATTGATGAACTGAAGTGGCGTGGCCTCGTGGCCGATTGCACGGACGTGGCGGAACTGAAAAAGAAAATCGCCGCGCCCATCACGCTGTATTGCGGCTTCGACCCGACGGCGGATTCGCTGCATGTCGGCAATCTTGTGCCGCTGCTGGCGCTGCGCCGGTTTCAATTGCTCGGCCATCATCCTATCGCCGTCGCGGGCGGTGCGACTGGTAGCATTGGCGATCCGAGCGGTAAAACGGCGGAACGTCAGTTGCTCACGAAGGAAATTCTCGACCACAATATCGCCAGCGTAAAAGTTCAATTGGCCAAGCTGCTCGATTTTGAAACGAAACAAAATCCCGCGCGGCTCGTGGACAATGCCGGTTGGACGGCGGGGATTTCGTTCCTCGATTTTCTGCGCGACATCGGAAAACATTTTTCTGTCAACCAGATGGTCGCCAAGGAATCCGTGCGCGCGCGCATGGAAGACCGCGATGTCGGCATTAGCTACACGGAGTTTAGCTACATGCTCCTGCAGGCTTTTGACTTCATGGTTTTGTGCCGCGATGCGAATTGCGAATTGCAAATCGGCGGCAGCGACCAGTGGGGCAACATCACCGCTGGCATCGAACTCACGCGTAAAAAGCTGGGTAAACATGTCTTCGGCCTGACGCTGCCGCTCATCACGAACACCGACGGTTCCAAGTTCGGCAAAACCGCTGCCGGTGCCATCTGGCTCGATCCGAAGCGCACGAGCGTCTACAAATTTTATCAGTTCTGGATCAACACAGATGACCGCGATGTTATTCGCTATCTGAAATATTTCACCTTCCTGTCGCAAACGGAAATTGAAGCACTGGAAAAAGCACACACAGAAAATCCCGGCGCACGCGTGGCGCACAAAGCGCTGGCCAAGGCGGCGACGGATCTGATCCATGGCGAAAGCGCAACACGCGAGGCAATTCGCGCCAGCGAGATTCTTTTTGGCGGCGAAATTCATGGCGTTGCTGAAAGCATCTTCAATGAAATCATTGGCGAAGTGCCGACAAAAGAAATTGAGCAATCAAGATTGGCTGGCGTTGGAATTTCGCTTGTTGAATTGTTGGTTCACGCTGGTTTGAGTCCGTCAAAAGGCCAAGCTCGAAAAGACATCGAGGGTGGCGGGGTGAACCTAAATAACATTCGATTGACGAATGTAAATCATGCGGTCATGGCGGGATATTTTTTGTTTCATGGTAAACACATTCTTCTCCGCAAAGGTAAAAAGAATTACGTCGTGGTAACCGCAAAGTGACAATTGGATGACGTTGGAAAAACGCAGTGGACTTTCCCTGCTGATTGGCTAGATTTTCTCACCTTATGAAATCCGATACGACCACAACCGTCCTGAATTTTATTCTCGCCGTGCTGGTGCTGCTCGGGGTGGTTTTCGCCCTGTTGAGCATTACGCGCACGCGCGAGTTCCGGCAATTGACTGCCAACGCCACGCTCGCCAACAACGCCCTCATGCGCGCGCAAGGCTTGGCGAATGACACTGCCGCCTACAACGTCTCGGCCAAAAGCCCGGAGCTGACGCGCATCCTCCAATCCATCCAACCCAAAACCGCCGCCAAATAATATGAACGCCGATTCCAATTCCGAAATTTCCGCGTTGAAACGTCAGGTGTTCACGCTGCTCGTCGCGCTGGTCGTCGTCAGCGGCACGTTGACTGTTTATCTTTATCGTCAGGCGAGCATCACGGGCAAGGACATCACCGCCATTCAACCGCAGGCGCAGCAACTCATCGGCGCGTTCAATCAAAATCAGTCGTTGATGATTGGTTTTGTGAATCAGTTGGTGGCTTACGGTCAGACACATCCGGATTTTCGTCCGGTGCTTTTGAAATACGGCATCCAACCGCCGCCGCCTGGCACGCCTTTGCCGAAATAAATTTTATTTCGCCAGCTTGCCGCCGCAGTTCGGACAGAAGTTCGACTGCGGCGGATTTTTTGTCCGCAACCGGTGCAGGTGATGCGCGCGGCCTTGTGCTGCCGATGAATCATCAAACTGCGGATGTAAGGAATCCAAGTGAAGGCGTAAGCGAAAATAACCACGGAATCGTGCAGGTAAAACAAGCCGTAGCACAGCAGCGTGATCGAGCCGATGAGGCTCAACCACCAAAACGCCTGCGGAATTACGACCTGTTTCTTTTTTTCTGTGGCATACCACTGCACGAAAAAGCGTGAGAAAAAAATCGCGTTGCCGAGCCAGCCGACAACTTTCCAGACGCTCCAAGCGACCCCGAGAAACTTGTCGTTGTGCCAGATTAAATCGTGCCAGATGAAGTTGGTGATGGAATCCACAGTTGAATTAAGCCGCAGCCAGCGCGTGCTGACAAATCATTTTCCCGCCTCGGTCTTGAGATAAATCGTCTGCGACGGGAAGGCGAACTCGATTTTTTCCGCGTCGAAGCGTGCTTTGATCTGCAAATTCAACGCCTGCATTTCCGCGAAGTGCTGCTTCGCATCTGTGCCGCTCCAGACGTGGACGACAAAAATATTCAACGCTGAGTCCGCGAATTTGTTGAAGCTGATGATGAGTTCGCTTGTCTTCGGATTCGCATGGAAAATTTCTTCCAGCAAAATGGTCGCCCGCTTTACTTTTTCTGCCGGCGTGTCGTAAGTCAGGCCGATGTTCATTTCCGTTTTAATTGTCGGACGGCGCGTGATGTTGGTGATGATGGCATTGCCCATCAATTTATTTGGAATCGTCACATGATGGCCGTCGAGATTGCGGACATTGGTGCTGCGCAGACCGATGGTTTCCACAATGCCATCCACACCCTCAACGCGGATGCGGTCGCCGATGTGAAACGGTTTGTCCAAAAATATCGCCACCGCGCCAAAGAGATTTGCCACCGTGTCCTGCGCCGCGAGACCGAGCGCAAGTCCGCCGACAGATAAGCCCGCGAGCAGTGTCTTGATGTCCATGCCGAGATTTTCTGTCGTCAATAGCACGGCGGCGATGATGAGCGCCGTCTTGACGACTTTGCTGACAAACGGAATCAATTGTTCGGCAAACTGCTTATCCTGCGGTGAAACGATTTTTTCGCGCCAGATGCCGAGCAGCAAATCAATAAACTTTAGAATGACGTAAGTCACCGAGCAGGCGACTACGAGTATCAAAACATGGGAAAGAAAGTTTTGGGCTTTGTCGGGCCATTCAAAAATGTTCAGCCCGATGTTGAGCAAAACGACGAACGCCACGACTTTCACTGGCCCTCGTAATAATTCAAGAATCAGGTCGTCGTATTTGGTTTCGGTTTTGGCTGCCAATTTTTTGAGCCAGACATTGACGAATAAATCCAAAAGCCACGCCGCACAAAACGCCAGTGCGATATAAATCAGCGAGGCGAGGTATTTCCACAATGGTTGTCCGATAATTTCATGTTCGGGTTTATTTAAGAAATCAATTTGGTCCAAGCCGAATGTAAGCGCTTGGAGTTTATTTGTTACCGATGCCGGATTGACGGCAGTGGGCTTGTTTATAGTGATGGCGTGGGCAGGCAAGTTTGTGTTTGTCGTCTGCCCGCTCGCCCAGACCGACCAGAAGGCCACGACAAAAAGCACGGCCAAGCCCAGCCGATAGCACCATTCAAATCTCCATTTCATGGGTAAAAAATAAAATCCTTTGGCGCGGTTGCCAACGACAATTCAGCCGCCAGCGACAATTTTGACGATTTCCAAACGGTCACCAGCGTGGACTTGTCGTTGCGGAAATTCCGACGGCGCAACGGCCTCGCCGTTGTGTTCCACCACGACGCTGCGCGGCAACAAGTTTTGTGCAACGAGAAATTTCTCCAATGAACATGGCAGTTCCGCCGCAACTGGATTTCCGTTGGCGATGACTGAATTCATTTTTCTGCCGACCGCGTATCAGTAGCGCGGCACGTTGCGGTCAATTTCGTCCGACCAGGCGGTGATGCCGCCTTTGACGCTCTTGACGTATTTGAAACCTTGCTGGCGCAGGAACGCGAGCGCCTTCATCGAACGCACACCGGCTTTGCAATGCAGATAGTATTGCGTATTCGGGTCAAGTTCGGTGAAGCGGCTTTGCAGTTCGCTCAACGGCAGCAACGGAACGCCCGCGACTTTTGCGATTTCGTATTCATCGGGTTCGCGCACGTCCACGACCTTGATGCCGAGTCCCGGATTGTCCAAAGCCTTCTTCATGTCCTGCACGGTGACCTCGTCCGGATTGCCGAGATTTTCCGGCTCCGGCACGATGCCGCAGAAGGTTTCGTAATCAATCAATTCCTTGATGGTCGGATGGTCGCCGCAAATCGGGCACGCGGGATCGCGACGCAATTTTAATTCGCGAAACTTCATGTCGAGCGCGTTGAACAACAGCAAACGGCCCGTCAGCAAAGTGCCTTTGCCGAGCGCGAGCTTCAAAATTTCGTTCGCTTGAATGCAGCCGATGATGCCGGGCAAAACGCCGAGCACGCCACCTTCCGCGCAGCTCGGAACCATGCCTGGCGGCGGCGGTTCGGGATACAGACAGCGATAGCACGGTCCACCGAGATGTGGCGCGAACACACTCGCCTGACCTTCAAAACGGAAAATCGAGCCGTAAACATTAGGTTTCTTGAGCAACACGCAGGCGTCGTTCGTGAGGTAGCGCGTCGGGAAATTATCCGTGCCGTCCACGACGATGTCGTAAGGGCGAATCAAATCGAGCGCGTTTTCGGACGAGATGCGCGTATTATGGATGACAACTTCGCAATGCGGATTGATGCCGTGAATGGTCTCCTTGGCCGACTCGGCCTTGGAACGGCCCACGTCGGCGTCCGTGTGGAGAATCTGGCGTTGCAGATTGGAATAATCCACGGTGTCGAAATCCACGATGCCAATTTTGCCGATGCCGGCGGCGGCGAGATACATGGCAATGGGCGAGCCGAGACCGCCCGCGCCGATGCACAGCACGCTGGTGGCTTTGATTTTCTTTTGTCCAGCCAGTCCGACTTCCGGCAAAATCAAGTGCCGAGAGTAACGACGGATTTCTTCATTGGTCAGTTCCATAAATCGAGTTGAACAAAGTAGGGCAGATGCGAAATAAATCAAGTCGCGCAATTTGAAACAAAGCAAATTGCCTGCGCGCAACATTTCTGTTACTGAATTCGCGTGCCTGTTCCCAGCCTGTTGCTCCTCATCCCGGCTTACAACGAAGAAGCGCGCATCGAACCGGTGCTGCGCGAGTTCGCGGATTTTTTTGAGCACAATTATTTTGGCCCGTTTCAACTCGTCGTTGTCCTTAACGGCTGCCGTGACAATACGCTCGGCGTGGTGCAGCGCGTGGCGAAAGAATTTCCGTGCGTCGGCTGGCTGGATTTTCCGGCGGCGATTGGCAAGGGCGGCGCGCTCATCGAAGGTCTCAAACTTGCCGGTCACGCGGATTTAATCGGCTATGTGGATGCGGACGGCGCGACGCCGCCGCGCGCGTATCTCGATTTGGTGGCGAAAATTGGCGAAGCAGATTGCGTCATCGGTTCGCGTTGGCTGCCGGGCGCGGTGATTCATCAATCGCAGACGGGCAATCGCCAGTTTGCCAGCCGCGTATTTCATTTCATTGTGCAGAGTTTATTTTGGCTGAACATCCGCGATACGCAGTGCGGTGCGAAGGTGATGAAGCGCGAGGTTGCGGAGAAAATTCACCCGACGCTGTGCATCGCGGACATGGCGTTCGATATTAATCTACTCTACTCAATAAAGCGGGCGGGTTTCAAAATTGTCGAAACGCCGACGGAATGGACGGACAAAGCGGGATCGAAAGTAGCCCTGGCGCGTTCGTCGTTGACGATGTTTTTATCCGTGGTGCGAATTCGACTAATCTATTCGCCGTTCTATAAATTACTTCGTCCGCTGCGTCCGTTGGAAGGTTGGATTTACAAAAAGTTGCGCGCGCCACAGCCGTTGTCTGGTTCGGTTGGAAAAAAAAATAAGCCGGTAAAATTTGTTTTCGCCCTTCGCTATTTTACAGCTTCCAGTTTCGTTTTTTCCTTCATGCCCCAGATAAACCAAGCGCAGATGGCGAACAGCAGGAAGTTAAATACACCAAGCGTTTGCAATACGATTTCAATGCGGCCCGGATAATGATTTAACATCCATGGCAGCGCAAAACCGTAGGCCGCTGCGAGCGCCACCATGAACGGCACGACGCCAAATCGTCCGCGTGCCAGCAGGTCATTCACCATCACGTTTGCCAACGCCAGCGGAACCATCGCACCCGCATACCACGGAATAAGTTTCATCGTCGCGGCCACGTCGCTCGCGTGCGCGACGAACCGAACGACCAACGGGCCGACTAGCCACAAGCCCAGCGCGCCGCAAACTGATAGCACCGCCGTGCCAAGCACGACGAGATTGAACAAATTATTTTTTTCCGATTTCGCCCGGCTTTGCACCAGCTTGGGAAACATCACCGACGCCAGCGGCAGCACCAACCATAGCAGCGCGCGCGACAAAGTTCCCGCCACCACGTAAGGTTTCATTTGGTCGCCGTTAAAATAACTCGTCGCAAACATCGTGTCTGAAGTGAACATGAACTGGCACGCGCCGACGCCAAAAATCAACGGCAGCACCTGTCGCAGCACGCCCATTCGATCAAACGGTTCTGGTTTTTCCTGCCATAAATCCCGCGTTCGCCAGACCGGAATTAGCACCGTGAGCAAGATGCCGATTAGCGCTCCCGCCATCATGCCCGCCGCGCCCAGACCCAAGGCCATTACGAAAATCACCGCGAAGATTAGCCGCGCCGCGCCACCGATAATGGACGACCAGCCCATCCAGAAAAAATCCTGACGACCTTGCAGCAACCCACCAAACATCGGCGCCCACAACGAAACCAGCAGCAAAGCCAGCGTCACCCACAGCCCCAGTTCGTTCGGCAAATGCCAGCCCGCCTCGATTTTTTTGCGGAAAATAAAAACCGCCGCCGCGCCCAGCGCCCATAAAATAAACGTCCACAAACACGCCAGCCGAATCAGGCTCGCCAACTGCCGCGTGCGATTGGTCGCCAGCGCCAGTGCCGATTGCTGCGCGAACATCATTTGCAACGGCATCGTCGGCAGGCACGCCACCACCATTAGCAGCACGCCAAACGTGGCGTATTCCGAGTCAGGAATCGCCTTGTTCAAAAAATGCACGCCCCATGTCAGCGCGCCGCCCGCAATCGCCGCAATCATCAGCCAACCGCTTTGGCGAAAAAATGCTGCGTGCGGTTTGTGGTCAATCGTCGGAATGGATTCAGTCGTTTCGGTGGACATGAGCTTTGGACAATACGAAAGTGAATCGGTTCAGGAAAGTGATTTAAGAAATTTCAGCAGCAAGTTTTTGCCGCGCTCAAGCTCAGCCAACGAAATCCACTCGTCCGCTGTGTGTGCCTGAGCGATGTCGCCCGGCCCGAACACTACGCTCGGAATCCTGCCCGCCGCCAGCACCGCCGCGTCGCAAAAATAATCCTCGCCGAGCGATTTGGTTTGATTGGCCGCGCGCAAAAAACTTTGGACGAGCGGCAGTTTGAAATCCGTTTCCAGCGGCAACGCCGGTGCAAGTTTTGCGTTGGAAAATTTTGCGGACAGCTTTTTCGCCTTTAATAACAGGGTGATTTCGCGGCGGACGGAACTTTCCGTATCGCCCGGCAGCGTGCGGCGGTCAATCGCAATCGTGCAACTGTCCGGCACGATGTTCGGCTGTGTGCCGCCGGAAATTTTCCCGACGTTGACTGTTCCGCTGCCGAGCAGTTTGTGTTTTTTCTTTTTCAACTGCGCCGCGTAATCCGTTTCCAAAACGTCCACGATGCGCGCCATTTCGTGCACGGCATTTTTGCCGAGATGCGGCGTCGCGCCGTGCGCGGCGCGTCCGTGCGTGGTGAGTTCCAGCCACAAGCTGCCTTTGTGCGCGGTGACGACTTGCAGTTTCGTCGGCTCACCAACAATGGCCAGATCTGCCTTAAATTTATTTTGCACGAGCGCGCGCGAACCGGCTTGCGCGTGTTCTTCGTCAATCAATCCGGCAAAAACAATTTCCGTTTCCAGCGGACGCGATTTCGTGTTGGCGAGTTCGCACAACGCAGCGAGCATCGCAGCAACGGAACCTTTTGTGTCGCACGCGCCGCGACCATGCAGCCGACCGTTCTTGCGCTGCGGAATAAATTGCGTTCCGTTCGCGCCAACGGTGTCCAAATGCGGCGCGAGCAAAATGGTTTGTTTGATTTTACCGCGCGGTAAAAGTCGCGCGATAACGTTGGCGCGTTCGGGCAAAACTTTTTGAAATTCAACTTCGAGTCCGGCGCGCGCGGCGGTGGCGGCGAGAAAATCAGCGACATTTTTTTCACCGGCGTTGGGATGGCGCGGTGGCAAAAAAGCGGGATTGACGCTGGGTAAAGCGATGAGTTCGGCCAGCAATTGTTCGGTGCGCGTCACGGCGGCAGGATGTCACAGTCGCCGCGCGGACGAAAGGGAATTGCACCCGAACCGCAGAAAAAGTGGTGGTAGGTAATGGATTCGAACCATTGAAGGCGTTAGCCGACAGATTTACAGTCTGCACCCTTTAGCCACTTGGATAACCTACCACAAAACGGAGACAAATTAAGCCATGCCGTTTTCAGTTTGTCAATTCACGGTTCGGTAAAAAAATGGTCGCGTCATACGAGGGCGGTGATTTCTGCAGCCGCTTTTTCAATCTCATCGTTTAATTCCAAGTCGAGGCCGCGGCAGTCAAAGAACCGCGTGAGGTATTGCCATTCGGGCTGTTCATCCAGTGTTTTGGCAATCTTGATGTGCCCACCGATGTTGACGTCACCAAGGTTGGCGAGCGTGTCGGCCACGCTCACGCAGCAGGCGAGAAAACCACTGTCACCGGTCGGATCGCAAGTGTGCGCAGGGTGAGTGGCATGATGGTGAAAGCGCACAGCGTGGATAATTTGCTGATTGAGCTTCAAGCACTGGCAGAGCGCCGCGCCAATGCAGGTGTGGTCGAGACCCAGCAGGTCAAACTCCGCCTGCGCATGGCCGCAATTTCGTTCCATGGCGCGCATGAGGATGGATTCAAACTCGCGCGGAAAATAATGCTGCAGAATTAATTTGCCGATGTCATGCAACAGGCCAGTGAGATACTCGACGCCAGTCACGTCGCCGAATGCGCCCGCGAGCCGCTCGGTCAAACGCCCCACCAGCACGCTGTGAAGCCAGAACTGCTGCCAGTTCACCTTGATGCGGAGATGATTAAAGTTGTCCATCACGCCCACGGTGAAAGCGATGCGCCGCATGTCTTCCACGCCGATGATGAACAGAGCCTCCTGAATGTTGGAGAGATTGCGCCCGCCATGCGCTGCCGTCGCCGCGACGCGCAGGCAGCGTGCGGAAATTCCCGGGTCTAACTCCACCACTGCCGCCATTTCATCGAGGCCAAAGGTCTCGCTCTTGGCAATCGCCAAAAGTTTTAATGCCGCCGCAGAGAACGATGGCACGGTAGTTTCCGATGAAAGTAGCTCCACCACGCGATCATGCACCCAGCGTTTGGCCGGATGCGTAGCGAGAAAGGATTCATCTACCAGTCGTTTTTTTTCCATGTAACAAGCGCCCGCGCGTGACGAGGACACCCCGACTCCTATTCGGCAAAATTAGGCGGAACTAAAGCCCGAATAGTCGTGCTTCATCGAATGTGGATTGACAATTGGCAGCGATAAGTGGAAAAGCAAGGATATCACCGCCATGACCGAAGCACTGAACAATTATTTTTTGAAGCGCGCTGCCTTACTAAAACTATCTGCTCAGCGGTGTGGCTGGCCGGTGACATTGCTGGCGGGCGCGTTGCTGGCACAGGCCGTAGAAGCACAGTCAACGAATGAGGACTTGCACACCGCGGCGGCGGTGCGCGCGCTGACCGTGGAGCAAGCGCAGGCGGCGATGCCCGTTCGCTTGCGCGGAGTGGTGACTTTTTTTGATGAGCCTCTTTTCTCGCGCTTCATCCAAGACGGCACGGCGGGCATCTACCTGCAATATTCCGCCGCCACGCCCGTGCTGGTTCCCGGCCAGATTGTCGAAGTGGAAGGCATGAGCAGCCCCGGCGAGTATGCGCCCATCATCGTGCCACAACATGTGCGCGTCGTCGGCGTCGGGGAATTGCCCGCGCCGAAACCGGTGACCTACGAGCAGATCGCCAGCGGCAAGGAGGACAGCCAGTTTGTGGAAATCTCCGGCATCGTGCGGTCGGTGCAACTGCCCGAAGGGTCGCAATATCATCTGGTCGAAATCGCCACCGGCGGCGGCCGACTCTCGGTGTATGTCCGGGAACTGCCGGTAAAACGAACCGAGGAATTGTTGGACAGCCGGGTGCGCGTGCGCGGCGTCTGCTCCACACGCTTCAACCATCAGCGGCAGTTGTTCGCCATCCGGCTCATGGTGCCATTGGCGGAGGATTTGGTGGTGGAGATGCCGGCACCGGCGGATCCGTTTGCCGCCCGCCCCCGACCCATCGCCAGCCTGCTACAATTCGATCCGCAGGAATCGTTCGGCCATCGCGTGAAAGTGGCGGGGACGGTGATTTATTACGAGCCAGGCAAACGGCTTTTTCTCCAGGCGGGCGAGCAAGGCGTGGAGGTGCAGACGAAAGATCGCGCGCCGTTACAACTGGGCGATCAGGTGGAGGCGCTAGGATTTGTCGGCCAAGGTGACTACACTCCTATATTGCAGGATGCGAGCTTTCGGAAAATTGCTTCCGGCTCCCCACTCGCGCCGGAGCGTGTGGTGCCGGACGAGGCGCTGAAGGGCAAGCATGATTGTCGGCTGATTACGGTCACGGCCAAGCTGCTGGATCGCGCGCTGCAAGGAACGGATAGATATTTGATTCTTCAAAATGGCGATTTTATCTTCCACGCCTACCTCAAACCGGATGACGGCCAAGATGCGTTTGCCGGGCTGGAAAACGGCAGCCGGGTCGCCGTGACCGGTGTTTGCCTGATTGATCCAGGCAACTGGCAGGCGGGCGAGGATTGGCGAGCCAAGACATTTCGCGTCGAACTGCGTTCGGCGGCAGACATCACTGTGCTTCAGTCGCCGCCGTGGTGGACGCTAAAAAAATTATTATGGATTGCCGGCGGGCTAGGGTTTGTCACGCTCGCCACCTTTGGTTGGGTCATGGTGTTGCAACGACAAGTGGCAGAGCGTTCACGACAATTGGAAATGCAAATCCAAGAACGTCAGCGCGCCGAGCGCGGGCGGGAGATTGAACAGGAACGCGCGCGGGTGGCGCATGATTTGCACGATGATTTGGGGGCGGGTTTGACGGAGGTGAATATGTTGAGCTCGCTCGTGAAAAGTTCCGCGACCACGGCCGAGGAAAAAAAACGCTACTTGGATGATTTGACCGAAACGGCTCGGCGCATGGTGACGTCGCTGGATGAAATCGTCTGGGCGGTGAATCCGCGCAACGACACCATTGCCTCGCTCGCGAGTTATTTCGGTGCCTACGCCCAAAGGTTGCTAGAGCTCGCGTCGATAGCCTGTGGTCTGGATGTAGCGGAGGATTTGCCGGAGCATCCGCTCGATCCTCGGTTCCGGCAGGAAATTTTTCTGGCGTTCAAAGAAGCACTCACCAACATCATCCGCCACGCGCAGGCCACACAGGTCTGGTTGCGGATAGCGGTGCGCAACGGCCAACTCATCGTGGAACTAGCCGATAACGGACAGGGGTTTAATTTGAACGAGCGCAAGGCTGGCGACGATGGCTTGGCAAATATTCAGGAGCGTTTGAAATCACTTGGCGGCAACTGCGAAATTACGAGTGAACGCCAAAAGGGAACCACCGTGCGCTTTCAAGCATCGCTTCCAAAAAGATTATTATGATCAAAGTCGCTATCGTGGAAGACAACAAGACGTTGCGTGAAGGTTTCGAGACCTTGCTCAACCGCACGCAGGGCTTTGCGTGCGTCTGCACCTGCGAGACGGTGGCGGAGGCATTGAAAAAAATTCCCAAAGCGGAGCCGGACGTGGTGCTCATGGACATTCAATTGCCTGATTCCACGGGTGTGGAATGCACAGCCAGACTCAAAGAGCAGATGCCAAAGGTTCACATCGTGATTGTCACAGTGTATGAGGACTCGGAAAGAATTTTTCAGGCGTTGCGTGCAGGCGCGTGCGGTTACTTATTGAAACGCGCCCAGCCCGAGCAAATCATCAACGCCATCAAGGAGGCGCACGAAGGCGGCGTGCCGATGACGCCGGAGATTGCGCGCAAGGTAATCGGACAATTTCGCGGTCAGGCCACGGCGGCACAGCAGATGGAAAACTTGACTGACCGGGAGCGGGAAGTTTTGGAGCTGGTCATGCACGGCCACGCTAACAAGGCGATTGCCGAGCGGCTCGGCGTGACGGTGGCGGCGGTCAAATTCCATTTGCAGCACATCTACGAAAAGCTCCACGTCCATTCACGGACGGAGGCAGCGTTAAAGTTCAAACAGGGACAGGCTTCTTAAAAAACTAGCCGCTCGGCTAGCTAGGCAAATTGATGGTTGCGGTTAGTGTAGGTGCGAATCCAGCAACCACATCACACTCAATAATACTACTGCATGAAAACCCTCATTAAATTCTGTCGCTATGGCTTGGCCATGCTGCTCCTGCTCGGGGCGATCAGTTCCGCGAGCGCGGTCAATGTCATCGTGGACTCGTCCAAAACTTGGATCGGCTTCATGAATGTCTCCGAGCTGCCTGCCAATGGCGGTGCTTATCAATTTGGCAGCTATTGGGGAACGACTGACCTGAACGCCAGTTTCTCCAGCGCCGGCTTGACGTTGACGCCAAACACGAGCATCGACCGCGACGTGCCGAACGACGCATATTGGTGGGTGGGCGGTGCTGGCGGCGCTCCTAACAAAAACATGGATGCGTCTATGTATGTTCAGGACGATACGCTGGCAGGCCAAACCGTGACTTTCTCGGGCAACTGTGTTTCGAACACGCTCGTCTCGCCGTATACGGTGACGGTATTCATCAAGGATTTTGCGCCAGACTTTTCCTCATTTACAACCACTACAGCAACGTTGACCACCGGCACGGCCTTTTCCATCACGTTGGCCACGACTGCGGGAGATCACATCCAATATGGTTTTGAAACCATCGGACCGGATGCGCGTTTGGCCACGGTGGCCACCTTGGGTAAAGGAATCATCGCAGTGCCGAGCAATATCCACGTCTTGGTCGATCCGTCAAAAACCTGGCTCGGCTACATGAACGTATTTGAACTTCCGGCCAACGGTGGCGGCTATGCGTTTGGCAGCAGTTGGGGCACTGCTGATTTGAATGCCACTTTTTCTGCCGGCATTGCCACGCTAACTCCCAATTCCAGCATCTTCCGCGATGTTGCTCTCAGTGATACTTTTTGGTGGCAGGGTAGCGGCGCGGGTAACAAGAACATGGATGCCAACTTCTATGTGGAAGATTCCTCGCTGGCCGGTTCCATCGTGACCTTCTCAGGTTTTGTCTGGACGAATTCTTTGGTGTCGCCTTACACCTCGCAAGCTTTCATCAAGGAACTGGATCCCAGCGCCGGTTATGCCACGGTCAACATTATCACGACGAACCTAACTTCCACCAACTTCAGCATCACCACGGCGACCACCGCCGGCCACATTGTTCAATATGGCTTCGAGACGGTCGGGCCCAATGCGAACACCACTTCGACTCCGCTCTCGACTTTGGGTAAAGTGCTAGTGGCCAGCAATGCGCCCCCCACCGGCCCGTTGATTACATCCTTGCCTTCTCCAATCTACGTGAACGTCAGTTCGAATGTTTCCATCACCGTCGGTGTGACGGGTAGTGGATTGAGCTATCAATGGAAAAAGAACGGCGTGAACTTGAGCAATGGCAGCGGGGTGTCCGGTGCCACCACAGCCACGCTTTCGCTAAACAATGTTCAGGGAAGCGCCGAAGCTAACTACAGTGTTGTGATTACAGACTCGCTCGCTCGCACTGCAACGGGCAATTCCTACCTCGTAGTCTTCACCCCCAGCAACTTATCGTTTGATCCCAACGCCACCTTAAATGGTTTCATCAATGCTTTCTACTATGACGGCACTTCCACTCCCGGCGGTTATGCCACGGGCTTTGGTTATCCTACAGCACTACTTCAGGCCAGTATTTCGGGCGGCATTGCGACTCTCCGGCCCAACACCAGCTTGTTTAACAACAGTGACGCCTTCTGGTCAGACCTTGCTGGTGGCCCCAACAAGTGGGTCGAAGCTGATTACTATATCGCCAACGATGATCTCGCGGGAAAAACTCTGACCTTCAGCGGCTACTGCCCCAGCAACAGCGTGGATGCTTCATTCACGCCTACAGCGTGGATAACAGCCTTCGCGCCGGATTACAGTTCCAGCTCAACCGTGGTGACCAACCTCATCGCTGGACAGGCGTTCAGCATCACGTTGGCAACTTCAACGGGAACGCACATTCAATACGGATTGCGGATGTTCGGTCTAGATTATCCGCCGGGAAATCCGCTGGCGGCGGGTGCCACTTTGGTTACCGTTGTTCCCCCAACCATGACTGCGAGCCGGTCGGCCGGAGTCACATCCATCAGCTTCCCCTCGATGAGCGGTCACGCTTACACGGTTCAATACAAGAATAACCTTACGTACAGCACATGGCAGACATTGACTTCAACTGGTGGAACGGGTGCCACCGTATCCGTCACTGACAATGCCAGTGTGGCCAATCGGTTCTACCGTTTATCGGTTCAATAAAATAAACACATCCTGCCGGGCCGGCGCAGGCTGCGTCGGCCCGGAACAAAACCAATGAAAATTTCCCCCTCCAACCGCAAATCGGCATTCACCCTGATTGAATTGCTTGTGGTCATCGCCATCATCGCGATTCTTGCAGCGATGTTGCTGCCCGCATTGGCGGCGGCCAAAGCCAAGGCCAAGGGCATCGCCTGCACGAGCAACAACAAACAAATCGGCCTAGCCGCGATGATGTTTGTGGGGGACAACAATGACATGCTGCCGGTGCTGAAAGAGAAAAATTATGCCTCCCACAATACCAACTGGTGGTTCCGTTACCTGGGCGACGGCAGCTACATCACCAGTAGTTCGCAGTCGAACAATGTGTGGCGCTGCACGGTAGTTCAAGACGCGGACATCCAGTCGGCGACCGTAAATTTTTACAATTCACCCTGCGAAGGTTACGGACCGTTTGAGGACACCGTCAACACGGCCAATTGCGCAATCCGCTATAATCTGGATCTGACCGGAAAAACGCAGGGTGGACGAAAGATGACCTCCATCAACCGCACCAGCCAAATCTGGCTGATCGGCGATGTGGGCACGCCCAAAATCGGCGGCAGTTCCAACAAACTGCCCACGGGCTATTACACCGACATCACCGTGATCAAACCCATCATCTCCCCGGCACCGGGCACGGGCTGGACCACTGTCCCCTCCTACAAGCAAGCAGCGTGTCGTCACAACGGCCGCGCCAACTATTCCGCGTGCGACGGTCATGTCGAGACCGGGAAGTGGTCGGATTTAAGCACGGATGCCAATGACGTGTTCGCCATCAACTCGTTCTGAAATCTATTTTCGCCAGCTACTGCCACCCAATTCCCATGAACCAAAAACTCCTGCTCGCCATTGTGGCCATCACCGGCGCGTGCCTTCCGCTCGGCGCCAGTCCCGCCACCGACGCCAAGAATCTGCTCGCCCGGATGACGCTCGATGAAAAAATCGGCCAGATGGTGCAGGTGGATTCTGCTGCACTTCATGATAGAGCCGACGTGAAAAAATATTTTCTCGGTTCCATCTTGAGCGGCGGTGGCTCCGACCCCGCGGACAACCGCCCGGAAACTTGGCTCAAGTTCGTCGGCGACTTTCAGGCGCAAGCATTGCAGACGAGGCTGAAAATTCCCCTGCTCTACGGCATTGATGCTGTGCATGGCCACAATAACATTGATGGCGCAGTCATTTTTCCGCACGACATCGGCCTCGGCGCCACGCACAACCCAGTGCTTGCGTCTCGCGCCGCGCGAATCACGGCCGAGGAAGTCGCCGGCACAGGCATCCACTGGGCGTTCGGCCCGTGTGTCGCCGTCGCGCAGGACATCCGCTGGGGGCGCACTTACGAAAGTTTCAGCGACGATCCTGCTTTGGTTTCCATGCTCGGCGCCGCACAAGTGCGCGGAATTCAAACGCCGCTCGAAAATGGTTTTACCGTGCTCGCCTGCCCGAAACATTTCCTTGCCGACGGCGGCACGGCCAACGGCGTGGATCAGGGCAACACGATTTGCGACGAGGCGACCTTGCGGAAAACGTTCCTCCCACCGTATGCCGCGGCCGTAAAAGCTGGCGCGAAATCCATCATGGTTTCCTTCAGCAGTTGGAACGGCGTGAAGATGCACGCCAACAAATACCTCCTCACCGACGTGCTCAAGGGCGAACTGGGCTTCCAAGGCTTTCTCGTTTCGGACTGGGCGGCGATTGACCAGATTACGCCCGACTACAAGAAGGATATCGAAATTTCCATCAATGCCGGACTCGACATGGTGATGATCCCGTATGGGCCGGGACAGGCGAACAACTACGTTGAATTCATCGCCGACCTAAAAGACTTAGTCGCCACAGGTCGTGTGCCACAAGCGCGGATTGATGACGCAGTGAAGCGGATTCTCCAAACGAAAATGGAGCTTGGCCTTTTTGAACATCCGAATGCTAACCCCAAATCGCTGGCACAAATCGGTTCTGCTGAACACCGACAGGTTGCGCGCGACTGTGTGCGCGAGTCGGCCGTGTTGCTGCGCAATGAAAACCACGCTCTGCCGCTGGCGAAAAACCTCAAGCATCTTGCCGTAGTCGGCAAAGCGGCGGACGACTTGGGCATCCAGTGCGGCGGCTGGACCATTTCGTGGCAGGGCGATGCCGGCAACGTGATCAGCGGCGGCACGACGTTGCTGGCCGCCATCAAAAAAGCCGTTTCCAATAAAACGGAAGTCACCTTCTCACCCGACGGCGAAAATTTATCCGGAGCCGAGGCCATCATCGTCGTCGTGGGAGAAATGCCTTACGCGGAAATGAAAGGCGACCGCAGCGACTTGAATCTGGCCGCGAGCGATGCCGCGTTGATTGCCAAAGCCAAGGCTGCTGGCGTGCCGGTGGTAACAGTCTTGTATTCCGGCCGGCCGCTCGTGCTAGCAGAATCTTTGACGGCGAGCGATGCGTTCGTGTCCGCGTGGTTGCCCGGCACCGAAGGCGCCGGGCTGGCGGACGTGCTGTTCGGCGATTTCAAACCCACGGGCAAACTCCCGCGCCCGTGGCCGCACGACAATTCTGAGTTGAATGGCTCCGCAACAGCCACGCCATTGTTCGCGACCGGCTTTGGGCTGACTTACACTGCCGGTATGAAGGCAAAGGAATTGAAAACAGCTGCCTTACATGAATAAGAAACTTGGCATTACCCTCGCAATTTTTTGCGGGATGCTGGTCACGCACCTGCCAGCGGCCAATGTCTTGAGTAGTCCGGGTTTTGAATCCAACCCGGCTGGACAAAGCCAGAATATCATTGGCTGGACTTGGTATGGCCAGCCTTGGGGAAATACTTTTAACCAAACCGGCTCAGACGCGCGCAGCGGCAACAATTATTTTAAAGTTTTCCAAGGTTTCACCAGCAGCGTCAATTACAGCGGCGTTTACCAGGATTACATTTCCGGGTCGGGAGTGAGTTACACGGCGGACGGTTGGGCCAAGACAATTTCGTCCGATGCGCTGGCCGGACAGAACATTGCTTGGTTGGAAGTGACTTTTCGCGATGCCAACGCTTCGGTGCTGGCACTCTATCGCTCCGGCGTGATTTCGACTAATGGCTTTCCTAAAAACACCTGGGTAAATCTGCCAGTGATGAATCAATTCAATCCCACCACCTACGTCATCACCAACACCACCAAATCGCTCGTTGCGCCGCCCGGAACTTATTTTGTGCGTTACCAAGTAACGTTTCAGGGCGATGCCGCTGGTTCGACGGGCTCGGTTTATTTCGACGACTTGAATTTGAATCTCACTAGCGCCGCGCCCTATGGCGACTGGAACATTGTGTGGAGTGACGAGTTCAACGGCACGGCAGTAGACACAAACACCTGGACCTACGATCTCGGCAACGGAGGTTCCAATCCCGGCTGGGGCAATAGCGAACTGGAATACTACACCGGCCGCACTAACAACGCCTCGGTCTACGACGGCCTACTGCACATCATCGCGCGCAAAGAGGCCACCAATGGTTTTAGCTACACATCCGCGCGGATGAAAACGCAAGGCCTACGTGCGTGGAAATACGGTCGCTTCGAATGGCGTGCGCGCAGTCCCGGCGGCACGGGTTTCTGGCCGGCGCTCTGGTTTCTCGGCACGAACATCACCACCGTCGGCTGGCCCGGCTGCGGCGAGATTGACGTGATGGAAGCGAACGGTGTAACCCACACGAACGTGCAAGGCAGCCTCCATTCCGGCAGCGACGAGACGACGATCTACACTTTTCCTGACGGCGGTTCCGTTACGAACTTTCACAACTACGTTTTGGACTGGAGCACGAACGCGTTTCTCTTTTACGTGGACGGCCATCTCTACCAGTCGCAAACAAGTTGGACGAGCAGCCTTGGCAGTTATCCCACCCCGTTCGACAAGCCGGAGTTCATGATCCTGAACCTCGCAGTCGGCGGAAATTACGTCGGCAATCCCAGCGTCGCTGCCATCAACGCCAACGGCGGATTCCCCGGCGAACTTCAGGTGGATTACGTCCGCGTCTTGAACCAGACCACGCCGCTAAAAATTTCCCTCCTGCGCACGAATAACGCCTTGCTGGTGTCGTGGCCGAGCAATGTCGTTGGCCACCTGCAAGCACAATTCAACTCCGGCCTCGGCACGAATTGGGCGGACCTTACGCAAACGACCAATCCCGCCAGCATCCGTCCCACCAATAGCAGCGGGTTTTTCCGGCTTCAATCGCCGTGACTACTTTGCAGCGGCAAAAACGAAAATTGTGCGCGCCTCAAAAATTATTTAAGCTGTCAGGATGTTCGATTCGTTAAGCAGCAAGCTCCAGAATGCCTTCCGCAATTTGCGCGGCCTCGGAAAAATTTCCGAGGACAACATCACCGAAGCGCTCCGCGAAGTCCGCATGGCGCTCCTCGAGGCCGATGTGAATTTCAAGGTCGCGCGCGATTTCATTGAACGCGTCAAAACCAAATCACTCGGCGCGGAAGTCGTGGCTGGCGTCCAGCCCGGTCAGCAGATCATCAAGATTGTTTCCGATGAACTCACCTCTTTGCTCGGCTCGCAAAACGCCGCGCTCAAACTCGACGGCAATCCCACTTGTTTGATGATGGTCGGTCTGCATGGCGCAGGCAAAACCACGTCATCCGGCAAACTCGCGAAGCTGCTCAAAAAACAAGGCCGCGCCCCTTTGCTCGTCGCGGCGGATGTGTATCGCCCAGCGGCGATGGATCAACTCGAAACGCTTGGCAAACAAGTTGAGGTTCCCGTCTTCATCAAGCGCGGCGAGACCGATGTTTTGAAAATCGCGCGCGAGGCGCTGGCCTTTGCGAATTTGAATGGCCGCAACGTCATCATCTTCGACACCGCCGGGCGTTTGCAGATTGATGAACCGCTCGTGCAAGAACTCGTGCGCTTGCGCGACCTCGTGCAGCCACAGGAAATTTTGCTCGTGCTCGATGCCGCCACCGGCCAAGAAGCCGTGAACGTGGCGACGCATTTTGACCAAGCGCTGAACATCACCGGCTCAATTCTCACCAAGCTCGACGGCGACGCGCGCGGCGGCGCGGCGTTGAGCATGAAATCTGTCACCGGCAAGCCGATCAAGTTCGCGGGCGTCGGTGAAAAACTAGATGAGTTCGAGCCGTTTCATCCCGAGCGCATGGCGTCGCGGATTTTGGGCATGGGCGACGTCGTCAGTTTGGTTGAGCGCGCCGCCGAAACCGTTAATGAAGAAGACGCCAAGCGCATGGAAGAAAAAATGCGTAAGGGTGAATTTTCGCTCGAAGATTTTCTGGAGCAGTTGCGTGCGATGAAAAAACTCGGTTCGCTCGAAAGCATCATGAAGATGTTGCCCGGCGGCGGCGATGCGCTGAAGCAGATTGATATCGGCAAGCAGGAAAAAGAATTCAAACGCATGGAAGGCATGGTGTGCGCGATGACGCTGAAGGAACGGCGCAATCCGATAATTTTGAATGCCAGCCGCCGGCGGCGCATCGCGGCTGGCAGTGGTGTGACGGTGACGGAGTTGAACACGATGCTCAACAAATTTTTTCAGATGCAGACGATGATGAAAAAGATGGGCAAGATGTCCAAGATGATGGGCAAAATGGGCGGCGCAATGCCGGGGGTGTTTCGTAGATAATTTTTTTTGCGAGTTGTGCCGACCGTGCCACGTGTAACGGGCGTTGGCACAATTTTCTGTGCCAAAATTTTCCAGTGTGCCTTTGTCTGGAAAATTGGTTCTTCAAAAACTGTTGATTTTATTGATTTCTCTGCGGTTTTATCGGTTGGCATTCCACAAGCTAAATGGGAGTTGTCCGACAACTTTAACCATTAACCGAAAGGAAAATTAAATATGAAACTGATACAATATTCGCGTCCCGTGGCTTGGCCGACCTTCGGCCGGCTGTCCAACTTGCAGGATGAAATCGACCGGCTGTTTGAAGCCCCGCTGACCGCCTGGGCGCCCGCGCTCGACGTGCATGAAGACAAAGATAGTTTCAGCGTGCGCGTGGAGTTGCCCGGCATGAAGCGCGAAGACATCGAAGTCTCGTTGCACGACGGCGCGCTGGTCATCTCTGGCGAACGTAAAACGGAGGCGGTTCATGAAGACACGGAAGTTCATCGGCAGGAGCGTTATTATGGGAAATTTTCCCGTGCGCTCACGTTGCCGGCGGCGGTTTCGGGCGAAAAAGTGAAAGCGCAATACAAGGACGGAATCCTTACCGTCACGTTGCCCAAGGCGGAAGAAGCCAAACCGAAAGCCATCACCGTCAGCGAATAATCCGTTGCAGAAAAATCATAAGGCCGGAACTGATGTTTCAGTTCCGGCCTTATTTTACAATGCGTTTTAGACGTAAAGGTAAACGTAAACCGAGAACGACACCGCCGCGAGGCCAGCCGCGGCCGCGAGCGACCAGAGAAAACTCTTCTGGCGTGCCGCGATGGAGAACGTGGCAATGATCACCGCCAATTGCGCCGCGAGCATGCCGTAGAAAAATTTTGCGCTGCGTTTGTGATGTTTCTCGGCGGTGTAATTACTCTGGCGCACCTGCAACTCATAGATGTTCGCCACCGCTTGATTTAATTTTGCCTCGGCGTCGTAGCGCGCTGCCGTGTAGCGCAGTCGCGCGGCGGAAAAACTGCGGAACACATTTTTGTCGCCGGTCATCAGCGAGTCATCCAACTTGTCCACGGTCTTGTTGACCGGCTTCGTCGCATTGTCAAACGCATCGGCGGCCGCCTTCGCGGCGGTCAAAGAATCCGCCAGCGCCGCCGGTTTGATTTTCACCAACGCGGCGGTGGTTTCCGCTTCCGGCGCAGAATTCGCGACATCCGTGATGGCTTTATTGACCGCGTCATCGAATTTCGCAGGCGTAGCCGGCGGCAAGTCGGTTTTCACCAGCGCCGTCACCGTTGCCTCGTCAACCTTGGGCAAAACTTCCGCCGTCAGCGGCGTGATATCCACCGTCGCCGCCAGCAGATCAAGCGAATTGCGCGCCGAAGCGCTGCGCAATTTCTTGGCCTGATAAAAACTCCACTGGTCGCCCGCCTTGGACTGGAGTTGCGCCGCCGCTGAACGGTCATATTGCGCTTTGGTCATCTCGCTCGACGCGAGACCGGCGAGCATCGTCGCAATGACCGTCATCACAATGGGCGTTGCGCCGAGGATTTTGCCCCACTTATTTTGCGGCAATTCCTGTTTCAGTTCGTTGGGAATTTCAATTTTTGCAGCCATAAAATTTTTACGATTTCGCGCGCAATTTACCTGAAACAAAATTGCTCCGCCAGCCTGCAAAACACATTGCCGCGCGCGCCGGAAAAATTCACCATCAGCATGTGAACGAAATCTGGCAAAGCGAATCCGTCAGCGCCCAAACGCAAACCATTGCGCGCAGCCTGAAACATCTCACCGGACGCGATTTGCTGTCGGGAAATTTCCCCGCCGCCGAACTTGCAGAAAAAGTTTTTCATGCGCCGTTCGTTTTAGTTTCGCACGGCACGGAAGCCGACCCGGTTTTGAATTACGGAAACCAGTCTGCACTCGCGCTTTGGGAAATGTCGTGGGCCGAACTCACGCGCACGCCCTCGCGCCTGACCGCCGAAGCGCCCAACCGCGAGGAGCGTGCGCGCCTGCTAGAAACGGTAAAAACGCGCGGATTCATTGATGATTATTCCGGCATTCGTATTTCAAATATGGGTCGTCGTTTCAAGATTTCCCGCGCCACCGTGTGGAATTTGATTTCCGAAAACGGCCAGCCGTGCGGTCAGGCCGCGATGTTTTCGCAATGGGAATTTCTTTGAACTGCACGCGCCGCCGTTTAACTTTCCGCCTGTCCGTGAACGAAACCGCCGCCCAACCTGACGCGAACGAGCGCAAAATAATTTTGCTGCTGTGCCTGCTCGCCGCCGCGCACGTTTTTATTTTTTCTGCCGCGCTCCCGTTTTTCAGCAATGTGGATGAGCAGATGCACTTCGATCTCGCCGTGAATTATTCGCAGGGAAAAATTCCACGCGTGCTCTCGCCGCCTAATGCCGAGGCGCTGCCATTCATGGTGATTTACGGTTCGCCAGAATTTTTACAAACCAGCGGCGGAATTGCTTCGCCGCCGTGGAAACTTCCGCTGGCGGATGTGCGCGAAAATCTTCTCAACAAATCTGCCGCCTACCAAAACCATTTTCAAAACCACGAGGCCGCGTCGCCGCCGCTTTACTACGCCGTCGCGGGCGCGTGGTGGCGGCTCGGAAAAATTCTCGGACTCGATGGCGGCCATTTGCTTTACTGGCTGCGCTTTTTGAACGTTCCGCTGGTTGCCGCGCTCGTGTGGCTCGGTTGGCTGGCGGCAAAAAAAGTTTTCCCCGAGAATAATTTTATCCGCCTCGCCGTGCCCGCGCTCATCGCGTTTTTACCGCAAACAACATTTTACGCAATAAACAACGATGTTTTCTCGCCGCTCACTTTTGGCGCGGCGTTCATTTTGCTGCTTTATTTTTGGGAAGCAGAAATTCCATCAACCCGTCTTGCCGCCGCGACCGGCCTCGCCTTGGCTGCAACTTTTCTGACGAAAATTTCAAACCTGCCGCTGCTCGTCGTCGCCGGAATTTTTCTCGCGCTGAAATGTTTCCGGCTGGCGCGCGCGGCAAAAATGCAGCCCGCCGCTCCGTCGTTGTATTTTTTACTGCTTTGCGCCGGATTGCCAGTAATCGGCTGGCTGGCGTGGTGCAAATCGAACTTCGGCGACCTAACCGGCTCGGCGGCCAAAATTCATTTTCTCAACTGGACGAGTCAGCCGTTCGCCGAATGGTTTCACCACCCAATCTTTACGCCATCCGGCCTCTGGTTTTTTCTGAAAGGAAATCTCGCGACGTTCTGGCAGGGCGAATTATTATGGCATCGTCAGCCGCTGGCATTGCCCATCTTGGATTTGCTTTACGTTTTGCTGACGCTCGTATTACTGCTGTTCGCGCTGAACATTTTATTGCGTCGGCCAAATACATTTTCCGCTTCCCAACGAACCGCGCTGCGGTTGGCGTTCGCCAGTTTTGTGGCGCTGCTGATGTTTTTTGCGTGGTTGTCAGTGAAATACGATTTCAATGATTGCTTTTATCCATCGCGCGAACATCCGTTTTTCGTGTCCGGACGACTGTTGCTCGGCGCGCTGATTCCGCTCTTGATTTTGTTTGCAGTTGGCCTTGATCAACTGCTCAAGAAATTCCCCGACCGCGTAAAGTTTTTTGCACTAGCTGTGTTGCTATTATTAATGCTCACATCGGAAATCGCCATTGATTGGTGCATTTTTCCGTCGGCCTACAACTGGTTTCATCTGTGAGTGGTCGTCTGTTTTGCTGCTTGGTTTCGCCACCGATTTTATGGTTTAATGTCCGTCGCCATTTTTATGGAAGACACGAATTCACTCATCGAACAGCGCAAGGCCAAGCTCAAATCGCTTGAAGCCAAGGGCATTTTTCCGTTCCAAAATAAATTCACGCCGGACTCCGAATGCAACGCCGCCCGCAGCGGATTCGATTCCGGCGCGCTCGCTGAAGGCACGAAGGTTTCCGTCGCCGGGCGCATCACCGCGCACCGCGACATGGGCAAATCCATGTTCATTGACGTGCGCGACCAGAGCGGACGCATCCAAGTTTACGCGCAGAAAAATACTTTGGGCGACGAGCAGTTCAACATTTTTACGCATCTTGACCTCGGCGATTTTGTCGGCGTCACGGGAACTTTATTTCGCACGAAAACTGGCGAGCCGAGCGTCAAGCTGGAAGCTTTCACCATTCTTGCAAAATCACTTCGCCCGCCACCCGCGAAATGGCACGGACTTGAAGATACGGAAATTCGCTATCGTCAGCGTTACCTTGATTTGATTGCGAATCCTGACGTAAAAAATGTTTTTCTCCAGCGCAGTGAAATCGTTCACGAGATCCGAAATTTTTTCCACACGCGCGGTTATGTTGAAGTTGAAACGCCCGTGATGCAGCCGATTCCCGGCGGCGCGGCGGCGCAGCCTTTCGTCACCAAACACAACGCGCTCGGCTGCGAATTTTATCTCCGCATCGCGTTGGAACTTTACCACAAGCGACTGCTCGTCGGCGGCATTGACAAGCTGTTTGAGATCGGGAAAAACTTCCGCAACGAAGGTCTCTCGCGCCGGCACAATCCCGAATTCACGATGCTCGAAGCTTATTGCGCGTTCGGCGATTACGCGACGATGATGGAAACGGTCGAGTCGCTCATCAAACAAGTCGCGCAAAAAGTTTTGGGCACGCTCGTCATTGAAACCAAAGATGCTGAAGGCAAAGTCACTAAGACAATTGACCTCACGAATTGGCGGCGCGCGAAATATAACGACCTCGTCAAAGAAAAAGCCGGTTCGGATTGGTTTGAAGTTACGCCCGAAGCCCGTCGTCAACGTGCACACGACATGGGTGCGGAAATCGGCAAGGAGTTTGAAGATTTTGAAGTCACGAACGCCGTGTTCTCCAAATTCATCGAGCCGACTTTGATTCAGCCCACGTTCGTCACGCATCTGCCCAAAGAACTCGTGCCGCTCGCCAAGCTTTCGCCCGAGGACCCGACGACCGTCGAGGTTTTTGAATGCTGTATTAACGGTCAGGAAATCTCACCGGGTTACACCGAGCAAAACGACCCGATTGCCCAGCGCACAACGCTGGAGCATCAAGCCGGTGGCGAGCAACAAAAACTAGATGAAGACTTTTTGGTGGCATTGGAACACGGAATGCCTCCGGCTGGCGGTATTGGAATCGGAATTGACAGACTCTGCATGATGCTGTTAGGACAAGAGAGTATTCGAGATGTAATTTTGTTTCCGCAACTGAAACCAAAATAAATCGGCATTGTCTGTCCATTCAAACAAATGAAAACCTTTATGGAAAAACTGAATCGGTTCTGGGTTGGGTTCCTTGTTGGTGTCGTGTTGTGTGCGTTGTTCCTTTACGAGCACATTCAGAAATATGAATTCCACACAGGGTCGGACGGGCAGGTTATGTGGCAATGCAACCGAAGAACTGGCGAGACAAAAATCCTAACATCTTATACTAGCAGTTTTGAAATGTGGCACGGTATCGGGAATGATTTTATTTTTAACAAGCAAACCGGCCAAATCTATCGTTATTATAAAAATGATACGAACAGCGTCCCGGATGAAGGTTTTTGCCCTTTGGATTATGGAAATCCCACAAGGCGTTAAAAAATTGTTCGTCACGCATCTGCCCAAGGAACTCGTGCCGCTCGCCAAGCTTTCGCCCGACGACCCGACGACCGTCGAGGTTTTCGAGTGCTGCATCAACGGTCAGGAAATTTCGCCCGGTTACACCGAGCAGAATGATCCGATTCAGCAGCGCGCCACGCTGGAACATCAGGCCGGCGGCGAACAGCAGAAGCTGGACGAGGATTTTCTCGTCGCGCTCGAACACGGCATGCCGCCCGCCGGCGGCATCGGCATTGACCGCCTGTGCATGATGCTCCTCGGCCAGGAAAGCATTCGCGACGTGATTTTGTTCCCGCAGTTGAAACCGAAATAACAAAGCAAAGTAGGGGCGAGCTGCCGCTTGTCCGATTATTTTGGGCCGCGCCGCCGCGCGGCCCTACCATTTTATAAATTTTACATGTTAACCGTAGCCGGACTTTCTAAATCATTTGGTGGACGCGAATTGTTTGACGACGTTTCGTTCAACATCATGTCGGGCGACCGCATCGCCATCACCGGGCCGAATGGCGCGGGCAAATCCACGCTCATCAAAATCATTCTCGGCAAAGAGGAACCGGATGGCGGCACGGTGTCGTTCATTCGCGGCACGCGCGTCGGGTATTTGCCGCAGGAAAGCGAGCCCGCCGGCAACGAAACGGTGATGGAAGTCGCCGTGCCACACGAGCATGAGCACGATGGTCAGTTTATCGCGAAGGTGAAACAGATTCTCGCGAGTCTCGGTTTCAAGCAGACGGATCACGACCGTCCGGCGCGGGAAATGTCCGGTGGCTGGATCATGCGCGCGCACCTCGCGCGGCTGCTTGCGGAAGAACCGGACTTGCTGATGCTCGACGAGCCGACCAACCATCTCGATCTCGAAACGCTCATCTGGTTTCAGGATTATCTGAAATATTATCCGGGCGCGATTCTGATGATTTCGCACGATCGCGAATTTCTGAACAATCTGTGCACGCACATCGCGGAATTGCGCGCGGCGAAAATCATGCGCTACACCGGCAACTACGATGAGTATTTGGTGCAGCGCGCGGCGATGGAGGCGACGTTGATTGTGACAGCCAAAGCGCAACAACGCGACATTGACCGGCTGCAACTCTTCGCCGACCGCTTTGGCGCGAAAGCCAGTAAAGCTTCGCAGGCGCAGAGCAAACGCAAACAGATTGAGCGCATCAAGGAAGACATGGTGCAGATTCCCGACGGCCCGGAATCCACGATGGGTTTTCGTTTTCCGCAACCGCAGCGCAGCGGTCAGCGCGTCATCACGCTCGAGAAAATCAAGTTCGGCTACGGCGAAAAACTGATTTACGACGGCATTGATTTTGAAGTCGAACGCGACCAGCGGATTGTTTTGGTCGGACCGAACGGCGCGGGCAAATCCACGTTGTTGAAACTTTTGGCGCAAGTGCTCACGCCGCAATCAGGCGAACACAAGCTCGGTCACAACGCGAAGTTTGGCTACTTCGCGCAGCATCGCGCGGCGATGTTGAATCCGAAAAACACCGTTTTCCAGGAAGCGCTGGACACGCCGCAACGCATCACGGAGCAGGCGATTCGCACGGTGCTTGGGAGTTTTCTATTTCGCGGCGACGACATTTACAAACCGGTCAGCGTGTTGAGCGGCGGTGAAAAAAGCCGGCTCGCGCTGGTGAAATTGCTGCTCGATCCGCCGAATCTGTTGTTGATGGACGAGCCGACGACGCATCTGGATTTGGCGAGCGTTGATGCGCTCATTGAAGCGTTGAAGCAATATCAAGGCACGCTGGTTTTCATCAGCCACGATGTGCATTTCATCCGCGCGCTGTCCACGCACGTCGTCCGCGTCGAGGCGGGCACGCTGAAACATTTTGGCGGCGGTTACCAATATTATTTGGACAAGACGGCGCAATCGGCACGCGCGGCGCTGACGAGTTCGAGCTTCGGTAGCGTGGTCAGCCGACCGGTCGTCGCGCAAGTGGATCGCAAAGAACAGAAGCGTTTGGAAGCCGCCCAACGGCAAGCGCGTTCGAATAAAAAATCGGAAATCCAGAAGCGTATCGCGGTTTTGGAAAAAGAAATCGCCGACCTCGAAGCGAAGGAGCGCGATTACGCGGCGGAGTTGGAAAAACCGGAGACGTATCATTCCGGCGGTCGCGCGACGCAGATCAATCGCGAGCTGGCGCAGGTGACGGATCGTTTGGAAGCGGCGAATGCTGAATGGGAAAAAGCGGGTGCGGAGCTGACGCAACTGGAAGGTTGAAAACTCAGTTGCCGAAAATCCGCTGGCGCACTTGAACGGTTTATGCGAGTTTGCGGTCACATCAAGACTATGAAAACACTCGCTCTCATCGCTGGAATTGTTCTTGCCGCAAACCTCACGCTGCGCGCCGATGACGCCAAACCCACGCCTGACAAGCTGACAATGTGTCCCGTGTCCGGCGAAAAACTGGGCGGCGATATGGGCGGACCGTATGTGTTCACTTATCAAGGTCAGGAAGTGAAATTGTGCTGCAAGAGCTGCAAAAAAGATTTCGACAAAGACCCGAATAAGTTCATCGTCAAGATTCGTCAGGCCGATACGGCTGGCAAAAACTGACGTTTGAATGCCAAAAAATGTCCGGCATACAGTTTCCGGATGTGCGATAAGTAGATTGTGAAGATTGCGCTGACACTCCTTTGTAGCCTGTTCCTGATGTTGGGACAGGTAGCGGCGCAGTGCACATTAGTTCCCAGCGCGAGCGTCGCGAAGCATGACTGTGGCTGCGGTGGCAAAATGAGTTGTTGCGCGGCCAAACAAGCCTCAGTTCCCCAACCGGTCGCGGCCACCGTTCCTGCAGGCTCGCAAAATGAAATCGTCTCTTCCATTCCGGTATTATCGGTTTGGGTTTTGACGAATACCGAAACGGTTTCTATTTCTCCGAACATCCCCGCTTCCTTGTCCGCCAGCGTTGTGCCGGTTTTCGCGCGCAACTGCGTCTGGCTCATTTGATTCTTCTTATTTAAAGGCCGTGGTGTGCCTTGAGCAGCCGCATTGCGTTTATTTCCTTTGTTCTACGGATTTTGTGCCCGTGAATTTTCCATGAAATTTTCTGTCGCGCACAGACGACAGTAACCAAAAAACAAAGATTAAATATTTATGAAAACAAAAATTATTCTGACGGTCACGTTGGCCGCGGTGTTAGGCAGCGGTTTGATGTGGTTTGCAACTAACCATGCAATGGCGGCAGATGCCACTCCCGCCAGCCAGAAAATAGCGTATTACACTTGTCCGATGCATCCGTCGATCAAGGCAGACAAGCCGGGCGATTGTTCTATTTGCGGTATGCATTTGGTGCCGGTCTATGTAAGAGCAAACACGAACGCTGCGGCGGCAAGCGTCGAGTCCAAAGCTCCCGCGATGATGCCAGGCGGCTGTTTTTCTGGAATGAGCCATTAACCGATACAAAATCATGAAGCACAAAATACTTCTATTTGTGTTGCTCGTGATGGTCGTCGGTGCGGGTGTGGTGTGGATGGCCAAAAGCCATTCACCTGCATCCGCGGCGGCGGCGGCGAGCGGTCGCAAAATTCTGTATTACCAGAGCTCGATGCATCCGTGGATCAAGTCCGACCAACCGGGCAAGTGCCCGATTTGCGGTATGAATCTAGTGCCGGTTTATGAAGGTGATGCGATGGGCGACACCAATATGGTTGCGCTCAACGCCAATAGCGTAAGCGCTATCAACGTGCAGACGGAAACCGTCCAGCGCCGCGCCATTACGCACACGATTCACGTCATCGGGCGCATCCAAAAAAACTCCGCGACCGCCGCGTGGTTTGTATTCGATGTTTATGAGCGCGATTTACCTTGGCTCAAGACGGGCCAGAATCTTGAAGTCACATTGCCTGCTGTGCCGGATAAAATTTATTCGGCGCAAATCCGGCAACACAGCTCGCAGACATTTGCTGACCGCGATTTGGACGACATGAGCGACAGCACGAAAATTCGTGCAGAAATTCTCAACCCACCAGTCGAAGTGCCCGGCTTTGAGGGAAAAGCATTCTTCAACAATCTCCACGCCGAATCGCACATTGCTACGACGACTCCGGAAGTCCTGACCGTCCCGCGCAGCGCCGTGATTGCGCGCGACAGTAATCCGATTGTTTATGTCGAGAAAAGTGTTGGCTACTACACGCCAAAAAAACTGACGCTCGGTCGCATGGGTGATGAATATGCCGAGGTGCTGGCTGGTCTCGACGACGGTGACAAAGTGGTCATCAACGGTAATTTGTTGATTGATGCTGAGGCGCAAATCAAGGGCGGGAGATAATTTTATGATCAATCGCATCATCGAATGGTCGCTGCGTAATCGCTTCCTCGTCATCTGCGGTGTCGCGCTGCTCGTTGGTTTTGGCGTGCGCGCGGTGTATCGCACGCCGGTGGACGCGATTCCCGACTTGAGCGAAAACCAAGTTGTCGTCTTTGCCGACTGGCCTGGCCGCAGCCCGCAGGAAGTTGAAGACCAAGTTACTTATCCACTCTCGGTGAATTTACAAGGACTCGCCGGTGTGAAAACTGTCCGTGCGAATTCCATGTTCGGCTTCTCGCTCGTCACAATTATTTTCGATGACAAAATTGACAATTACTTCGCGCGTTCGCGCGTTCTCGAAAGGTTGAATTATCTTGGCAGCCAGCTTACCACCGGCGTCACGCCGCAACTCGGCCCGGACGCGACCGGCCTCGGCTGGGTCTATCAATACTACCTCGACGTTGATCCAAAAAAATCTCCACACGGCGGTTACGACCTCGGCCAATTGCGCGCAACGCAGGATTGGTTTGTGCGCTACCAGTTGAATTCCGTTCACGGCGTCGCGGAAGTGGCAACTGTCGGCGGCTTCGTGCGGCAATATCAAATTGAAGTTTCCTCGCTGAAAATGCGCGACCGCAATGTGTCGCTGCAAACCGTCATGGACGCCGTCAAGCAGAGCAATCTGAACGTCGGCGGCAAGGTGATTGAGGAAAATGGAATGGAGTTTGTCGTGCGCGGTATTGGTCTTGTGAAGTCGGCGGGCGATTTGGAAAACATCGTGCTGCAACAAAACAGCGGCCTGCCGGTGTATCTCAAGGACATCGCGAACGTGCAGATTGGCGGTGATTTTCGGCGCGGCGCGTTGGACATTGACGGCCACGAAGCTGTCGGCGGCATCGTTGTCATGCGCACCGGCGAAAATGCGATGCAGGTCATCCGCGATGTGAAGGCGAAGATTGCGCAGATTTCACCGAGCCTGCCGCCGGGCGTCAGCATCAAATCATTTTACGACCGCAGCGAATTAATTTCGCGCACGCTCGACACGCTCAAGCACGCGCTGACGGAAGAAGCTATTCTCGTCACGCTCGTCATCATTATTTTTCTGTTCCACTTCCGCAGCATTCTCATCGTCACGCTGCCGCTGCCGCTTTCGATTTTGTTCTCGTTCATTTTGATGAATCAGTTCGGCATCACTTCGAACATCATGTCGCTTGCCGGCATCGCTATCGCCATCGGCGTGCTGGTGGATGCGGGTATTGTCATGGCCGAAAATGCCATCCGTCATTGCGAACAGGCAGAAACGAAGAAAGGTTCACGCTTGAACCAGGCCGAATCGCTGCAAGTCACACTCGAAGCGGCGCAACAAGTTGCCCGGCCAATTTTCTTTGCGATGGTCATCATCATTCTCGCGTTCGTGCCGGTGTTTGCTTTGAGCGGACAGGAAGGAAAATTATTTCACCCACTCGCTTTCACAAAAACTTTCGCGATGCTCGGCTCGACAATTCTCGCCATCACGCTTGTGCCGGCGCTGTGCGCAACGTTCATTCGCGGGCCGTTTCACTCGGAGGATTCTAATCCGCTGATGAAAGTTCTGCTGGCGATTTACAATCCACTTTTGGATTTGGCTCTGCGCTTCCGTAAAACCGTTCTCGGTTTGGCCCTGATTTGTTTGGTCGCCGCGCTGGCACTTGCGTTTGGTGTGCCCAAACCCATTGTTGAAAAAATTCACTCCGTGAACCCGCAACTGGCCGCCAAGCTTCCGCGCGGGATGGGGAGTGAATTCATGCCGACGTTGAATGAAGGCAGTTTGCTGTTCATGCCGGTGTTGCTGCCGAGCACGTCGCTTACGGAAGTAAAAAAAATTATGGCGTGGCAGGACGCAGTCATCAAACAGACGCCGGAAGTTGAATCCGTCGGCGGCAAGCTTGGTCGTTCGGAAACCGCCACTGACCCCGCACCCATCGAAATGATCGAGACGACCATCATGCTCAAGCCGGAAGCGCAGTGGCGCGCAGGCATGACGAAGGAAAAACTCATCGCGGAGCTGGAAGAAAAATTATCGAAGATGCCCGGCTACGTTCCGGGATTTTTGCAGCCAATTGAGAACCGTATTTTAATGATCAGCACCGGCATTCGCGCGCAGGTGGGAATTAAAATCCTTGGCGACAATCTGGACGAACTGCAAAAAAAAGCGTTCGAGATTGAGCGCGTGGTGCGCACAATTCCCGGTGCGGTTGGCGTCGCGGCGTCGCGCACGCAGGGCAAACCGTATCTCGACATTGAGGCCGACCGCGTGGCGATGGCACATCACGGTTTGCGTGCGCAGGATATTCTGGATGTCGTCGAAGCTGGCATCGGCGGCGAAAATATTTCGACGGCAATTCAAGGCCGTGAGCGCATCCCGATTCAAGTGCGCCTTCAACGTGGCGACCGCGATGACATTGAACGGCTCGGCGATATTTCAGTTCCCGTCGGCGATGGAAAATTTATTCCGCTCGCGCAAGTCGCCAAAATCAGCCGCGAAGTTGGCCCGAGCGAAATCGCCAGTGAAAACGGGCGTCTACGCGTGTTCGTCCAAGCAAACGTCGACGGTCGTGATCTCGCTGGTTTCGTGAAGGAAACACAGGCGCGCATCGCGGAGGAGATTTCTTTGCCGCCCGGCATGACAATCGAATGGAGTGGCCAATACGAAAATCAAATTCGCGCGCAGAAGACGTTGCAGGTCATCGTGCCAGCGGCGTTGTTTGTGATTTTCATTTTGCTCTTCGTCGTTTACCACAGCTTCAAGGAAGCGGCGCACGTCATTCTTGCCGTGCCGTTCGCTTTGACCGGCGGTGTGTTTTTGCAATGGTGGCTCGGCTACAATTTCAGCGTCGCGGTCTGGGTCGGTTACATCGCGCTGTTCGGCACGGCGATTCAAACCGGCGTCGTGATGGTGGTTTATCTGGACGAAGCGGTGAAAAGGAAAATGGTCGAGCGCTGCGAAAATTTTTCGCACACGGATTTAATTCAAGCCGTAAAAGATGGCGCGCGGCTGCGGTTGCGGCCGAAAGTGATGACCGTGGCCACCATCGTTGCCGGTCTGCTGCCGATTTTGTGGAGCACGCGCACCGGCGCGGAAGTCATGAAACCACTGGCGACACCGGTGATTGGCGGTATGTTGAGCAGTCTCGTCCACATTCTTATCGTGACGCCGGTGATTTTTCTGTGGCTGCGCGAGCGGAAAATGAAATGAGTTTTATTGCAATCGCATGGCTGATTAAGGAAATCAGGAGAAATAATTGCATTGAAAAGATTTTCCGATAAGAATCAGCGCAACTTGCATGGAAACTATTTCAACGACTGAACTGGACGCCTTATTGACGGCGATGATTGGCAGCGCCGAGGGGATTTCCGACCTGTTATTCGTGGCCAACCGGCCGCCGCAGATGGAGGTTCACGGCAAAATTAAACCGTTCGTTTCCGATCCGCCCGCGCCAATCTTGACGAGCGCGCACATTGAAGGACTCGCCAAAGCCATCATCAATAATAATCTGCGCCTGTTGACGGATTTGGACAACCACGGCTCGTGCGATTGCAGTTATTCGTTGCAGGACAACTGCCGTTTTCGCGTCAATGTTTACAAGCAAAACGGTAACTACGCGATGGTGCTGCGCCGCCTCCAATCGAAAATTCCTTCGCTAGACGCGCTGCAACTGCCGCCGGTTTTTCGTGAGGTGGTAAAGGAGAAGAATGGAATTATTTTTGTTACCGGCGGCACGGGCAGCGGCAAAACGACCACGCTGGCGGCGCTGCTGAACGAGATCAATCAGACCGAGGAAATTCACGTCGTCACGCTGGAAGACCCGATTGAATTTTTGCATCCGCACAAAATGGCTACGTTTAGCCAGCGAGAGATGGGCCGGGATTTTTTTAATTTCCCCGACGGCTTGCGCGCGGCGCTGCGGCAGGCGCCGAAAATTATTTTTGTCGGTGAAATCCGCGACCGCGACACGATGGAAATCGCTTTGACCGCCGGCGAAACTGGCCATTTGGTTTTGAGCACGCTGCACACCATCAGCGCGAGCCAGACCATCAACCGCATCCTCGGCATGTTCACGAAAGATGAGGAGCAGCAGTTGCGCGAGCGCCTCGTCGGTTCGCTGCGCTACGTCATCAGTCAGCGACTCGTGCCGAAAAAAGGCGGCGGACGTTTGCTCGTGACAGAATTGATGGGCAGCAATCTGCGTTCGCGCGAAGCCATCGGCTTGGGTGAAAGCGACAATCGCCGGCTCGCGGATATCATCGAAGCGGGCAGCACGGCGGGCTGGCACAGTTTTGAACAATCGCTTGTGCGCGCTTACGAAAATGATCTGGTCACGCAGGAAACGGCATTGCTGTATTGCATCAATAAATCTGCCATGCACCAGCGGCTTGATACGATTAACAAACGTCGCGAAACCGTGACTTCCACTTTGGATGGCATCCGCTTAAAAATGGATCACAGCGCGACCAAAGCGCCAGTGATTCCCAAACCAGTCATCAAGCCTGCCAGCGAAAACCAAACCCCGCCGGCGTGATTCGCAGAAAAATCTAATTCGTCTTTTGCGCCGGCGTTTTCAGTGGATACAAACCGGGACAGCAGCCAAATGTTTCATGAAACGCGGCGCTGAAATGGCTCAAGCTGTTGTAACCCACTTCTAGTGCGGTCTCGGTGACGTTGTGTTCACCGGCTTTGAGCAGTTCCGCCGCACGTTCCATCCGCAGTTCACGCAAATGTTGCGTGATGGTGTGGCCGGTTTGCGCGGAAAAAATCCGGCTTAAATAAAAATGGCTGCAACCAATCTTCTTGCCTAATTCTTCCAGCGTCGGTGGCGTGGCGAGATTTTGCTTCAGTAAAAAAATCACCTGTTCCACGCGTTCCTGCGCGACGCGCTGCTGGCGTGAACAAAACATTTCTGTCTCCGGCGGCGGCTGCAAAAAAAATGTCACGGCGAGTTCCAGCGCTTTGCACTGATACCATAACGCTTGCGCCGCGGCGTAAACCGGTGGCTGGCGCAGTGTGGAAATAAGTTGCTGTTGAGCGGCCGTGAGCCGCACGGTGGCATGCGTGGCCGGAGCGCTGGAAGAATTTTGAATGGCCGCGCGCACAACCGGATGCAGCATTGCTTCCATTCCGGCAAGATGTTTTGCGAGAAACGCGGTAGAAAATTCCACGGTGAGAAACTGGTGCGGCTCGTTCGCTGTGCGCTTCGCGGTGATCGGTTCAGCTTTGCGATGATAAAATCCCGCCGTGCCGGGCGCGAATTCGGCGCGACTATTTTTGCCTGCCACAAAACCGTGACCAGCCAAATTCAAACACAATTCCACGCAGCCGGGATGAAAACTCGCGCCCCAGTCAAATTCGCGCTTCGCAAAAAAATCGTGCCACTCTATGCTGTAACCTGCGCCATGAAAACTACCGAAGAGCGGTTGCCAGCCCTTGCCGACATCGCGCCACGCTTCCGCCTCGGTGAACGGTGCGGCGGAACGACGAGAATTCCCAGCTGGTGCAGCGGATTTCACGGCGGACAAAATTTATTCGTTCACGCCAAGCTTCTTTTCCCACGCCGCAACTTTTTTCAAGAGGTCGGGTAGGCGCTGCATCGCAATCATGATACGCTTGGCCTGCTTGTCCGGTTGCGCAGGGATGCCGAGCCACTGTTCGCCGTCGGGAATGTTGTGCATCACGCCGGACTTGGAGCCGATGGTGACTTTGTTGCCAATTTTCAGATGTCCGGCCAAACCCGCCTGTCCGGCCATCACGGTGTAGCTCCCGATTTTGGTGCTACCGGAAATGCCCACCTGCGCACAGAAAATGCAGTGTTCGCCGATCTCCACGTTGTGACCGACTTGCACGAGGTTATCAATTTTCGTGCCCTTGCCGATACTCGTCGAGCCAAGTGCGGCACGATCCACAGTGGTGTTGGCGCCGATCTCCACGTCGTCGCCGATGATGACGTTACCGATCTGCGGCACCTTGCGGTGAAAACTTGTGTCAAAAACATAACCGAAACCATCCGAGCCGATGACCGCGCCGGCGTGGATGCGCACGCGCTTGCCGATTTGCGTGCGCGAATAAATCGTCGCGTTCGGAAATAAATTGGTTTCGTCGCCGAGCACCGAATCATCGCCGACGGAATTGCCGGATTGCAAAACGCAGTTCGCGCCGATTTTCACGCGTTCACCAATCGTGCAATGCGGACCGATGTGCGCGGTCGGGTCAACTTGCGCCGACGCGGCGATGACGGCGGACGGATGGATGCCGGCGGCAAATTTGGGTTCCGGAAAAAATATCGCGAGCGCCTTGGCAAACGCGAGACGCGGAGTCGCCACGCGGATGACGGTTTTTTTGTCGGACGCAAAATCTTTGCTCGCAATGATGGCGGTGGCGGCGCTGGCTTCGGCGGCGGCAAAATATTCCGGCGTCTCGGCAAAGGTGAGGTCGCCGGCCTTGGCCTTATCAATCATGGCAAAGCCGGTGAGCGTGGCGTTGGCGTCGCCGAGCACTTCGCCGGCGAGCAGTTTAGCAATTTCAGCAGTGGTAAGTGTCATTGACTTGATTTATTCGGCTCACTATAAAGCCGGACAGAATCTGTTCAATCCCAAGTTTTATGGTAAAAGCTTTTATGCGCCTTTCGCTTTTCTCCTTTATCGCGGGATTTTTATTGGTTGGATGCGAATCGAGGCCAGACCAGATAGACCGCCTCGTTGCCGACTTATCTTCGTCGAATGGCATGTGGTTAAACGGATATCAGTCCATCATTCATTTGCCAGACTCAGCCAGCCCGAAACAGGTGGCAGCGCAGATTTTTAAGGAGGCGGAGTTTAATGCCGGACAAGGAACTTCGGCGACAGCGCATGTGACGAGTTATAAAATCTTAAAAATCCGGCGGGTTCATATTCCTAGTGCTGGCGAACCGGATTTATACACAGCGGTTCTAGTTCTGACAGATCGTGGTGAGAAGATTATTCTTCTCCGTCGTGGTGATGGCTGGTGGTGGCGATATTATGATGCGAATGGTTACTATGGGAAAATTGACACTCACGATACACCTTTGCTCGAGGCGGTGTCTGAACCCAACGTCGAAAAAGTGAAAAATCTTTTGGCCAACAAGGCTGATCCCAATGCAAAAAATATCCAAGGCACGACGCCGTTATTCATGGCGGCGATGAGTGGTAACAAAGATATCGTTGCAATGCTGCTGGCAGCCAAAGCTGACGCCAATGCCACGAATCATACTGGCGAGACGCCATTGCACATGGCAGCGGTTTTTGGACAATTGGAAGCCGTAAAGTTACTCGTAGCCAATCATGCTGAAATTAACGCCAAGAACAGTAATGGTCAGACGCCTTTGCAAATGGCGGTTTATGATGGAATCGGAATGCAAGTTAAAGAAACCATTGAGTTTCTATTGGCCAGCAAGTCTGATCCAAACACTAGAAATAATAGCGGCGAAACACCGTTGCATGATGCAGCCCATTCAGGCAAAACAGAACTCATTGAATTGCTTCTCACATACAAAGCCGATGTTAATGCAACAAACAATTACAGTGAAACACCTTTGCATTTTGCCGCCGGACTGAACGCTGATTTATTGCGCCAACACGGCGGACACGAATAAAAAAATAAAATTATGGCTAAAACATTCCGCGTCGGACTCATTGGCTACAAATTCATGGGCCGCGCGCACTCGAACGCGTGGCGGCAGGCGCCAAAATTTTTTGATCTCAAGGCGAACATTGAGATGCACACGATTTGCGGACGTGATTCCACGGCGGTGCAGGCCGCGCGCGCCAAGCTCGGCTGGCAGTTCGCCGCGACCGACTGGCGCGAGGTCGTCGAGTCACCGCTGATTGACATCGTGGACATCGGCACGCCGACGTTCACGCACGCAGAAATCGCCATCGCCGCGCTGAAAAACGGCAAGCATGTTTTGCTCGAAAAACCGATGGGCCGCGATTTGAAAGAATGCGAAGAGATTTTTGCCGCCGCGAAAAAGTCCAAACGCGTCCACATGATTTGCCACAATTATCGGCGCATTCCGGCAATCGCTTTGGCAAAGCGCATGATGGACGAAGGCGCACTCGGAAAAATATATCATTTTCGTGCGCGCTACGCGCAGGACCGGCTGGCCGACCCGGAATTCCCCGTGGACTGGCGCTTACAAAAAGAGACCAGCGGCAGCGGTGTTCACAGCGACATCAATTCGCACATCATTGACCTTGCGCGCTATCTCGTCGGCGAATTCACCAGTGTTTGCGGTGTTGTGCACACATTCGTGCCGGAGCGGCCGCGCGCGGATTTACTCGCGAAGGGCAAGCGCCAACTCGGCAAAGTCACCGCGCCGGATTCCGCTGCGTTCATCGGCTGGATGGAAGGCGGCGTGATGGCGAATCTCGAAGCGACGCGTTACGCGCTCGGTCGGCGCAATCACATCGAAATCGAAATCAACGGAAGCAAAGGCTCGATTTATTTTAATTTCGAAGACATGAACAAATTGAAATTTTACAACGGCGATGACCCGAAAGACCGGCAAGGTTTCCGCGACATTCTCGTGACGCAACGCGACGGCATCCAGCCTTACGTTGCGAACTGGTGGCCGCCTGGTCACGGCATCGGCTACGAACATACTTTCGTTCACGCCGTCGCCGATTTCGTGAACGCCTGCGCTGACGGCAAACCGGTGCAACCGACGTTTGAAGATGGTTTAAAAAATCAGCGCGTGCTCACAGCGGTTGAGGAATCCTCGGCCAAAGGCAAGTGGGTAAAAATAAAATAGCGCGCAATTTCCGGTGAGTGATTGCTAAATTCTGACTGTTGATAATGGTCGGAAACGGCTAAACTGTCTTAGTGATTTATGCCAATTACCTCGCTTGAACAAATTCTTCCCGAACTGCACGATGCCGTTGGTCCTGTCATTTTGATTTCCGGCGTCGGCCTGTTGTTGCTGACCATGACCAACCGTCTCGGCCGCGCGATTGACCGCGCCCGCATCCTCAAGCGCGAACTCGCCGCGCCCGGCGAAAGCGAACGTAGCCACATTCGCGCGCAGATCGAAATTCTTTTCCGCCGCGCCAAAATTATTCGGACGGCGATTTTATTTTCCGTGATGAGCGCGTTGCTGGCGGCGGTGTTGGTCGTGCTGACGTTCGTTTCGGCGTGGATGCAATGGCAGCAGGGCTGGCCGTTAGGCGTGATTTTTGTGGCTTGTCTGCTTTCGCTGTGCGGCTCGCTGATTGCGTTCATGGGCGACATCAATCTTTCCCTGCACGCGCTGAAGCTGGAACTGGAAGCGGGCGAAAAATAATTTCTGCCGCCGAAATAAATTTAATTTCGCGCGCCAAAAACCGCGTCGAGAATCACTTCTTTGGTTTTCCAAATCAGCGCCATCGTCATCGCGAGCGGCAGGAGGATGAAAAAGATCAGCAGCAGGTTGCTCGCGCGATTGACCAGAAACAAAATCTTGCTGCTGTGCGGCGACGGCGATTGCACCAATGCGGCCACGACAATCGCAAAGAAAACCAGTCCGACCAGCAGCCAGCGGTTGAACGCCGTGAATTGGCGCGTTTCGTGACGCAACGTTTCGTCCGGCAACATCGCGCCGAGACGCTTGAGCACGAGATTCAAATTGAACAGGAACAGCACGCCGGCGAGCTCCAGCACGAAAACGGCATCGCCGAAGAAAACTTGTTCCGGCAATTTATTGTGCCAGTAAATGAACGGGCACAGGCCAAGCAGCACGAGCGCGAGGAGTTGCGTGCGGTCGAGCGCGTGCCGCCACGGGCGTTCCTGTTTTTGAAAATCGCCCATCTGCCAAAGGCCATAGACGAGCAGGGCGTTGACGGCGAGCGCGGGTAGAAAACCGAGCGGCTTGAGCCATTCGGCGCGCGCGGTCTCGGCACCGATGAGCAGCGCGGCGGGCAAGCCCCAGAACAGCGCCGACAATCCGCGCGCGAGTTTGCCGAGCGAGCGGAGTAGTTGCGGATTGGGCGCAGTCATCGCGGGAAATTATTGCGCCAATTGTTCGGCAATGTCGAATTTGTAAACGTTGATTGGCCCCCACGAGTCATGCCACTGTAGATGAGACAGTTTACGGTGGTTTCGGTTTGTTATTTTGTTTCCACTCAAGGTTCCGGTGGAAGGCGGGCGTAGCCCGACTGGAACCGGAAC